>Ga0182011_10003143_pt1 | contig 13650 bp, 8 predicted proteins | sample 711E1DmetaG_FD_120481 | JGI IMG/M metagenome (GOLD analysis project Ga0182011, IMG submission 120481) | Permafrost microbial communities from Stordalen Mire, Sweden - 711E1D metaG | ecosystem: Environmental > Terrestrial > Soil > Wetlands > Permafrost | place: Sweden: Stordalen | collected... | reverse complement strand
GCAACGCCCGCCTCTGGCTCTGGATGTTTCTTTAGTTCTTCGATACTCAGGATCGAGAACGTTGCGTTGGAAACAGTGTGGAGTTGCCGCCGCAGCTCTAACTTTCTCTCATCTGTCTCGACCAATCCCCTGACCTCTACTCCCCGAGTATTGCGTTCGAGCATGATCTGTTCCCCTGTATCAGCATGGAAATGATTCAGCACAAGTCTGGCACTCAGCTCTGCTTCATCAAGCTGCTCGTCTGTAAGTTTTGCGGGCATTTTAGGCACGAGTGTCGGTCGCAAAGCAATGCCACGCTCGGCCTCCGAAAAACCTGACTCATTGAACAAACCATTGTCGATCCGGTTCCAGGGCAGTATCTGGTAGTCCACCTCAGCAATCTCAATAGTCTGGCTATCTCGAAATACGACAGTTCGTTCGATAGGATGGAAGTCTGCTTCACGCACAGTAAGAGTCTGCTGCGCCACGACCCCATCGGGAACCGTAGTCGTAAGGATCAACATCCCCTTCCCGGATCGATTGATCTGGTCTTGTCGCACCCGTTGATGATCGTGCCAATCCTGATAGTTAGTCGCCGAAAGAGGTGCGTCCCAAGATACATCTGCTGACGCAAGATAGCCGCGGAGTTGCTCATCGTCATAGGACAGTTTTTGCAGCTTAGACCTTCTTTGGTCGCGCGCGTCATGGTAGATTGTCCGGTACGCTCGCTGGGAGGACGTACGGATGGCGACCTTTTGACAGACAACTCCTTCAACTGGGCTTGAAGCCTTTGCATCCCACGCTTCCGCGCGGATCAACAGGGCATTTGAAGTAATATCTGGTTTTGTCTGTAGCAACCATATAGAACCACAGAAGACCGAAGCGAATGCTAGAACAATAGCCGTTGCGAGTGTTGGATTCATGTTAGGTAAAGTAATTCTGGAAAATAGTTGTTTGCGCCGCAATGGTCTAGGGTGTAAATCGACGCAACGAAATAGCCAGTCCAGTCGCATAATTAGGAGTTCGCGTTGCCTATGCTCTCTCTCTGGGGTTAGCCTAGGGAACCCGTCGCAGTATTCAGTAACAGCAAGAGACGCATCTTTCATCTTTTTAAATCGAGCATGGCAGCGAATGCAGCAATCGAGATGAGCCTTGGCGCTGTATTTCTTTGGAAGCGACCATTCGTCGCCAATCATAAGCAGCAGGTCTTTATCGGAGAGGTGATTGGGGAACAGTCTTCGGAAGATAGGAATCAAGAAAATCACAGACCTCCCGCCAGAAGAATAAGACCCCGTTTCACCAGATGAATGGCACGCGATTCGCTGACGTTCAGCACAGAAGCGATCTCCATGTAGCGCAGCCCCTGCGACCGCAACAGAACACCGCTACGTTGCTTTGGCGTCAGTCGTGTCATCGCTTGATTCACGCGCATTATCCTTTCCTCGTGCAAAAAAGTCCCTTCGGGGTCAATATTAGGATCGACAAGATCGCCCAATATCTCATTGGTTATATCTGAGCTTGTTATGCTCCAACTATGCTCTCTATGAATATCCATGGAGAGGTTGTGCCCTACCTGATACAGCCATGACCGCAGGTTGATATCTTCTCCTCCTGCAATCAGGTGGTTCGCTAGTCGAAGGAACGCCTCTTGGACCATGTCCTCGGCCTCTTCCCTGACCAGTCCTAATCCGCGAAGATATTTGTGAAGCCCGGTGCTGTGGGCTTCATATAACTCCATGATTTGCCTTTGCCGCTGTTCAACCTCTTGTTTTGTCGTGGAAAGCAATCCTGTTTTTTCAATAGACCCCGCAAATGCTGCCGCTCTATCAACCGTTGGCATGAATATTGCTTTGCTTGAACCGTTCACTGGAGCCACCTCATCAAACCACTCGAAAGCACGATGGCCGCTCCCTCTTGGGGACTGACCGTCCGTTTTGCCTGCCTCTAGATCCGCGTTGTCTCTAGGGACCAGGCGTTTGGGTGCAGCATCGTGCGAAAGTGTTTTGATTATGGCGACGCGAGTACGACAAGAACGTTAAGCAGCAATCGACGCATTATGAATTTTCTGTAACCTCGTTTGACGGGCAAGATGCGCTTTGCTTAGGCGACTTACGCGCCTTCAACCGAGACCGCATCTGCGCGACACAAACGCCCGCAATGCCGACCAACGCAAGAATAGCGGTTGGATTCTCGGGAGAATCCTCGCAACCGACTTGGCCGTACATCGGGCAGGAACTCATCAAAAACACGAGAGCGATAGCCGGGACTAGGACATGTTTTTTCATAATCTTCATTTTTATACCCTTCCTTTTTGGTTGAATGCTGACTGTAGGGACGGTCAAGCGAGACAAAGTAGCAGAACTCACTTGAATTTGATTCGGACAATTAATCGCCTATAGTTACAACGGACCAGACACTGTTTTCCCAACCACCTCAAAATATTTTTTTTGCGCTGAATGCTTTTCAGCCGCGCATACACCTAGCGCGTTAAATGCATAACGGATGAGATAGCAATTTCCCAACCACCACACTGAACTTTATTTTTGGGGAGCTCTACCGGAGCGTTTGAGCCTACGGGAGCATAGTGAGACACAGAAGTCGTACCGCGACTTCTAATGTATACATCTGCATCTGCAGTGAAATTATGACAGTGGCGTAAATTTGTGGCGAGTTCCAGCGTGGGCTGTTCTCCCGGGTGTTCGGATCGCTTCCCGAAGCGGAAGATAACACTTCTCGATCCGGGTTGCCTAACTCTTCGCTCACATACTCGCTCAAGCATACCTAGCAGCCTGTGGCTAAAGTCCATTTGATGCAGTATGAGTTTGGGCTCAAAGCGTCTAACGAGTATAGCGATGGGCAAGCGGGGTCACTTGTCGATTTCGGCTCGCCGAGTGTGCGCATGGTCCAACGCACTCACTCGGCGAGCCTCTGCGCTTATTGGATCAGGTTGGAGGACTCGGGCGAATGTGCCAGTGATGTCGCGTTTCTGGTCTGCGTACGTGCGCGGATGGGCGAGCCGCCTAGGTTCTCCGCCTCGACCTCGTTCAGCTTGTAGAGCAGCGAGCGGTAGCTGATCTTCAGCCACTTGGCCGTCTTCAGACGATTCCAGTTGTTGGCCTTCAGAACCTTGAGGATGATCTGTCGCTCCAGTTCGTGCGTGGCCTGTTTGGTGACCAGCTTCAGCGAGATCGGCTGGCTGAGGTCGAGATTGGAGGCGGTGCGCGAGGGCGGCGTCTCGTCTTCCAGCAGTTCGGAGGCCAGCGCGTCTTCACTGCCCATCAGCACATAGCTGCGGATCAGGTTGTCGAGTTGGCGGATGTTGCCGGGCCAATCGTGCTTCTGCATCAGGCGAATGACTTGGTGCGAGATTGGCGCGGGATGGGCGTCGAAGAGGCGAGCGTGATGGCTCGTCAGGTACTCCACCAACTGCGGAATGTCTTCGGCGCGTCGGCGCAGTGGGGGCATCTGTAGAGTGATGGCGTTGATGCGGTAGAGGAAGTCCAAGCGGAAGCTGCCGTCGGCAATCTGCTCGCGCAGGTCGCGATTGGCCAACGAGATGATGCGAGTGCGAATGGAGCGCGTCTCGTGTCCGCCGACGCGCTGGAATGTACCATCCTGCAACACCTGTAGTAGTTTGGCCTGCACCCCAATATCGAGGCTACCCACCTCGTCGAGCAGGAGGGTTCCTCCGTTGGCCTGCTCCAGACGACCGCGCTTGGTGGAGTGCGCGCCGGTGAACGCGCCCTTCTCGTAGCCGAAAAGCTCGGTCTCGATGAGCCCCTGCGGAATGGCCGGACAGCTTACCTTGACCATCTCTCCCATAAGCCGTTGCGCGGAGCGGTGGATCAGGTGGGCGCAGACCTCCTTGCCAGTTCCGCTCTCGCCCTGAATCAGGACGGGCACGTCGGTCTTTGCGATCCGCTCCAGCTTTTGCCGAATCGCCTGCATCTCCTCGGTTTTACCGAAGAAAACGTCCACAGGGGGGAGGTCGAACCGGGTTTCCTGTTCTAAAACTTGGGCTGGTGTCATGGCTTTGTCGTCGCCGATCTCTCGAATTGCCGCCCTGTTTTGGCGATCAAGTCGATGAGCAATGGATGCTGCGCGCCCGGTGTCATCTAAGGTTTAAGCACGTTGGGCACCAAAGCATCTGCCGTGCGCGAATTGCGGCCCTACCCCATCGTGTCCCAATAAAAACAATTTATGAAGAGCAGGTGCCGTTTTCTGCATCTAAACAGTACGAACTTTTTGCACAATTATAGGAATTTAACTACCACTTTAGTGGAATTGTTGATCCGCCCGTGATAGATTAACCGATGTTCCGTTCTGCGGCTCTGATTGTTTTGGTTGCAATGTTGTGAGGCGAAACGATCCCTGTCCAACGTGCCAGCGGTCACGGATAGCTTCGCAAGTTGCGACGGTTGCTGAAAGTGCTGCTTTCGTTCAAGTCATTAAGCAGATCACGATCAGATGCTGACCAGATCGGCGTCGATGCAATGGAGTCCAATGATGGCCTATATATCTTCCTCGTCTAGTGCTAGTGAATGGCAGACGAATTTTTTGCCCGATGATCGGCAGAAGCACTCGGATCGGCATACGTCCTCCGCATCCTCATCCTCGGAAAGTAAGACGCACTCCGCCTCGCCTTGCCTGTATGTCTTTGAGCCAACACCGCTGGTTCTCGACTACATAAAACGCAGCTTCTCGTCGCACTACGATCTGCGTCTGTTCAGCGACGCAGCGGCCTTCTTGCGCGACCTAGCGGTGACTCGCCAGCCTGGTCTAGTGCTGCTGGCGTGGGATGGCATCGCGTACTCGCTGGATCTGTTCACCTGCGTACGTGAGACGCGGCCGGAGCTACCTGTCCTTATTCTGACTGCCACTGCGCAACAGGAAGACTATGAGGCATTCTCCCGCCTAGGTGTGATCGGCGTGGTGCTGAAACCCTTTGTCGACGATGCGCTCGCGGCCTCCATCGCCAAACATCTGGTCATGCCCAGTGTGGCGACCGACGATTGCAAGGAGATTCTGCTTGATGGCGGCCACAGCTTTGTCCGCTCCAGTAAGCGGATGCGCGAGATTGAGGCGCAGGCGCAGATGGTGGCACGCTCCGACATTCCCGTGCTGATCCTCGGCGAAAGCGGTACGGGCAAGGAGATCGTCGCCCTATACACGCACCAGATGTCGCGCCGCGCGGGCAAGATGTTCCTCAAGGTCAACTGCGCCGCTATGCCCGCAGACCTGCTGGAGAGCGAGCTGTTTGGTTACGAGCAGGGAGCCTTCACCGGGGCGACCAAGAGCAAGCCGGGGAAGTTCGAGATCTGCGACGGAGGAACGATCTTCCTCGACGAGATCGGCGAGATGCCCGCGCAACTACAGGCCAAGCTGCTGCATGTGCTACAGGATGGGACCTTCTCGCGGCTGGGCAGCCGCGGACCTTCGCGCGTCGACGTGCGCATCATCGCCGCAACCAACATCAACATGAAGGAGGCGATGGCGCAGAAGAGATTCCGTGAGGACCTCTACTACCGGCTCAACGGTCTAACGCTGGCGCTGCCGCCGCTGCGGGATCGACTGGAAGAAATCCCCGCCATGGCCGCCTACTTTATGCGCAAGGGAGCCAAGAAGTACGACCTCGATCCGCTGCCGCTTTCGTCCATGCTGCTCGACGCGTTGGCTCACTACAACTGGCCGGGCAACCTGCGCGAGTTGGAGAACATCATCAACCGCTATCTCATCCTGCAAGACGAGCGCGCGGTGATCACGGAACTGGCAGAGGCAGGCGACAGTATATCGCGTGAGCGACCGCAGAACCACGTCGAGGCCGGTGGCCTGAAGAAGCTTGTCCGCGGACTCAAGGGCGAGGCGGAGTCCAGCGTCATCGCTAGCGTACTGGAGGAGACCGGATGGAATCGCAAAGCCGCCGCAAACGACCTACAGATCAGCTACAAGGCCCTGCTCTACAAGATCAAGCAGTACGAGTTGAGTCCTCCGTCATTATGAGTTCAGCCGCTTTGAATCCAGCCCCGAACGGCGCGACGAATCAAGCCGAATGCAATGCCGACGCAGAACCCGTAATGGTGGCGCTGCAATTTGGCGGACGCACGGTGAAGGGCTACGCGCAGAGAGGCCAGTGGCCCAACGAGGACGAGATCGGTGCCGAAGTCTCGTCCACGATTCTGCGTCCGCTGGGCGCGACGGACGATGCGGATGTTTCGCTCACGGGCGTAAAGGCCGTCTTCTTCGTCAAGAGCTTCGAGGGTAAGTGGCACGAGGATCTGCGCTTCCACGACCACGTACCCCCGCAAAAGTGCCTGTGGGTGCGCGCCACCTTCATCGACGGTGAGGTGATTGAGGGCCTGATCCGCAACCATAGTAGCTTCGTCGTCAACTCCGGCTTCTACATGTTGCCGACCGACCCCGAAGGCAATAACTGGCTGATCTATGTGCTGAAAAACAAGCTGAAAGATTTTCAGGTTCTCGGCCTGCGCGCTGCACCAAAGACCATGCGCAGACTGCATGCGAACTAGAGCGCCAACGAGCCGTAACTACAACTACGACAGCCGATACCTAGTTTATCTCTGAGGTCAGCTCGTACTTTAGTCTTTGCGATCTTGTCGCGTCACTATCTCAGTGTGATTTTGTAGACCTTCTTATCTCAGAAAATACACGGTGTCGGACTCGTCGATACTTGCCGTTGCTGAAACGATAAATATCTGTCCAATTCTCATCTTTCAACCGATTCCTGGCTGATAATTTCTTACCTCTGGAAATTGCCTCAATATCGTAGTAGCTGTTTTTATAAGTATCTTCGTTGATACTGCTTTCATCGTTCGCAATAAAATTAATTCCTACGGAAGAACGATAGCGAACATGCTCAGCATAGCTATCGGTTGGATCATATGCTCCATAATCGTCTTCTTCAACCGGAAGACTCCATATTTCTCGGACAGTTTTATCAATAGGTGCAAGCAGTGCCTTGCCAGAAGACGCGAAGCCACCGCCATCATCGTCCAGCGACAACATCAGACCATGCTTATATGGTCCAATCGTCACAAAATCTACATCTGGTGGGTGGCCCAAACCACCGTAAAACCCTGTGGCGGTATTTGCACTCTGCATCAACCAGTGATCTTCCTTCCATGAAAATACGGCAGCGCCGATTGCAGGGGCACACGCATGGCAATCATACCCTGATGGATCGTTGGCAGGTACTGCGCTTGTCACTAAAAAAATCTCATTGCCCTCATCAACCTCTGCCATCAACAATACAGAGATAGCGACGGTCGCATCCTCATTTCTGCATGGCCATCCTGCTCTATCTTGAGGTTGAATCTGGTCCTTTGTGCAAACCCACTGTGCGGTTGCATTTGTCGCATCATATTTGTAATAGAGCTGTTTCAATGCTTCGTCTCGCGACAAAGGTGTCTGCGATTGTGCTGTGGATAGTACACAGGCCAGTAGAAAAAATACAAACAATGATTTAAATGAAGTCTGCTTTGCTCGAATCATCGCACTCGAATTGTATCGTTCTCTGACTGCAATTCACTACTAATCTTTCGCCGAGGATTTACATGCCTTTACCAGCATCATAAAAGCCGCCGTCGACTTTGGGTCGACGGTGGCTGGTCTTATTGCGCTCAATGCTGCGTAGTAGAAAATCCTACTGCGGTTTGCGAACTAAGTGGTACCGTACTGCGTGGAGCGAAGCAGGTCGTTAAGTTCGCGGCCTGTCTGCTGCTCTTCGAGCGCGGCCTGCGCCGCCGACAGCCGCGCCGTCAGCAGGCGGAAGGGCGAGCAGGAGACGTAGTTGAGTCCGATGCGGTGGCAGAACTTCACCGACTCGGGATCGCCGCCATGTTCTCCGCAGATGCCGACCTTCAAAGTTGGACGTGTGGCCCGTCCCTTGTCGGTGGCAATCTCGATCAACTGTCCGACGCCTTTTTGATCGAGAGTGGCGAACGGATCCTGTTTGAAGATTCCAGCCTTCATGTATGCAGGCAGGAACTTGTTGATGTCGTCGCGCGAGATGCCGTACGTCGTCTGGGTCAGATCGTTGGTTCCGAAGCTGAAGAACTCAGCTTCTTCGGCGATCTTGTCCGCAGTTAGCGCAGCGCGTGGCAGCTCGATCATGGTACCCACTTTGTAATCGACCGTGGTGTGCTTCTCCTTGAAGACCAGGTCGGCGATGCGGCGAACGATTAGCGCTTGATTGCGCATCTCTTCGAGCGACCCGATCAACGGTACCATGATCTCCAGGTGCGGATCGGTACCCTTGTTCTTGACGCTGACGGCGGCCTCGAAGATGGCGCGCGCCTGCATCTCGGTGATCTCCGGGAAGGCGATGCCGAGGCGACAGCCGCGCAACCCAAGCATTGGGTTGGTCTCGTGCAGCTCCTGAACTCGCGCCAGCAGCGGGCGCAGCTCCTTGAGCTTGGGCGAGCGAGGCTTGGTGTCTTCCAGATGCGCGATCTCGACCAGCAGCTCTTCGCGCTGGGGCAGGAACTCGTGCAGGGGAGGATCCAGCAGGCGGATGGTGACGGGCAGATCGCCCATCGCCTTGAAGAGTCCGACAAAGTCGGCGCGCTGCATGGGGAGCAGCTTCTTCAACGCCTCGCGGCGGTCCTTCTCGGTGTTGGAGAGAATCATGGCGCGCATGTGCTCGATGCGCCCCTCGGCGAAGAACATGTGTTCGGTGCGGCAGAGCCCGATACCCTCCGCACCGAACAATCGTGCCTGCTTGGCGTCGCGTGGAACGTCGGCGTTGGCGCGAATCTTCAGCTTGCGTAGCGGATCGGCCCAGCTCATGAAGGTGACTAGGTCGGGATCGTTGGGCTGCACGGGCAACGTCTTCAACTGGCCTGCAATGACGCGGCCGGTTGTGCCGTCCAGCGAGATCCAATCGCCCTGACGATAAGTGTGTCCTTTGACGCGCAACTCCTTGTGCGCCTCATCGACCACGCAATCGCCCGCGCCTGCAACGCAGCACTTGCCCATGCCGCGGGTGACGACCGCAGCGTGCGAGGTCATGCCGCCGCGTGAGGTGAGAATGCCAGAGGCGACTTCCATGCCGGCGATGTCCTCTGGCGTGGTCTCTCCGCGCACCAGAATGATGTTCTTGTAGGCACCATTGGAGCGCGCCTTCACGGCGTCTTCGGCGCTGAAGACGATCTGTCCGACGGCGGCTCCGGGCGATGCGGGCAGGCCCGTTGCCAGCAGCTCGATCGTCTCGCCCTTCTCGACCAGACGCGGCACGAGGAAGTCGTAGAGCTGATCTGGTTCGACGCGCATCACCGCTTCTTCCTTGGTGATGAGCCCCTCGCGCACCATGTCGATGGCGATGCGAACAGCAGCGAGGCCTGTGCGTTTGCCGTTGCGCGTCTGCAGCATGTAGAGCTTGCCATCTTGAATGGTGAACTCGAAGTCCTGCATGTCGCGGTAGTGTTTTTCCATGCGCCAAGTGCTGGTGCGTAGCTGCTCGTAGACCTTCGGCATGGTGCGCTCTAGTTCGCTGATCGCCATCGGCGTGCGGATGCCGCTGACCACGTCCTCACCCTGCGCGTTCATTAGGTACTCTCCGAAGAAGGCGTGTTCGCCGGTGGCCGGGTTGCGAGTGAAGCCTACGCCAGTGCCCGAGCTGTCGCCCATGTTGCCGAAGACCATGCACTGCACGTTGACCGCCGTGCCCAGCCAGTCGTCGATGCGATTGATGCGGCGATAGGTCTTGGCACGATCACCATTCCAACTGCGGAAGACGGCGTCGCGCGTCTGCACCAACTGCTCCAGCGGAGCCTGCGGGAAGTCCTTGCCGGTCTCCTTGCGGATCAGCTTCTTGTAGTCGACGATGATGTCGCGCAGCGCCTTGGCGTTTAGCTCATAGTCCAGCTTGACGCCCTCGCGCTCCTTGACCGTGTCGAAGATGAGCTCGAACTTTTTCTTGCTGATGTTGAGTACGACCGAGCCGAACATCTGGATCAATCGCCGATAGGAGTCGTAGGCAAAGCGCGGGTCTCCGCTACGCTGCGACAGTCCTTCAACCGAGCGATCATTCAGGCCGAGGTTCAGAATCGTGTCCATCATTCCCGGCATGGAGAACTTCGCGCCGGAGCGGACCGAGACCAGCAAGGGATTTTCGGGCGCGCCTAGAATCTGCCCCTGCAACTGCTCCAGTCGCTTCAGCGACTCCATCATTTCCAAATCGATCTTGGGACTCAGTGCGCCGCGCATGTACTCGCGACAAGCCTCGGTTTGAATGGTGAATCCGGGAGGGACGGGAAGGCCCGCGTTGGTCATCTCGGCCAGACCGGCGCCCTTGCCACCCAGTTCATCCTTCATGCGTCCGTTGCCTTCGGCCTTGCCGCCGCCGAAGAAATAGGTGTACTTGATTGGGGTCGAAGTCGATTCAACAACTTTTTTTGCAACCGGTGGATCCAGCACGCTTTGCTTCATCGTAACTCCTCCGTATGGCAGGATTCCGTTGAGCGACAACCGGAGAGAATGGCAGAACTCGATCTCAGTCCTTCCCTGTAAATACAGGGGTAAATCGACTGAGTCCGTTCTGTTCCATCCTGCTTCCGACTACCGTGCGCGTCATCCTGACCTCTTAGCTGCGTCTCGTGACATTCATGATGTCGATATACAAATCGAGCCGCGAGAATACGCTTGTCTGTGTCCCTCGTCACAGACAATCTACACGCATAAGAGTTGACTTGTACACCTCCATCAGGGAAATTTTGCAGAACGCAACACAAAATGATTTGCCGGACCGGAGACCCCATCCACAATAAAGACGCGGCGATTACTGCCTTTGCGAGCGGCATTAAATCTCTCCTCCGTCACCGCGGCTGACGATGAGTTCTGGCTATCTTGCTGATCGATTTGCCGGTTGAGTGGCGTTTATTACAAATATAGTTTTCAACAGGCGCGCTAGAGCGGCTCCCGTAATGGTGTTTGCCATAGTCGAACGACAAAAAACAGATTCCTCCGCTTCGCTACGGAATGACAAAAAATCTGGTCTACACAAATTCGGGAACCGCTCTAGCGGCGAAGATCAGTGCCCGTAGCCATCGGACTCGCGCGCGACCTTGCCGCGGAAGAGCCAGTGGAGAACGACGAAGTACATCACGGCCAGTAGTATTCCAAACGTCCACCAGACCAGACCGACGTGCAGCGTGTGCGAGCCGGCAAGTGCGGTGGCGACGGTAATGTCGTGGCCCTCGGTGCCGACAGCGGGAAGCAGCACCGGGAAGAGTCCGATGACGGCACCGGCCATCATGGTGGCAAGATACGCTGAGGAGCCAAGAAACGACGTCAGCGAGGCGCGTCCTCCAATGCCGACCAGCATCACCACAAGGCTAAAGAGAACCGCGCAAGGAACCAGGAAAAGGATTGGGTGGTGCGCGTAGTTGTCCAGCGAGTGATGCCTCGCGAGCACGGTGAGCGGCAGTCCAGCGATGGTGAGGGCCAGCAGCACGGGCCATAGCTTCTGCGCAAGGCCGCGCGCGCGCTTCTCCAGTTCGCCCTCGGTCTTCAGAGCGATATAAAGCGCTCCGTGCAGGGCCAGTGCGACCAGCGCGAGAACGCCGCCCATGACGGTGTACCAGTCGAGAATTCCCGGATGCGCTCCGGTCTGCCAGTTGGTCCATAGAGGCAGGAAGAAGTAGTTGTCTGCGCCGAGCGGAACGCCGCGCACGACGTTAGCCAGAGCCGCTCCGTAGAAGATGGCCAGCAGTACGCTGGCGAGGGTGAAGAGCGCGTCAAAGAAGCTGCGCCACAGCGGTTCCTGCGAGTGGCTGCGCAGCTCGATGCTGACGCCGCGCAAGATCAAGAGCCAGAGCACGATCATTAGCGGCAGGTAGAATCCGCTGAAGGCCGAGGCGTAGAGCAGCGGGAAGGCGAAGAAGAGTGTGCCTCCTGCCGCCAGCAGCCAGACCTCGTTGCCGTCCCAGAAGGGGCCGATCGAACGCATGGCCTGTTGCCGCTCGTCTTCCGTGCGCGCGACGAACAGGTAGACGATGCCCGCGCCAATGTCGAAGCCGTCCATCACGACGTAGGCGACCAGCATGAGAGCTACAATCCAGAACCAAAGAGTGCCCATCGAATCTCTCCTATTAGTGCGGCTTCGCTATGCAGTCTTGGTGCCGCTTACTGTCTCGTCCACCCGTGCTGCACTCGGCCCGTCATGGATGAAGTTGTAGACCAGCACAATCCACAGGATCGACAGCACCGCGTACATGCCGAGGAATCCCAGCAGCGTAAAGAGGCTACTGCCCGCGCCGACGTGCACCGAGTAGCCCGAGGCGGTGCGGATCAACCCGTAGACCAGCCACGGCTGGCGACCAATCTCTGCCGTCATCCAGCCCGCCGTGTTGGCGATGTAGGGCAGCGGAAAGCTGAGCAGGATCGGCCACAGCAGCCAGCGCGCGGTGAAGAGTTTGCCGCGCCAGAGTAGGTAGGCGGCCAGCCCCATCAGCAGTACGAAGTACGTCCCCAAGCCCGCCATGATGTGGTAGCTGTAGTAGAGCAAGGGCAGCGCTGTGGGCCACTGGTCGCGGGGAATCTGGTTGAGCCCCTGCACCTCGGCGGTGGTGGTTCCGTAGATCAGGAAGCTGAGGACGTTGTTGACGACGATTGGATTGTCGATCTTCTGCGCCTCGACGTCAGGTTGGCCGAGCAGGACCAGCGGTGCGCCCTTCTCCGTGTTGAAGAGGCCCTCCATGCCAGCCATCGCTGCGGGCTGATTGTGCGCCACGTACTTGCCGTGCAGGTCGCCGGTGGGGAAGATCATCATGACGCAGGAGAGGACGCCAGCGACGACGCCCAGCTTGACGAACATTCTCCCGTACACTTCGTCGCGGTGCAGCAGTAGATAGAGCGCGCCGACCGACGCCATGACAAACGACGCCGTCACCACCGAGCCACACATGTTGTGCGCGTACTGTAGCCACGCCCAAGGGTTCAGCATCAGTCCCCAGAAGCTGGAGACCTCAAAGGTTCCATCGGGCAGCAGGCGGTAGGCCACCGGATGCTGCATCCACGCGTCGGTGATGATGATGAAGAAGCCCGAGATCCACGAGCCGAAGAAGACGAAGAAGGCTGACCACCAGTGCATCCAGCGCGAGAGGCGCTTTTCGCCGAAGAGGAACAGCCCGAGGAAGGCCGACTCCAGGAAGAAGGAGAAGATGCCTTCCATGGCGAGCGGCATCCCAATGACGCCACCGGTTCGTCGCGAGAACTCCGACCAGTTGGTGCCGAACTGAAACTCCATGGGGATGCCGGTGACCACGCCAAGCAGGAAGTTGACGGCGAAGATCTTGGCCCAGAAGCGAGCCGCGACGTCGTACTTCGCTTCCTTGGTCTTGATCGCCAGCGATTTAATCACCACGATCAGCAGCGCCAGCCCCATTGTGAGCTGAGGAAACAGATAGTGGTAGGTAACGGTGAAGGCAAAGTGAATCCGATGCAGCGTGAGTGCGTCCATGTCGCTCCTTGGGAAGGCCTTGCGCGCACTCTATTGTGTCCCTAGTTCTCGTTTCGCGCAAATGTTTTTTTGCCGACGGCTGTGCTGGGCGGCTCTTTGCGTGGCGAGCAGGATCAGACTTCGGGGTAGAGAAGCTCAGTGAAGCGGGGGTCGTCGGCCATGTCCTGAAAGTCGGAGTCGGCGCGCGCCTGAAT
>Ga0182011_10003142_pt1 | contig 13651 bp, 15 predicted proteins | sample 711E1DmetaG_FD_120481 | JGI IMG/M metagenome (GOLD analysis project Ga0182011, IMG submission 120481) | Permafrost microbial communities from Stordalen Mire, Sweden - 711E1D metaG | ecosystem: Environmental > Terrestrial > Soil > Wetlands > Permafrost | place: Sweden: Stordalen | collected... | reverse complement strand
TTCCGCGTTCTTTTTTATTCCCGGTTTGGGGCCGCTTCTCATGGCGGGACCTTTGGTCAGTTGGATTGTTGGGGCACTTGAAGGCGCCATCGTGGTGGGTGGTCTGAGCGCGATTGGGGCCGGCTTATACGGTATGGGTATCCCCAAGGACAGCATCTTGCGGTACGAGACGGCGCTCAAGACCGGCAAGTTTGTCCTGATTGCCCATGGCTCGGTGGATGACACGACCCATGCCAAAGAAATCCTCAACCATACCAAGCCGGAGACATTGGAGCACCATCAGTGAACACATCAGCAATGAGTCGCTGACAAGATTGACGAGAACGCGCCAAAGTATCAGCATCGCTGCCGACTACGGAGGTTATGACTTGAAGGAACAACTCGTCGGAAGGTTGCGCGCGGCCGGCCATGAGCAGCTGAAGAAATATCTTCGACATGTTCGTGAAATATTCGATTTCCGAAGTCGGGAAAAACTCCGTGCAAAGCTTTTTTTCGTGAGCCGGCACTGAATCACATTAAATATGGGAGAATGGATATGGATCAGGAAACGAAAGATTGGGAATGGCAACTGCTTCAGTTTCATATCGATCAGATGTTTGGTAAATATTTCAAGGATGACGTGCACAAGATAGAATACAAACCGGGAAATGTTGTCCAACTGCTCGAGATGCCGTTGGAATGTCGGGAAGAACGCCAAGTGATTACGCAAGAACAGAGCTTTTGAGGCTATAAAACTAACTCTACAGGTGGACTAGTTTTTGGGGAATCCTCTTCACGATGAATTCGTCTAACAAAGGGGGTATCCTAAATGATAGAGAGCGGATCGGAAGTTTGCCTGATCATGGCAGCGCGACAGAAATTATAGGAACAGAATATTCTGGTGCGTCTCATTTCCATGGTGAACTGGGAATTATTTGAGGCCAAATTGGCGCTTCGGCTCCGAGACCAGTCGTGATGCGCGAATTCGTATTCAGTGTTGAGAGTGTGTACAAATGAACGCTGGCCTTGCTCGAAAGGAAAGGTATCTGATTTCATGACAGTCTTACCAGGGACGCCGAAACGCATTGGGATCGCCGCCGACCACGGAGGTTATGAATTGAAGGAACAACTGGTCAGGATGTTGCGCAAAACCGACTACGAAGTCATTGACTTTGGCGACAGCCAGCCGACGTCGGACGACGATTATCCGGATTTTGTTGTGCCTTTGGCCCGTGCAGTCGCTTGCGGGGAGGTGGATCGCGGCGTGGCCATCTGTGGAAGTGGTGTTGGGGCATCGGTCGTCGCGAACAAAGTGGCGGGGGTTCGGGCCTGCCTGATTCATGAGACCTTTTCAGCGCACCAAGGCGTCGAGGACGACGATCTAAACATTATTTGCCTTGGGGGCCTCGTAGTCGGTCACGCACTCGCTTGGGAATTGGTTCAAACATTTCTCGCCGCGCGATTCAGCGGCGCCGAGCGTCATCGTCGCCGCCTGTCCAAGATGGCGGAACTGGAAAACAAGGAGATAAGATCATGAAAAACAACCCGTTGAAACAATTGGGAACACTCGGCCAATCCATATGGTTGGACTACATCCGGCGAGATCTGATCGCCAGCGGTGAGCTTCGACGTTTGATCGAAGAAGATGGACTACGAGGGATGACCTCGAACCCATCTATCTTTGAGAAGGCAATAGCGGAAAGCCATATTTACGACCGGGACATTCGTGATATGGCCCTCAAGAAAAAAGATGTTAAAGCAATCTATGAGGCTCTCAGCCAGCGTGACGTACAGAACGCTGCTGATGAGTTCAGGTTTGTGTATGAAAAAACGGAAGACAAAGACGGATATGTAAGCCTGGAGGTCAACCCTCACTTGGCGCACGACACTAAAGGTACAATTGAGGAAGCCCGCCGATTATGGGTCGCACTGAACAGGCCCAACGTTATCATTAAAGTCCCGGCGACGTCCGATGGTCTGCCTGCTATCCAGCAACTCATCAGCGAAGGGATCAATGTTAACGTGACTTTGCTCTTTGGGCTGCCTCGTTATCGACAGATTGCGGAAGCCTACATTGCAGGTCTCGAAGCGCGCACAGCTCAAGGGAAGCCGGTGAAACATATCGCCTCGGTGGCTAGCTTCTTTTTAAGCCGGATTGACACCCTGGTAGACCCGCTGGTGGAAAAATTCATCGAGTCAGGCGGCAAGAAGACGGAAATTGCGAAGAAGGTTCGTGGGCAAGTAGCCATATCGAGCGCTAAGGAGGCTTATCAAATCTTCAAGGAGATTTTTGACAGTAATAGATTTAAGAAATTGGCTGATAAGGGTGCTCGTATACAGCGGCTGCTCTGGGCCAGCACAAGTACCAAAAACCCAGACTACAGCGATGTAAAATACATTGAACAACTAATCGGTTCGGACACCGTAAACACGGTCCCGCTTGAAACCATCGACGCTTACCGTGATCACGGCGATCCGAAATTACGTCTCGAACAGGATGTCGAGGAAGCCAACTGGATAATGACACGATTGCCGGAACTCGGGATTAGTATCGACAAGGTAACTCAACAGCTGGAAGACGAAGGCGTCAAAAAATTCAATGAGCCATTCGACAAGCTGATGGAGACTTTAACAAAAAAATCATCAGCGTAATTAAAGGGAGAACGATGAAAGTAAGCCCTTATGCAGGAAAACCTACCGAACCAGCGATGCTGGTTAATGTGCCTAAACTCGTCACGGCCTATTATGCCGAAGTGCCTGATCCGAAAATTGCAGCGCAACGGGTTGCCTTCGGCACCTCAGGGCATCGGGGTTGTGCTTTTGACAAAGCATTCAACGAAAGACATATTCTCGCCATAAGTCAGGCCATTTGCCTCTACCGCAATCAGCAGAAAATTGACGGCCCTCTGTTTCTCGGCATGGACACGCATGCGCTCTCCGTGCCGGCCCTTACCAGCGCGATTGAAGTGCTGGCGGCCAATCGGGTGGAAGTCATGATTGCGGATAGAGATGAATACACCCCCACCCCTGTTATTTCTCACGCGATTATCACATACAACCGCGGGCGCAAGACAGGACTTGCCGATGGCATAGTGATCACGCCTTCGCATAATCCGCCTCATGACGGAGGTTTCAAGTACAATCCTCCTAACGGCGGGCCGGCTGAAACCGATGTCACCGATTGGATCGAAGCGAAATCAAATGAATTTCTTGAGAGAGACCTTCTGGATGTGAAAAGGATTCCTTTCGAGAAGGCCCTTCGTGCCGGTACGACGCACCGGCACGACTATCTCAATTCGTACATTACTGATCTCGTCAACGTGCTCGATATGGATGCCATTCGCGGCGCTAAGATCAGCCTGGGGGTGGATCCGCTCGGCGGCGCCGGGGTCCATTACTGGGCGCCGATTGCCGAGCGCTATGGGTTGAACCTCACGGTCGTGAACGATGCCGTCGATCCGACCTTCCGATTTATGACGGTCGATTGGGACGGCCAGATCCGCATGGACCCATCCTCGCCTTATGCCATGCAGAGGTTAATCGGACTGAAGAATCGCTTTGATATCGCTTTTGCCTGCGACACCGACCACGATCGGCACGGGATTGTCACCCGGAGCTCGGGACTGCTTGCTCCCAATCATTACCTATCTGTCGCTATTTTCTATCTTTTCCAATACCGGACGAAGTGGAGTAAGGAAGCGGCGGTCGGCAAGACGATGGTAAGCAGCCAGATGATTGATCGCGTGACCGCGAAACTAGGGCGGAAGCTCTACGAGGTGCCGGTTGGCTTCAAGTGGTTCGTGGATGGCCTCCTCAACGGCTCGCTTGGTTTTGGCGGAGAGGAGAGCGCTGGCGTGTCTTTTCTTAGGCTGGATGGTAGTGTATGGACGACGGACAAAGACGGAATCGTGCCGGCTTTACTTGCGGCGGAAATCACGGCGCGGATGGGTCGCGATCCCGGCGAAATCTACTGCGAACTCACGCGCGAGTTCGGTGAGCCTGCCTATGACCGTGTTGAGGCGCCAGCCACTCCGGATCAAAAGGAACTATTGGCGAAACTTTCACCCCAGCAGGTCACGATCACCAACCTGGCGGGTGAAAAAATCAAAACTATCCTCACCCACGCGCCGGGCAACGGCGCTCCCATCGGCGGGTTAAAAGTAATAGTGAAAAGCGGATGGTTTGCGGCGCGTCCGTCAGGGACGGAAGACATCTATAAAATCTATGCGGAGAGCTTCCGGGGAGCGAATCATCTACACCGCATTCTGGAGGAAGCGCAGGCCATCGTCAACGACGCTCTGGCGGCGCCGCAACGGTCGGGGTTGTAGTTGATCTAATACAAAAAACTGGAAGGAGGAATATTAAGATGAGAAGACATCTGATAATCATTCTTTTGACTATGGTCTGTCTATTACTTGGAACGAATAGCTTTACTCAAGAGACAAAAGGGCCGGGGGTAGGAGATATAGCTGGCAAAACGTCAGAAGGTCATCGAATTAATGCCTTTACGGTGGAAAAAATCATAGGTTCCAAGGTGATTAATCTGAAAGGGGAGACGATAGGAAAGATTGAAAATTTAGTCGTCGATATCGATACGGGAAGAATTGTGTACGCTGTCCTTGAATCCGGTGGTTTTTTGGGCATCGGTGAAAAGCTCTTTCCCATCCCTTGGAAATCTCTTGCAGCGCTTCCATCAGAAGGCATATTCTTCCTCGACCAATCCAAAGAACGAATGGAAAAAGCGCCTGCTTTCGACAAGAAGAATATGCCAAACATGGGGGATATGCGGTGGGGGGCTAACGTTTTCAAGTATTATGGTGCCCCCCCCGGTCATGCACAATTGGGGTCACCCGCCGATTACGATTATGTTTATTATGATTATTATGCTTCTAATTATCCGAGATCTCCTGGTTTAGGAATAAATCCTGCCCCACGGACAGAAGACCCCTACAAAAAAATCTTTGACTCTAAAACAATTAAAACCATCTCAGGACAGGTGATAAAAATAGACCAAGTTCCTGAATATGGATTTGGTTTGCAAATGCGATTGACTGTTTTTATCGACAAAAGCGAGATACTGCCCGTTTACTTGGGTCCCGCCTTCTACCTTGTAGGCCCTTGGCAAGCAAAACATTTTATATTAGGCGATAAGGTCACCGTAAGCGGCTCACGGGTAACATTTCGTGGTGAGTCTTTAATGATAGCCACGACTGTGAAGCGAGAAAATGAAGTCTTGCGATTGAGAGACAAGGATGGGATTCCAGAATGGATTGGATGGAGAAAAACGAGTGATTGATCGTTATAGGGCGAGATAGATTCAATGTGGACATTCTTCTGGTCCTTATAATGAAGGAGAAACCATGAGCAGCAGGATACTAACCGCTGATGATGAGTTGGAAATGCTTCAGCACGAATCATTCAGCTACTTTCTGCATGAGACGAATCCAGGCAACGGACTGGTGATCGACAAGACCGCAGCGGATTGGCCTGCCAGTATTGCCGCCACCGGCTTCGCGTTAGCGGCTTACCCGGTGGCTGTCGAGCGTGGATTTATGCCGCGTGCCGCGGCGGTAGAACGAACGCTGACCACGCTGCGTTTTTTCTATAACAGCCCGCAAGGTTCCGAGCCCGACGCCACCGGCTACAATGGCTTTTATTATCATTTCCTTGACATACGAACCGGCCGGCGCGCCTGGCAATGCGAACTGTCAACGGTAGATAGTGCTTTTCTGCTGGCGGGTGCGTTGACGGCGGGAGTTTATTTTGACGCGGATACGGCCGACGAGCATGAAATCCGCACCATCGCCGACACACTCTATCGCCGCGCGGATTGGCAATGGGCGCAAGACCGTGGCGCAATGGTTACGCACGGCTGGAAGCCCGAAAGCGGATTTCTCAAATACCGTTGGGAAGGCTACGATGAGGCGATGCTGCTGTATATTCTGGGGCTGGGCTCGCCCACTCATCCGCTGCCCGAGAGCTGCTACGCCGCGTGGACTTCGACTTACCGGTGGGAAAACTTTTACGGATATGAATATCTATACGCCGGGCCGTTGTTTACACACCAACTCTCGCATGTCTGGATCGACTTTCGTGGCATTCAGGACGCGTTCATGCGCGTCAAGGGCATCGACTATTTCGAGAATAGCCGTCGCGCGACTTATGTGCAACAACAGTACGCGATGGACAACCCGCTCAAGTTCGTGGGCTATGGCCCGCATTGCTGGGGAATTACCGCGAGCGACGGCCCCGGCCCCGACACGATCAAAGTGAGCGGCATCGAGCGCCAATTCTTCGATTACGTGGGGCGCGGCGTTCCGTATGGACCCGACGACGGCACCATCGCGCCATGGGCGGTGGTGACATCGCTGCCGTTCGCGCCCGAGATCGTGTTGCCTGCGATCAACTATTTTATTCACCAGGTTAAATTAACGGAGTTCAACCCCTACGGCTTCAAAGCGACTTTTAACCCGACCTACCCGGTAAAATCCAGCAATCCCTATTGGTGGGTATCGCCGTGGCATTACGGGCTTAATCAAGGACCGATTGTTTTGATGATCGAAAACTATCGGACCGGATTGTTGTGGCAATTGATGCGAAACTGCCCTTACATCTCTATCGGTTTGCGGCGGGCAGATTTTTGCGGAGGTTGGTTATGAATCCTCTACTGGTGCGTGTTTTCAGCGGCGCCACCACACCGATACCGGTGGTGCAGTTGCTGTCAAACGGCCGATACCATGCGATGATCACGAATGCGGGAGGCGGCTACAGTCGCTGGAAGGACATCGCGGTCACGCGCTGGCGCGAGGATAGAACGCGCGACAATTGGGGCATGTTCTGCTATCTGCGTGATGCGGCGAACGGTGCGTTCTGGTCAACCACGTATCAACCAACACTCAGCCCATCGCCGGTCTATCAAGCAGATTTTTCGGAGGCATGCGCGGACTTCCGATGTTATGAACAGGGCATAGATGCGCAAACGGAAATTGCCGTTTCGCCGGAGGATGACATCGAGGTACGGCGAATTGGCGTCACGAACCGCTCGGGGGCACGCAAGGCAATCGACCTCACGAGTTATGCAGAAGTGGTTATCGCATTGGCTGCTGCCGACGCTGCGCATCCCGCTTTCAGCAATCTTTTTGTCCAAACGGAGATCCTCCACGAGCAGCAGGCGATCCTGTGCAATCGCCGTTCTGGCGCCGGTAAGCATACGTCACTATGGATGTTTCACCGGATGGTCCCCGATGAATCGGTTTTGGGCGACATGTCGTATGAAACGGACCGGATGCGTTTCATCGGCCGTGGAAACACCCTCGTCAATCCGCAGGCAATGCGTGAGGTCGCAGCGCTGTCGGGCAGTGAGGGTTCCGTGCTCGATCCGATTGTCGCTATCCAATACCGGATGACACTGGATCCAGAACAATCGGCAACGGTCGCTTTCGTCTCAGGCATCTGTGAGACCCGCGACGCATGTCTGACGCTTATCGAAAAATATCGGGATCCGCATTTGACCAATCGCGTCTTCGGTCTGGCACATACGCATAGCCAGTCGGTTCTGCGGGAACTCAATGCGACCCAAGACGACGTACAACTCTATGACCGCCTTGCTGACTCTATTGTTTACGCCAATGATTCGCTACGCGCCGATCCCGGCATTCTCATCAAGAACTGCCGCGGGCAATCCGGTTTATGGGGCAATTCAATTTCCGGGGATTTACCGATCGTGCTGTTGCAGATCGGGGAACCGGCCAATATTGATTTGGTGCGCCGGCTATTGCAGGCCCACGCTTACTGGCGGTTAAAGGGATTGACAGTCGATCTGGTGATCTGCAACTCAGAGGGTGCAGGTAGCCGGCAACCGCTCCACGATCAGATCATGACGCTGATCGCCGCAGGCACCGAAGCCAATCTTAGCGATCAGCCGGGTGGGATATTCGTGAGACTTGTGGGGCCTTTGTCAAGCGAGGACCGCATTCTGCTTCAGTCCGTTGCTCGCGTGGTTCTCGATGACAGGGATGGTACGCTGGTGGAACAGATCAACCGGCGCAACCTTGCTGAAGCCGTTGTTCCTCTTTTTACACCAACTCGAACGCCGCACGCAGAACCAGCGGCGGCCATCGAGTCTTCTCGTGGCGATCTGATATTTTTCAACGGGCTTGGCGGATTCACCCCTGATGGACGCGAGTACGTCGTTACAATCGCACCCAGCCTGGAAACACCGGCGCCATGGGTGAACGTCATCGCGAATCCATCATTTGGCACCATCGTTTCGGAAAGCGGCTGCGCCAACACATGGAGCGAGAACGCGCAGGAGTTTCTACTCACGCCCTGGTCGAACGACCCCGTAAGCGATTCTAGTGGCGAAGCCTTTTACCTCCGGGACGAAGAAAGTGGACACTTCTGGTCGCCAACGCCCTGGCCCAGCCGCGGACAAGGCTATTACGTTTGCCGGCACGGATTCGGCTACAGTGTGTTCACCCATACCGAGGATGGTATCGACTCCGAACTGTGGGTTTATGTGGCGCTGGATGCACCGATCAAGTTCGCGGTATTGAAGGCGCGCAACAGGTCCGGCCGGTTGCGTCGCCTCTCCGTCACCGGGTACATCGAGTGGGTGCTGGGAGAACTGCGGCCGAAATCGATGATGCATGTGATCACGGAGATGGATCCCGACATCGGCGCGCTTTTGGCGCGTAACGTATACAACGAGGAGTTCGGCGAACGGGTTGCTTTTTTCGATGTGGACGATGCGACGCGAAGTTTCAGTGGCGACAGGACTGAATTCATTGGTCGCAACGGAACGCTGTTGAATCCGGCCGCTATGTCATTGCCGCGGCTTTCCGGCAGGGTAGGCGCTGCACTCGATCCCTGTGCCGCGATCCGGGCGCCGTTCGATCTGGCCGACGGGCAGGAACGCGAGATCATTTTCAGGCTTGGGGCGGCTCGAAACAGCGATGAGGCGGGCCATCTGGTGCAGCGTTTTCGGGGATCTGCTGCCGCGCGCGGCGCTCTCGAAGTCGTCACGAACTACTGGAAGCATACTCTCGGCGCGGTACACGTGGAAACGCCCGATCCATCCATCAATGTGCTGGCCAATGGCTGGCTGGTCTATCAAACCATGGCTTGCCGACTGTGGGGACGGAGCGCGTTTTACCAGTCATCGGGCGCCTTCGGTTTTCGCGATCAACTGCAGGATGTGATGGCGCTCGTTCATACCGAGCCGGGCCTTGTGCGCGCACATTTGCTCCTCTGCGCATCCCGTCAGTTCAAAGAAGGTGATGTTCAGCATTGGTGGCATCCCCCGCTGGGCCGGGGTGTTCGTACCCGTTGTTCGGATGATTTCCTTTGGCTGCCATTGGCAACGTGCCGCTATGTTTCGAGTACTGGTGATACCGGCGTGCTGGATGAATCCATCCATTTTCTGGAAGGCCGGCTACTCAAGCCAGAGGAAGAATCGTATTATGAGCTCCCCGGCCAGGCAGACGAAACTGCGACGCTATACGAGCATTGCGTGCGGGCAGTACAAAGGGGCCTCCGCTTCGGGGGACACGGTCTGCCGCTCATGGGTACCGGCGACTGGAACGACGGCATGAACAAAGTGGGTGCGCAGGGTAAAGGCGAAAGCATTTGGCTGGGGTTTTTCCTCCATGACGTGCTCATGCAATTCGCTGACGTTGCACAACTGCATGGCGATCCGGCTTTCGTTGAACGTTGCCAAAAGGAAGCGGCGCAGCTTCGCCGGAATATCGAGCAACATGGCTGGGATGGCGAATGGTACCTCCGCGCTTACTTCGACAATGGTACGCCGCTTGGATCGGCAAGTAACCCCGAATGCCGGATTGATTCGATTGCGCAAAGCTGGTCCGTCTTATCCGGGGCGGCTAATCCAGAACACTCGCGCATGGCCATGGACGCGCTTGACAAGCACCTTGTGCGCCGCGATGACGCAGTGATCCAGTTGTTGACGCCGCCATTCGACAAATCGACTCCGGACCCGGGCTATATAAAGGCATATGTTCCCGGTGTCAGAGAGAATGGCGCGCAATATACCCATGCGGCAGTCTGGGCCGTGATGGCATTCGCCGTCTTAGGTGATAACCGCCGCGCATGGGAACTGTTGTCGATCATCAATCCGGTGAACCATGCAGGGAGCGCCGAGTCGATTGCAATTTACAAGGTGGAACCGTATGTCGTCGCATCCGATGTTTATGCGCTGTCGCCCCACACTGGCCGCGGTGGCTGGACCTGGTATTCGGGTTCGGCGGGCTGGATGTATCGGTTGATCGTGGAATCAATCCTGGGACTACGGCTCGAGGCGGACAAGCTGCATGTCAAACCTTGCATCCCTGCACACTGGGCATCGTTCAAGATGAATTATCGTTATCGGGAGACGGTCTATCACATCACGGTATGTCAAACGCGGACAGCGGGAAGGGTGACGATGTTGACAGTCGACGACATCGAGCGACACGACCTTGTAATCCCTTTAGTTGACGATCGACAGAAACATGAAGTCGATCTGCGAATTCACATTGCACATAGCTAAGGCAGCATAGCGATGCTCCGATCAACGGAAGAAAAGACGATGAAAAAAGCGACTGCAATCACTTGCGTGTTTCTGGATATCGGTGGCGTCTTGCTCAGCGACGGGTGGGATCATCATGCTCGCAAACGGGCGGCGACGAACTTCAAGCTGGAATTGGCCGAGATGGAGGATCGGCATCACCTGACCTTTGAAACCTACGAGGAGGGAAAGCTCACGCTTGAAGAATATTTAGATCTGGTGGTCTTCTACCGAAAGCGATCGTTCACCCGGGCTCAGTTTCGACGTTTCATCTTCGCGCAATCGAAACCTTACCCCGAGATGATCGATCTGGCCGCTCAGCTCAAGGTCCGGCATGGGCTAAAGATCGCCGTGGTCAGCAACGAAGCTCGCGAACTGAATGAGTATCGGATTCGAAAATTCAAGCTGGATGGATTTGTGGATTTTTTCATTTCCTCCTGCTTCGTTCACGTCCGCAAGCCCGACGCGGACATCTTTCGGCTTGCGCTGGACATCGCTCAGGTACCGGCCCGGCAGGTAGTCTTTATTGATAACACCCCGATGTTCGTCCAGATCGCGGAAGGTTTGGGGATTCGAAGCATTCTTCATGTGGATTATAGGTCTACGTGCGCGAAATTGGCTTCGTTCGGATTGCAGAGTGACGAAGGAGTAATCCATGAAACCAGCTAACCCACGCATCCTGACGATCAATGGCGGTTCGTCGAGTATCAAGTTCGCGCTGTTCGAGGCCGATGACTCGCTCCGACGGATTCTGGAGGGCGCAATCGAGCGGATTGGACTGCCGGAGGCCACCTTCCGGGTGAAAGGCTTAGACCAGGCGGACAACTTTTCACGGTCAGTAACGGCGCCGGATCACACAGTGGCGGTGGGTGTTCTGATGGATTGGATCGAGAAACGCAGCGATGCATTGACCGCAGTGGGGCATCGCATAGTGCATGGCGGGCCGAAGTATAGCAAGCCACAGAGAATTACTACTGAAATGGTTGAGGAGCTGCACCAGCTGAGTCCATTCGATCCTGAGCATCTCCCGGAGGAGATCCTGTTGACCGAGGCGTTTCATCACCGATTTCCCGACCTGCCCCAAGTGGCCTGTTTCGACACAGCTTTTCATCATGACCTGCCGCGCGTGGCCCGGTTGCTGCCGATCCCGCGCCGGTTCGAAGCACAGGGGGTGCAACGGTATGGGTTTCACGGGTTGTCGTACGCGTTTCTCATGGGAGAACTGGCCCGCCTGGCCGGAACGGAAACAGCGCAAAGCCGGGTCATCCTCGCCCATCTCGGCAATGGTGCGAGTCTGGCGGCAGTGCATAGCGGCAAACCCGTGGACACGAGCATGAGTTTCACCCCAACAGCTGGTATACCGATGAGCACCCGCTCAGGCGATCTCGATCCCGGACTGGTATGATACCTGGCGCACACCGAAAAAATGAGCGCGAAACGATTCAACGAGATGGTCAATTTCCAGTCCGGGCTGCTCGGGATATCCGAAACAAGTTCCGACATGCACGACTTGCTGGAGTGCGAAGCGCAAGACGTGCGGGCGGCTGAAGCGGTCGCTCTGTTTTGTTACCAGGTCAAAAAATGGATCGGCGCATTCGCGGCGGCGTTGGGCGGACTGGACACGTTGGTGTTCGCAGGCGGCATCGGAGAGAATGCACCGATAGTTCGCACCCGGATCTGCGATGGGCTGGGATTCCTTGGAATCGAACTCGAAGAAAAGCGAAACGCGGCGAATGAGGGCGTGATTTCCGTGGCGGCCGGCCGGGTTACGGTGCGCGTCATTCGCACGGACGAGGAATGGATGATCGCCAAGACGGTTTGCCGCGTTCTTGGCCTTAGCTAAAAAGTAGGAACACGTTCTTGTTTGCGCGGCGGCGAGCCGGTCGCAGTGCAAAGAAAGGAGTCTTTATGATGAACCAAACTGACGGATGGATGGGTGGATGGGGAGGAGGGATGTGGATTTGGACGGTGATCGGCGCACTGGTAGTGGTCCTGTTGGTCGTTGCGATTAATAAGCTGTCCAAGAAATAATCGTGCGATCGGGGCTCCTGCCAAGTGAACCGTTAACGAGGAAAGGAATCCACGCTATGAACGAACGCGAACACACAACCAAAGACGAACGGGCAACTAAGCCGGCGCAAGACGAGGTGGCCAAGAAGGCATACGCCGTCTATCTGAAGGAAGGTCGTCCGCAAGGACATGCCAAACAGAATTGGTTGGGGGCGGAAGCTCAATTGCAGCATGCCGGTTCCGATCATCCGGACCACCATGACCATCAAGACGCGAGCCTATGAACTCTACGAAGAGCGAGGTGGAGCAGTTCAGGACTGGGAGAAGGCGGAGCGGGAGATTCGGAAAGATGAAGCAAAAGCCGAGCCTAAACCTGAAGCCAAAAAATGACTATAATCTATTGAGGAATGGGAACAAGAAATTTCGATTATCGCAAAACAACGTAACAACCGAAATCAAAACAGGGAGAACAACAACCAAGAAAGGAGCATGACAATGAAAGAATCAAAATCCGTGACCAAAGACCCCATCTGCGGAATGACCGTGGACGACGCAACCGCTCTCCACGCCGAACGCGATGGAAAGACGTTCTATTTTTGCAGTGACCACTGTCGTCAAAAGTTTCTGTCCACGCCCGTTGGTGCCAAGACGGAGGGCAAGCCTGGATGTTGCTGTGGATAAAAGCGCGGTGAGTGAGAGCGTGATTTCCGCGGCTTCCAGCCGAGCGAGAACAGCGAACAAAAGCGAAACTCAAAGAACGAAAGGACTACGATTATGCTAAACAAAGCTAAGACACTAAAAGGTTACAAATTGGATAGCTTCGACGGGGAAATAGGGACAGTCAAAGAATTCTATTTCGATGACCACCACTGGACGATTCGCTATCTGGTCGCTGACACGGGTAACTGGCTCTTGGGCAGGCAGGTCTTGATCTCACCGTATGCGCTAGTCACCGTGAATAAAGAAGAACAATACATCACTGTCGATTTGACTAAAAAACAGATTGAGGACAGTCCATCCTTGAACAGTGACAAGCCCGTTTCGCGACAATTCGAGAATGACTACTATGGGTATTTCGGATGGCCGCTGTATTGGGGC
>Ga0182011_10003141_pt1 | contig 13655 bp, 7 predicted proteins | sample 711E1DmetaG_FD_120481 | JGI IMG/M metagenome (GOLD analysis project Ga0182011, IMG submission 120481) | Permafrost microbial communities from Stordalen Mire, Sweden - 711E1D metaG | ecosystem: Environmental > Terrestrial > Soil > Wetlands > Permafrost | place: Sweden: Stordalen | collected... | reverse complement strand
GCTCAGCGTGAGCGCCTGCTGGTTCAGACCCAATTCCTGGGCAAGAAGTTGCGGCAGGTTGGAGCCGGGCTGAAAGTAGAACGCCTGTAACTGCGACTCCGGGGTGTTGGGGAAAAGTGCGTCTTCGGTGGAAGCCTCCTGCCGCACGATATAGTCGGAAGAGAGCCCGATCGGAGGCTGATCGGCGCCGTAGTAATTGGCCTTGTCAGCGCAGCGCGGGTAGAGGCGCACGCGGATGTCGCGCGAGGTGGGCATGGGGAGATCCGTGGCGTCGGAAGCGGGCGGTGCAAGCGTGGAAATGTCGTCGATGCCGTCGGTGTAGTTGAAAGTGAGCGTCACCGTCGGGTCGGCGCCCTCATCCGTGGGGAAAGGCACATTGACGGTGTAGACCACACGGAAAACTCCGTCCAGGTCGCCGGGGTCAGTGCCCGTGGTTCCAGTGTCGTACGTCGGAATGTGGGCCTCCACGCGAACGTCGAAGCTGTCCACATCGGGATCGGGCACGCTGACGGCGCGGCCGCTGGCCCAGGCGTTTTGGATGAGCGTATCGAGATTGGGTCGGGCGAAAGTGGCCGGATCGACGCCGGCGAAAATCGCTTCGGGATAGCCGATGCGCGGCCGCTGCACTTCGAGAGTCTGAATGGTGCGCACGGGTGGTGGGTTTTGCGGATAGCCGGGGATGGCCGGCGAAGCCACCACTTCGAGCGCCTTCGGAGGCACGTAGCGGAGGAAAGGGGTAAGGGCTTGCGGAGCTGGCCCGGGATGCACCGGGAGGTCACCGGGCAGAGCGCCACCGCCCGTGAGGTCGACCAGGCGCACGCGGAATTCGTAGTCGTTGCCGTACCGGAGTGTGGGGATGCTGGTAAGGTCGGGGTTGGGATTGGGAAACGTGGCGGGCGGCAAAGCGCCACCGACATTGGAAAAGGCGAAGGCCAGCAACTGGACCACGGGGTCGGGAAGAACCAAGCTGGAGCCGGCCCACTGGGCAAAGTAAAGCGGCAGCCAAGCGGGTTGTGGGTTGGTATTGTTGTCGGCCGTGCTGGGGCGAATGGGCGCGGGGGCCACCCAGAGTTCATTCCCGCTGATTGGCGTGGAGGCCGCCCCGCCGTACGCGTTTTGATTGAAAGGCAGCGTGCCATTGATCAGGCAGAGGGATGACCACGTGGTTGCGCCTTGCGGCCGCACGTCGACGCGATAACCCTGCACACCGAGCGGGGCTTCGGGTACCTGGGGAGACGTTGGATCCAGGAGGTAGCGGAGCAAATCCACCTGGCTGTTGAGCCACACCGTCACCTGCTCGTCGTCCCATCCCACCTGAATCCCGGCGTCCGTGCCTGGGGCGATCTGGCTGTCATCGAGCGTCGCGGCGTCGATAGTAGTGGGCTGGTTCGAGTGGACGATCTGCGCGAAGCCGTCGTCGTACTCTTCCGCTTCGAACTGCGCTTCGGTGAGGTCACTGGGCGGCGTCTCCACCACCGGAATCAGCCGGGCGGCCAACAGCGGGCGGACGTCGGAAGTCGCCAGCGCGGGCAGGCGCGCCGCGTAGGACTTAACGCTATCCGGGTTCGCCAGCCAGTCTGCCACCCAGGGGTTGCCGGGCACCGAGGAATCCAGAGTGAAATAGACGAAGCCACCGCCCGCCAGCAGGCTGGCCGGGATGTTGAGCTGCACACCGTAGATCAGACCCATAGCTGCCGCCAGTACCGGCTGACGCAGCGCATAGGAGAGGATCTGGCCCCAAGCGATGCTGGTGTCCGGACCGGGGAGTGTGGTGTCGTTGAGGGGAGGCGCCTGGTTGCGGAGGGCGCAGCCGTAACCGTCGCCCACCCGAATGTCCGCGCTGCGCGGCGTCTCGAAGGGGAACGCCTGCGTGTAGCTGGCCGGCAGTTGCTTCAAGATGCGCGCGCCTGCCGGAGGCGCCTGCGCCTTGGTGAGCTTGGCGCTGGTGACCGTGATGTGTTGGGCGACGAGTTGGTTGTACAGGGTGCTGTACAACGTCGGCGCCACGGGCTGCGGCTGGGCCAAGAAGGGCGTCACCTGCGTGGGCGTGGTAGACGTGCTGGGCAGACTTCCCAGGCCGGCCACGAAGTTGGCGCGCAGGTGCACGGGCGTGCCGGCGAATTGCGGACCTGTCCCCAGCGGCGCCGTAGGGTCGCCGACCGGCAGGAGCAGAAGGTTCACTGAAAGCAGGCCGGAGGCGCCGTCCCAGTGTTGCGGAAAGGCCATAAGGCTGAGTTCGAGATCGTTGAGTGCCATATTATGCTCCAGTGCTTAAACGTTGACGGTGAGCGACGGCGTCGAGATGGACTGGGAGAATTGCCAGGAGCCGTCCCAGCTTATGCTGACCACCCAGCAGATCGTAATGTGGATGCCGACCGAAACGGCAGCCAGCAGGGTGATATCGATTGAAGGAATCTCCAGTTGTTCCGGCGAACCCGGCAACAGTTTCGGAATTGGAAGCGCGGGATTGAGCGACAGGCCGAGCGCCGCCGAGAGCGTCAGCGAGGCGCTGGCCAAGCCATCCAACACGCTTACCGATGCCTGGCCCGTCAGGATGACCATCAGGGTGATGGAATTTCCGTCGATGTTGAGCTGGAAGGCAATCGTGATCGAGGCCGAGCCGGAGGCGATGCCGAGGTCGATGGCGATGCCCAGCCCGATGCCCGCCTGGATGGTCAGGTCCGGCGCGCTGTTCTCAACGCCCAGAGTCATCATGCCGTTGCCCGCCAGCGGCGTGGCAATCCAGTTGAAGGGATTGTCGGGGCTGCCGATGCCTACGCTGAAGTTCACGCTCAGTGGCGCCAACTGCACGTCCAGCGCGACGTCCAGGCTGATATCGGTCAAGTCGCCCAACCCAAGCGGCATGTCGGCGATGGTGAACGTGTCGGTGACCGTTAGCGTACCGTCCGACAAGGCGACATCCAGAGCGGCGGTGGCGCCGCCGGGGAGGAACTGCGCCAGCGTTTGCAAAGCGCTGAAGACATTCTTGACGATGCTGAGACCGCCGCCGAACTGCACGTTGAGGCCGGTGACACCCGGCTTGGTGTGTTCGTCGCCATAGAAAGCGCCGGTAATAGTCAGCAGCGGCTGGCTGCCGAACATGGGGACTGTTACCTGGAGGGAGAACCTGCCGATCGACAGCGTCCAACTGGGCGATGCCGAAGAATCGACGGTGTAGGTAAGAACGGTCGGTTGTGGCGCTGCGGGCGGCGGGTCGGTCTGTTGCGGAAAATCCGAATACAAGAGGACGATATTCATTACCGACAGGTCGACGATGGTAGCCTGCTGGCCCGCCGGCCAAGTGTAGGTCTTGGAGTATTTGAAGCCCTGTCCGATGGTGTTGATCTGCTCGATCTCGCCCTCCAGCATGGAAATCGCCGCGGCGATATCCGGGAAAAGTCCGGTGGAATTGAGAATCGATGCCAGATCGCCAAGGTTTGGCGACCCCTGGTTCAAGGGCGCGGACCCGGACTTCGGGGGGCCCGGCGGATTGGGCTTGGGAAATTGCAGTCCGGGCGCGGGCGGAGGAGGACTGATGCTAGCCGAGGTCGGAATCTGCGGCGACTCGAACAAAACCTTGTGCGTGCCTGTGGAGTGGAGCAGGCTGTAGAAATTGTCCGGCTGGGTCAATTGCAGGATGTCGGTTACATCGGCGATGTACCAATAGTTGTTGCTGGTCGCCGGCCGCACCAGCGGCACCGGGTAGTCGTTGGGTAGCGCAGCGGGGGCGGTGGCGGTGTAATGGCGCTGGCCCATGCTCCATCCACCTCCGCGCGGAATCTGGGGCGCGCCGCGTAAGGCGACGCCCACGGCAGGAGTGGGAGTGGAACTGCTGGTGGCGGCGGTGATCATGTTCACTTCAAATGCCGAGCACCGAAGGATGGTGCCCGGCGTGTTGTTGAAACGGCCCGCTTCCACCGTACAGGACACAGCGGGAAAGACCGCGCCAGTCTTCGCGAACAGCAAGGCCAGCGTGGCGGGAAAGGGCGAGAAGCCGTCCGGCGCGAGCTGGAGGTAGCCGACATTGTCTTTGGAGGGCACCGCCGTCAGTCCGCTGGAACCGCCTGCGTTCTGGGCGGCAAAACCCCCGCTGAGTACATTAAGACTCGCGTCGAGTACCAGGTCGGCGTCAAACAACACTTCCCGAAACTCGAACACCTTACCCGCGGAAGGGTCCGTCGGGTCGGCCGGAGCCGTCACGGAGACCGTCTGCGCCTGGTCGCGGATGTTCCGCACGTTATACGCGCCATTCAGCGCGCCTTTGTGCACGGCGTTCGCGTACTGCGACGCCACGTCGGACGGAAACGCCAAGAGCCCTGGGGACGATGCCTGCCAGCCGCTGTCGCTCCGCTTCACCCAGCCCGCGTTCTGACGCAGCATCGTTATGGTGCGCAGTACGTGGATGCAGTACGGATAGATGACGCTCACCGCCTGGATCACTTCGTAGCTGGTGCGGCCGAGGCTGGCTTCGAACTGGACTTTGGTGATGCCCGGCCCGGTCACGTTTTGGTCCGTCCACTCGCTGAACGTACTCGCGCCATAACCGGTGAAGTCGACGCGCAGCACCGGCACGCCCGGCTCGTGAGCGCCGGGATTGAAATCGCCACTGAAGATCGTGGCGACGTCCGACTGGAGCACCGTCGTGCCGTAGGGGCTGGCAGTGCCCAGAGTATCGCCGATCAGCGTGAACCCGCCAAACATGGCGTTGGATTCGCCGGGATTCGGCGGCATGAGGGAAAGCGAGAGTGCCCCGGTAAGCGCAGGATTCGCCGGCGGGAGCAGCTTCGGCGGCGCTGCAGCCTGTGGCGGGCTAGGCGGAATTGCATTGGGGAACCGCGGGATGTTGGCGCCGAACCGGCCGCCCGCCTCCAGGAACGTGGAATGGACTCCGGGCTTCTTACGCGAGGGTGCATTGTACTGGATGATCACCGCATTCAGGCCAAACGGCAGGCTGAACACCGCCGCGAAGGGAACGCCCGCCGCGACATTGGCAATGTTGTTCACCAAAACCGGTCCGGGGGCGAACGGGACGAGTTTCTGGCTGTCGGGCGAAGCTACCAGCAGCGGAGCCCCGTCCGAGGCGGGATCGCACTCGATGGTTCCGATCGTGCTTTCACCCGTCGATTCCATCGGCTCCCAGGAAAACTGCGGCAGGGCGAACGTCGCCACCAACGCGCCATTCAGGGCGAGCGCCATGTGGGAAAACGCGGCGACAGGCGCGGCGCCTGCCGTGCCGCCGGTGATGGACGCCGCTGGCGGGGGCGATGCCAGGTTGGTGCTGCCCACGGCGTCGATGGTGGAAGTGGCCAGTGCGCCGATCTGCGGAGCCACCGCGACGCCCCACAAATCCACCCGCGTGGAGACGTCGAGCAGCGCCGGAGTCATGGCCAACGACGGCAGAGCCACCTGGACCCTGGCGTCGGGTGTCACGGCGGCTGTCTGGAGCGGCGTCCCGGGCGCGGGCGTGGCCACATTTCCCGCCGTGGTGTTGGAGTTCGAAGCCGCCGGCGGCAGCAGCACAAAGTCGAGCTTGGGAGCGGAGTTTTGCCCTAGCCACGTGGTCACCGCCAGGGCCGTGCCGACGCTCGCGCTATCGGATTCCCGGCGCACCAAAGAAAGATTGAAATTGGCCGCGTAGGGATCGGGCAGCGTGGGAAGCAACCAGCGCAGATCAAAATACAGGCCCACCGCGCAATTGAGGAGCTGCGTGCCCTGGAGCGCCCCGGCCAGCGTGCACAACTCGGGTGCGTCGACTCCCAGCAGCGCGTTTTCGAGCGCCAGAGGGATGATGCGGGAACGGTCATCCGGGCGTCCGCCGACAATCACCATCACAGTGGCGGTCTGGCTTTGGTCGAGCAGCAAGGTGGCGAGGGACTGGTAAGGGAATCGCGCACCTGTGGCGCTCAGCGGACGATCCAGGTGAACCGCGATGCTCCCGGCGGTGAAAAGCAGTTCGTTGGTGGAGGAAGAGAGATAGGCGTACACCACCGCGGCATTCGTGGAAAAGTCCAGCGTCGCGTTCAGCTTCGACGGCGCGCTTTGCGGCCAAAGCTGGAATGTTGTCTCCGTGGCCGGCGCTTTGCCTCTTACCAGGGCGTACAGCCCGCCCGTACCGATTTCCAGCAACCACTCCGACATCCCGGTGACGGGTTGCAGCACCGTTTGCAGCGAGCCGCCGGAGGAAAGCACAAACAGGGCGGCGCCGGGTCCGGCGGCCTCTGGTAGCGCGGAGATGCTCGTGGCTGTGAGCGGTAGCCCCCAGGCCGCGGCTGTAATCAAGGCGTTGCCCGAGGGGATGAAGATCTCCGAAGCCGCGTTGAGAAAGTCGAAGTTGCTGGGAGATGCCGTACACGGCACCGCGATTTCTGGCAGGTTCGTCACCGCAACCGGCGCTCCGTGATTCCAATGCAGCGCCACTGAGGAGCCGTAGGCCTTGGCATTGGCGTCGGCGATCGATTGGAATGCCGCGCTGGACGGTCGGAAAACGATTTCGACCTCGGAGGGCGGCGTGAACACCGCTGCCGCCGCGTCGGCCCCGGGATCGCCCGTATTGACGGGCGGCGGCAGGGGGACGAGCGTCATGGTCGCAGTCAGAGTGGCGCCGGCAGGTATCACGTAGACGCCGCTTTGGTACCTCATCGGCTGGGAGGAGACTAATTTCCCGCCGGAGACGGAAAAGCCGGTGAAGTTTCCGGCTGGCAGCGACGCCGCAAGCCACTGCGCCAGAAACCAGACGCTGCCCGTTCCAAGATCGAACTCCGAAGCGGTGGCTGGTGGAATCAGGAAATGCACGATGGGGAAAACGCCGAACGGCGCGGACGGATCTCCGAACGCAAACTGCGTCGAGACCGTAAACGGGATCAGGTCCACCCAGTTTGGGACGCCCTGGAGGTCCAGGAAAGGGCCAAAGCTCTGTACCGCCTTCGCCCCGCGCGCCCAGCCAGGCACGCCTGAAGGGTTGGAAAGTGTGGCGGCATGGGCGCTGCGTACGATAGCAATCGCCGGCGAAGGCTGGGCCGCCGCCTGCGATGCGATCTTAAGCAGTTCCGCGGAAAGTTGCGGATCGCTGGGCAGCCCCGCCTGGAGAGTCGGCTGCGTGGCGTGAATCTCGCCCGGGCTCTTGCCTGCAACCAAGCTCATCGCCAACGCCGCCCGCGCGGCGCTCAGGGCCTCCGTGGGCACGCCGGCGGCAGGTGTCCACCCCGAGGTCAATTGTGCGAGGGAATCAGCAATGAGGTTGGGATCAACCGGGACGCCCCGATTGGACGGATTAGGTATACTCACGGTCGCCTCCGAATGCTCTCAGTAGAGAACCGTAATTTAGTTTCTTTCTGCTTCAGCCCTGTCGATGGGAAAAACTATACGATAAGAAACTCACAAAGTCAAGCAGAAGTCACGTGCAACGCTCGACAAGATTTACGCCTAAGTTACGTTGTCGCAGGCGGTCACCACGGATGAGTAATCCAGAACGAAACTGGCCCACGACCGGCTACATGACCTGGTATGGCTAGGAAAAGTTGGCCAGTGCGCGCATGGCTGCCAAGTCGTCATCGAGTGGCGCCAGGGGGCTGTACTCGAGGGCTACAGAGCCTTGAAAGCGGTCGCCAAGCTCGTAGATAGCCTTAAACACGTTGCGGTAATTGATCTCGCCCGTGCCCGGTTCGTGGCGCCCGGGAACGTCTCCCACGTGGAAGTGCCCAATGCGGTCAATGTTCATGCGGATATTCTCGATCAGATTTCCTTCCATGATCTGGACATGATAAATATCGAACAGTAGCTTGACGTTCGGGCTTCCTACGCGGTCCACTAGCTCGACGCCGTCACGGACGAAATAGAGAAAGTAACCCGCGTGGTCGACATAGGTATTCAATACCTCGATGATGGCGGTGACGCCGTTCTTTTCCAGGATGGGCGCGGCCTCGCGCAGCGCGGCGACCGCATTGGCCATCTGCTCGGAGCGGGAAATCCCTCCCAGCTCGTTTCCCGTCAAGACCACCAATTGCCTGGACTCCATTTTCTTCGCCGCCTCGATGGAAGCATTGAGTTCCCGGAGGAATCCCTCGCGCTCGCGTGGGTTCACCAAGCCACAGCCGGGCGCCGTCACACCCTTGTTGGCCACCAAGCAAGCGCAGAAAAGCGGCGACTTCTTTCTTTCCGCCACGAAGGTCTCCAGCAACGCGGGGTCGCGCCAGTCAAACATCTCGAAGGCGTCGTAACCCAGGCGGCTGAGCAGCGCCATCGCCTCCACTACGGGCATGCGGCCCAACATGCCCCAGGTAATCGAAAGCCGCAGGCCCTTCTTGCCTTCCAGGTTCCCGCGGGCAGTGCCTGCCATCTGGGAAAGAGAGAGAGCTCCGGCGGCCAAGCCAAGAAACGAACGACGGTCCATGACAAATCTCCAGGAGAAAGGGATAAGCGTTCGGGCGCTCATTGTATGCGAGGTAACAAATCCGTGCAATCGTCCGTGAGGCGCCGCGCCTGCCCTTTTCCTTGACAGGTGGGGCGTGCGGCGAGAGAATACGCGGTCGCCGTATCGCATCACGTGGGGCTGGGATCTCGGGTCTCGGGCTTCCGGGGGCGAGTGAGTCATGGATCGGAGGTGTGAAGTTGCTCGAATTGAAATCAGGGACCTCCGTGTTGAGACCCCTCCACTCACAGAGGACATGGAGGCATAGTTCGCTACTCGTCCCGGCTTAAGCAAAATGCTCTCCTACTCGCCGAATCGCTCAATCAACCAATCACTCCATCGTGCGGCCACTCATTCGACGCATCGCGCCATGCTGCTGAATCTAGCCTTGGGACTCAGCCTCATCTTTCTTCCCGGTGACCTTTCCGCCCGCGCCCCGCAGCTCAAGCGTTACGAGTTTTCCCTGCCCCGCATGGGGACGATGTTTCGAATTGAGCTCTACTCGGCTGACGATGCGACCGCGTCAAAAGCGGCTGAGGCTGCCTTCGCTCGCGCCGAGGAACTCGAGCAGATCATGAGCGATTACCGGGAGGACAGCGAACTCGTGCGCCTCGCGCGCGAGGGAGTGTCAGCCCCGTTTCCGGTAAGCAACGATCTCTACAATGTCCTGGAGAAATCCATCTGGACCTCCGACCTTTCGCACGGTGCCTTTGATATCACCGTAGGCCCGTTGGTGGAGTTGTGGCGAAAAGCGCGAACCACGGGACGCTTCCCTGACGCTTCGGAACTGGCGAAGGCGCGAGCGTTGGTGGATTACCGAAACCTCGAATTGGATGCAGGGCGCCGGACCGTCTTCCTGAAACGCGCCGGCATGAAGCTGGATCTGGGCGCAATCGGCAAGGGCTACGCGGCGGACCAGATGCTGGCTCTTTTGCAGTCGCGCGGAATCCGCCAAGCCATGGTGGTGGCGGGGGGAGAGGTGGCTGTGGGAGCGCCGCCGCTTGGCAAAGCGGGTTGGAGAGTCGCCATCGACACGCCTGACACCGGCACAGGAAATCGGCCCTGCGTAATCCTGCTGCACGATGCCGCTGTTTCCACCTCCGGCAATTCCAGGCAATTCGTGGAAATCAAAGGCAGGCGCTTTTCGCATATCATTGACCCGTCCACCGGCCTGGGTCTGGAAGGTGCGGCCAGCACCACGGTGATCGCCCGGGATTCGACCACCGCCGACGCCCTGGCGACCGCGCTCTCCGTAATGCCAGTCGCAGATGGAATCCGGCTTGCTGAATCTCTTGCGGGCGTGGCGGCCTTCTGGGTCCGCCAAGCGGGAAGTGAATGGGAGCGCTACTCTTCACGCGGTTTCCCAACATCATGCCTTGGGCCGAAATGAAAATGCACGAGAACAATTCAAAAGGCAAAGCGCAAAAGGCAAAGGGCAAAAGTGGGGAACGGACAACAATGATTGAGAAGAGGCGTGATCTGGCAGACCGTCTGTTAGAATATGCCGCGAGAATCATCAAACTGGTCGAGTCTTTGCCAAATACTCTTGTCGGGCGGCGTGTGGCGGACCAACTACTGCGGAGTGGCACGTCGGCGGGTGCGAACTACGAAGAGGCACAGGGAGCAGAGTCTAAAGATGATTTTGTTCACAAACTGCAGATTGCCCTGAAGGAGTTGCGGGAGTCCAACTATTGGCTACGTCTGCTCGTCAAATCAGGGAAGATCTCGGCAGAGCGCATGAACGACATACTTGACGAATCAAACCAGTTACGCGCGATGCTTTCCAAATCCGCCGCAACCGCCAAAGGAAAAGCCAAGAAGAATGCCCATGATGAGTCTTAGTTGTGTGCAGCGGAAAGAACAAGTCAAAAGTCAAAGCGCAAAGCGCAAAAGGCAAAGCCACGGCAAGGAATACAATTATCCAGGAATGGCGGTGTTGGGGTTATACTTCTGCGTTTTGCACTTTGCGTTTTGCCTTTTGACTTGTTCCTCTCTCCCCCCCGCGACCACCGCGCTGTGGGAAGAAGTTTACTGCTAAGTAGGGACGCATGTTTTCTGTCTTTGAAGGCCTCAAGAAAGTTGGTCTTAATCCTAGAAATCTCAGCCTCATCGGGGTAGGCATCCTCATAGGTTTCGCCCTTCTCCTGGGAGGCAAGGCGGGGGTCGATGCCACCTCCACGGACAAGTTCTGCGACCAGGCTTGCCACGCGCACCCGGACGCCACGCAGACCTGGATTAAGTCAACACATTTCACGACCAAGAGCAGTGTGGTCACGCATTGCATTGAGTGCCACCTCCCGGCCGCGGGGCTCGGGTATTACACCGAAAAGGCCCGCCTGGGCGCGCAGGACATCTATGGCAAGACCTTCAAGGATTTGACCAAGATTGATTGGCAATCCAAGCAGAGCCTGGAGCAGGCCCGTACTTTCACTTACGACTCCGCGTGCATTCGCTGTCACGCCAACCTGTTCAGCGCCGGGCTCTCCAAGAAGGGCGTGGACGGGCACTTGCACTACCAGCGCTCCAAGGACAAGATGCGGTGCATTAACTGCCATCAGCACGCGGGACATTTCCGGGGCAAGAAGGCCGAGGAAGCCCAGGAGGAGACTGATACTGAGGAGCAGGACCTCGACAAGTCGTTCCCGCCCAACCCGCAGGGCTTCCAGAGCTACGCCGAGCCCATCCCAGGCTCGGAATTGAAAGTCCGTTTGGTGGCAATTCCCGGCGGCTCATTCCTGATGGGAAGCCCCGAGTCGGAACCTTTCCGGCGGCCGGATGAAGGGCCGGGGCACCGGGTGAAGCTCAGCCCATTCTGGATGGAAAGGACCGAGGTAAGCTGGAGAGAGTACGAGGTCTACCTGCTCCAGCGAGGGAATCGCGGCAGAAGCCGGGACAACCCGACCTCCGAAACACCCGATGCCGTAACGGGACCTACGCCGCCCTACGGCTCTCCCGATCAGGGCTGGGGAAGAGGCTCGAGGCCGGCCATCACCATGACCTATCATGCTGCCACCGAGTACTGCGAATGGCTCTCCGCGATTACCGGGAAGAAGTTCCGGCTTCCCACCGAAGCTGAATGGGAGTATGCTGCCCGCGCGGGTACGAACTCTGCTTACTTCTTTCCCGGCGACCCCACCCAGTTCACCCGCCAACGGTGGTTAAATCAGTTGTTGGGAGTAAAGACAGCGCCGCTCGGCGAGTACGCGTGGTATTTGGAGGACAGCGCGAGCAAAACTCACCTGGCTGGGGGGACTAAACCAAATCCCTGGGGTCTGGTCAACATGTTGGGCAACGTGCGGGAGTTTTGCCTGGATTGGTATGACCCCGAAGCTTACGCGCACCTGGCCGAGTCCGAAGTTCTTGACCCGCGCGGCCCGGCCTCGGGCCAGGAGCACGTTATACGGGGAGGGTCGTACCGTTCCGACGCCGCCGACCTGCGCTGCGCGGCACGCGACCATACCCGGCAAGACGAATGGCTGCTCACTGACCCGCAGTCGCCCAAGAGCATTTGGTGGTACTCGGACTGCGCCGACGTGGGATTCCGGGTTGTCCGGGAATACGATGAGGCAACCCCTGCGGCGGCAAGTCGCCAGACGGGCAGCTTACGCAAGCATTGATCGCTTAAATCCTAAAGGAGATATGACATGAGTGACGAAGGGAAGTTGGATCTTAATCGCCGGACTTTTATCGGAGCGATAGCGGTCGCGGGAGCAGGGGCAATGCTGGCAAGTTGCGCCAAGTCCTATCCTCCCATGACTTTCGTGGACGTGGCGCCGGACGGGCCGCCGCTCAAGGCGGGCCTTATCGGCTGCGGGCAGCGAGGCACGGGAACTGCCCTGAACTTTCTAAAGGCAGGGCCGAATCTCAAGGTTGTGGCGCTGGCCGACGTCCTCAAGGACCATCTGGATTCTTGCCGTGACGAGTTGGCCAAGAAAGCCCAAGTGCAAGTCGCTGACGACCGTTGCCTCATCGGTTTTGACGCCTATAAGAAGCTGCTCGAATCGGATGTGGATATCGTTTTGATGGCTACGCCCCCGCATTTCCGCCCCATTCATTTCGATGCGGCGGTGGAAGCCAAGAAACACTGCTTCATTGAGAAGCCCGTGGCCGTGGATGCGCCCGGCGTGCGCGCGGTCCTGGCCACAGGTCAGAAAGCTGCGTCGTACAATCTGTGCGTCGTGACGGGGACCCAGCGGCGGCATGACCGTGCTTATCAGGAGACCTATAATCGCGTCTCCAACGGCGCCATCGGCAAGATTGTCGGGGCCAGTTGCCGCTGGAACTCGAGCCAACTGTGGTACGCACCGAAGAAGAAAGAGTGGTCGGATATGGAAGCTATGATTCGCGACTGGGTGAACTGGTCATGGCTTTCGGGCGACCACATCGTCGAGCAGCACGTCCATAATCTCGACACCATCCTCTGGTTTACGGGCATGAACCCGGTGAAGGCCGTAGGCGTGGGCGGGCGCGCCCGACGCGTGACTGGGGACCAGTTCGATTTCTTCTCCGTGCTGTTTACTTACCCGAACGAAACGCGCCTGGCGAGCATGTGCCGCCAGATTGATGGCTGCGCAAATGAAGTCTCCGAGTACGTAGTGGGTACGGAGGGCTATACGGATTGCAAGAGCACTATTTTCGATTCGACGGGAAAGGTCGTCTGGAAATACCAGGAGGCGGGATCAGACCCGGGCAAGACGAAGTTCAACCCTTACGATCAGGAACACGTGGACTTCGTCACCGCCATCCGCAAGAACCAACCGATTAATGAAGCGGAACATGTCGCCCATGCCACGCTGACCGCGGTTATGGGGAGGACCGCAGCTTACACAGGCCAGGAAGTGACGTGGGACGCGATGATGGATTCCAAGGAACACCTCGGTCCGACGGAGTACGCCATGGGGCCGGTGCCCATCAAGGCCGTCGTGCCGGTGCCGGGGAATGGCGCGGACACAGCTAAGCACGCGCGGAGCTGAATCACCCGGGCGACGCCGCGCAACTAACCCCTCACCCGGCCCGCGTCCCGATGAAGTGAATCGGGATCGCGGGACACCCTCTCCCCTGGGGTTGAGCGTGTCCCACGTCTTTTGCTGGACACCGGGGGTGCAAGCGCTACTGATGCCAAAATGAGCCCCGAAGGGGCGAACTACCTCAGCCCAGGCCAACGGCCCATAAGCGTTAACCTAAGGAGTTGCCCCTTCGATGGAATTGAGGTATGCTGGGGGCATGAGCACTGCGAACCAGGGTCTCG
>Ga0182011_10003140_pt1 | contig 13656 bp, 10 predicted proteins | sample 711E1DmetaG_FD_120481 | JGI IMG/M metagenome (GOLD analysis project Ga0182011, IMG submission 120481) | Permafrost microbial communities from Stordalen Mire, Sweden - 711E1D metaG | ecosystem: Environmental > Terrestrial > Soil > Wetlands > Permafrost | place: Sweden: Stordalen | collected... | reverse complement strand
CTATCAAATAGAACAGATACATTTAGATCTTGGCCGCACATAAAGGTTGCCATGTAAGCTGCTTCTGAAGCGCCGCCCGCCGCAGTTATTTGGATTCTGTCATCTATGCCATCTTTCCCGGACCGTTTCAATAATTCGCTTATTGCAGTAATATACCAATAGTCATCGGTTCCTTCTACTACCAAGTTGAATTTTGCGACCAGCAGACTCTGACTTGCTGACATCCCTAATTTGGCCATTAATGAGAAACGGGCGTCACCTTCACCCCCAAAAATGTCGTCCGATACCACAGTCCCTTCATCACCCCTCTCAACAATCCGTATTCGCTCAGGTTTATTTAAGTCAATCATAAATGGTAAGTGAGTGCTAAAAATGAGTTGATTACCTTTGCAATATGCCTCAAGTCGTTTTAATAAATCCTCCTGTGCCTTCGGATGCAAGTGTAACCCGGGCTCGTCCAATAGGATAATGGCACCTTTTAGCGCCCCCCGAGTTTCATAGGCAAAATGTATATCAAATGAGAAAAACCATTGAAATCCCTTTGACTCCTCTTCAAGCGGAACCAATGCAGTTTGTTGAGGGCTTCTCACAAACGTCATCATATGATATTGGTCAGCCGTAAACTGAACAACGTATTGTTCCTGTGACCACCTACCTGCCATTTCTTTCGTCAAAGTAATCGAGGCATCATTTAAATCCAAGGCACGCTGTTCACGATTTTCTGCCCCAACTTTTGCAATCTGGTCATCAAGGTCAATGCCTGCCATCTTCATGAGAATCAATACTGTTTCGTCTTCAGGGGTCATTTGGTTCCTATCCCGGCGCTCTTTCAATTGATTTAGAAAAGTCGCGCCCGAGTATTGTCGGAACTCATCCATGTAAACGAACACTGGCAAACGCTTAGCTATTTCGATCTCAATTGCAGAACGGATTGATTTTTGAGGACACTTTTCAGCGATCGTTGTAGCATTCGCGGTTATCTTTGGCAAAATCTCACGGTCTTTTGTTGCGGCCGGTTCTTGTGTAGATACGCTCGAAGCTAGTTTCTGATTCGCTGCCCGTAAACATTCAACAAATTTAACAAATTCGTGACGATTTACAAATTCGTTTAATTCTTTCTGATATTTTTCCATTCCCAAATGAAACTTTTCGCTGCTCTCAATGGCTAATCCAGTTAATTCCTTTATTTTATCAACCATTTCTTGCTCTACTCGCTCATCTGGGTTGAACTCCTCTCTATAACTGAAAACTTTTTGCCCATCGTAACCCTTAGTAATTTCAATAGTTTTAGGTATCTTCTTACCAGCGATCTCAGATAATTCCTTCTCTTCCAATTCGGTAAATTCGAACCGGACCGTGACGACTGGGGCTTTCTTGTCTCTATCTTTCCTATGACCTCTTGGCCATTCCCTATCCATATTGTAAGGCTCATCTTTGAAGGGATTAAATTTCTGTAGCCCACGAAGTAAGGCTGATTTTCCTGACTGATTCTTTCCGACTAATACGGTGAGAGGTTCAACATCAATCCAACCAGAGTCGTTTACGCTCCTGTAGTTCTGAATCCTAAATCCTAAAAGCTCCATATTATCCCCTAAAAATCATCAGACATCAACTCTACTTTCAACTCGGTTTGACTGTCATTAACAATTGTTTGAAAGTTATATTTTTCAAATTATCGGTCAACTGGAACGTCACGAAAGCTGGATTAGTGGCGATCATAGGTGTACCCGAAATAACGCCGCTGGCAGGGTTGAGTTGAAGACCAATCGGTAGTTCTCCGCCACTCACTGCCCAAATATAGGGCGATGTGCCGCCATGCACTTTAAGAGTCTGGGAATATGCTATGCCCTCTGTCCCTTCCGGCAATGAATTTGTAGTAATGATTGGGGTTTTCGGCGAAGCGCAACCAGCAGAAAAGATCAACCAGATAAACCCGATTGAAAGTAACATTATTCTGAGCTTATTTTTCATTTTTCTACACTCCCGAAAATCGTCTTCAATTGGCGGATTTTGCCACTTTATTTTAAATCAAACAGAATTAAAATGATTATATTACCATTCAATTTATTTATCAATATTGGGTGTATTTATGGTGATTTGGCTTAGGCCATTAACCGTAATTTAAGCAAAATACATTTCATTCATAAGCGAAACACAATTTTATTCTTTCCTACTGAATTCCCAGAATGTAATAGCCTGTCTCAAAAATTTGAAAAGTGAAAATCCATCTCCCATTTTATCATTTCATTACTTATTTATGATAAAAGCTCGTAAGTCGTGAGAATGTTAATATTGGAATTAAATAAACGTTTTTTAATGTGACAGTTGTTTTAATATCATCAAAGCTGCAAAGGTAGATTCCATATATGGTTGAGACCAATCTGGTGCTCTCGAAAATCCAAATTCTTGTTTTGAAGACATTACAAACTCCACAGTCTTGTTCTCATCAGGTATACTTTCTCCAATGTCAGAAAGTATTTCCAATGCTGAATAAGTTTGAAACATCTCTGGGTGAGGCGTGAACGTATTCGGTTCTTGTGGGTTTAGCAATGCTAGAGTATTATATGCACCTGAGGCTTCATCATATAAATTACCCAAATATTGCGCTGCCTCGTCTTTGGTAATAATTGTGTTGTTCTCGTCCAGTGACTCCCAAAGTCGTAGCAGATAATATGGCACCAATGTCCTTTGCCCATCAAGTAAATCCTCCTCAAAATCGCCGGCTAATTGAGGTATCACTTTTTGAATATCTTCTGGAAGATCGAAGCCCACCTCTTTACTTATTGGTAATATATAAGCAAAATCAGTACCGACATTAGTTTGAGGCGCAGTCAGTAGGTTGGTCGCTAGCTCCAAACAGATCTCTTTCGCATCACTACTCTCTTGCTGAGTAAGATTATTGTCCATTGCTTTTAGTGCTATAACCGCGTCATAAACATCTCCAATATCTACTGCATTGGAGCCCGTTATGCTAGCGGTAAAACACCCAGCAAGGAATTTTTCAACGTTTTTTTTGTCATAACCTGCATACCCGGAAAACTTGGCGATTTCAATGGCATAATAAGTCGATAAATAATTAGAATTATTAATTGTGTATTCAAAAAATTCCGTCCAGCCATCGTCCACCCTGTGCTCTTCAATATTTGACAAGAGCTTATTTAAATTGGGATATTTTACTCCGAGACGATTTGCCAAAATTACAACATCACTGGTAGTCAGCGGTTCAACTATTTCAGAAGGACCAAAGCCACCACTTGGATTTTGCAAAGGAAAAATCTTATCATTCAAATCCACTCTTAATCCTGTTAAGATATTTTTATCATTCGCTTCAGCTAAATTCAGAGATTGAGCCGAGTCTAGAAGAAGGTTTACACTTGATGTAAAAATATATGAATCGGGGGGTATGTTAATCACTTCGTTTAATGCGTAGCTTATCAATTCCTTGGCTCTCTCAGGCACCAGTGATGGGTCTATTTTGGTGAGTAACTGTATGGCCGTTATAACACTCCAAGTATTGCTGTCAGTAAGACTGGGGAATGGGTTTCCCTCCGGAAGCGCCGAAACCACTGCTGACACTAGGACATCTTTAGTTTCTTGGGGAATTTGGTTCTGACGCCCCAACATAATAAGACTATCAACCACCGAATAAGTCCCATTAACTATTCTATTTAATTGTGTATTTTCCATCACAGATAATTGAGTTTCAGGCTCTACTAAAAACGTACCATCTTTATATTCGAGAGACAACAAATAATTAACTGTAGAATCAACATCTTCAGGTTTTCCTCCAAGCTCATTTATAATTTCTATTGCCTCTCTTGTTTCGTCTACAGGATTAATATACGTTGTTGATTCTGTTGGATCAACGTAAGCTCCCTGCTTATTCATCGTTGAATTAAGATAGCTTATTATCTGATTCTGGTTTTCGATTTTCATTCCGACGGATTTTAATATAGTGATAATATTGCAAGTGCTATAAAACCCAGGAGAAAGATCATTTGAGTTTATAGCGCTGAATGCAGCTTTATCATTATTTTCTGTATAACTTAAAGCAAGATATTGATTTAACTGCTGGATCCATTGTTTGTCAGTATATAATTCTTGCCAATAAAGCGGTTGAGTGCCATTCTTACACGACGTCGGCAAAAGAATATTTGCAGCTAAAAATATCAGCGCAACAAAAATAGATATTGAAAATAACAGATTCTTTTTCATATAGTTATTCGAATTATTATCATCTTACCATATTATTAACACAAGAACTTCCGATAATAGTTGCAGTGCAGGGATTATATTCATCCCTGCACTGCTTAAGAAAAAGCATAAAATGTTCTAATACCCAAAGTTCATGCTAGATTCGAGATACAAGACAGGACCACCAGCTTGTCCAAATTGAAACGCCGATGTAGTGTTTTGTTGCATGTATACTTCGTAAGAGTATGACGCTGTTACTCCGCTCCAGGCAGTTCCCAAATACCAGTTATTTGTGGTTTGGTAAGCATTAGAAGTAGCGTACAAACCGCCTTCGTTTGTCCATCCGCTTGGAACCGAATCTATATAAGATTCGTATTGATCTGGGGTTAAGACATGTGTCGTTTGCATAACAGAGCAATCAGAAGAAGGTGAGGTACCGTACCACGCTGCAGAGGAACTTCCCCAGAAAGAAGCCGGGCTGCTCGACCATGAGGCATCAGTACTAAATGACGAATAAACATAGCTGTTACCGTAATTCTGTTGCCCGTTGCTTCCCATACTGTTTGAGGTGACCAACGGTGATATTCCTCCCGCTAAGGAAATAATTCCATTAGAAGAATTCATTTGGCTAAGCGCATTGGCCAAATAAGCATTTAAACTCTGAGTTGCGGCAATTTTATTATTAACCTGCCCAGAATAAGATATCACTAGCCAATTGGTATCCGCTATTTCAATTTTGGGGGTTACCGGAATGTTTTGTGTGTTGGGTCCATCGGCAAGGACTGCGGATGGAATAACTAATAAAAGAACAAGGCTAATGACTGCAGAAACGACTACAATTAATTTATTAAAATGTTTTGACATTCCTATTTACCTCGATTTATATTATTGTGCAAAACGAAAATTATTTTTAATCTTCCGTTCAAGCCCTATCTTATTGTTTGATAGGGCTTTTTATATCCACTTGCCATACTCCGTGGAGCTTATGAATTTTCATGCAAGTCCTCCATTGATTCGCTCTGCAATAAGATTAGCATATAACCTCAGATAAACTGCCGATAATTTACCGATATTTTGCTGATATTTTGCTGATAAATCAACGATAATTAGTACCTTTACACGTGAAAGTAGTAAATGGGCTATTTTGCGAGAATCTCAAGAAAAGCGAGGAGGTCTTGTCGAATGTTTCCCGAACATGGCTTCTAAAATGAAGAGAGACTTTGCCGCTCGGGCATTCAGTTGTTTCTGGAACAATAAGGTCTTGAAAAACCTGAGGAACAACCTTTGAATGGTTCTAAAAAGATTCTTTAAAGCGATATCCCACGCCGCTAATAGCAACGATGTATTTAGGATTCTTGGGGTTGACTTCTAATTTAGCCCGCAATCGTTTTGCGACAGCATAGACCAACTGCTTCTCATCTTTGTATTCGTCTCCCCAGATCTTCTTTAAAATGTAGTCATATTGCAATACTATACCGGCATTTAGAACCAATTCCCTAAGCAATTCATATTCTTTCGGCGTTAGTTCCATTTCTTTATCATTTATGGCAACACGTCGTTTGGCGAAATCAATAAGCAATCTTCCATCATTAAAGTCGACCTTCCCGGGAATGGGAGTATTCATTGTCGTTCGCCGGATAATCGCTTCGATTCGCGCCGTCATCTCGGCTATCTGAAAAGGTTTGGTCATATAATCGTCTGCCCCGAGTTGTAGAGATTCTACTTTATCGGCTGTTTCTGCTCTGGCGCTGAGCATGATAACCGGTGTTTTTGATGTTTTACGTAACTCCCGAAGCACATGGAAACCGCTGATATCGGGCATTGTAATATCAAGAATTACCAAGTCAGGTGATTCCATTTTAATCTTGATGAATGCCTCGGCCCCGTTTGCGGCTTCACAAACCACATACCCAGCTATCTGTAAAGCTTCTATCAGCAGTTCTCGGATGTCTGCAGTATCATCTACTATTAATATTTTCTCATTCATACATAAAGATTCCTGTTAAGAATCCTGAGCGGGGATTGCTACAAAAAATGTCGAGCCTTTATTTAACTCACTCTTCAGCCATATTTCGCCGCCCATGGCCTTCGTCCATTCTTTAGCGATATACAAACCTAATCCGCTTCCTTTGATACTGCGAGTCTCCGGCCGCTGTATGCGGTGGAACGTTGTGAAGAGCAAGCCCTCATCCTCCAGTCCGATTCCTATACCCTCATCGATGACGCTTACCACCACACGATGATTTTGTGGTTCGTATGTGGCTGAAAGCGTGATATTACCGCCGTTTGGACTATACTTGACTGCATTGCTTAATAAGTTTCCGATAACTTCCCCAAATTTATCGCGGTCCACCAGGACATCCGGTAAGTTCGACTCGATATTCACCACAAATTTGTGTGCATTCGTACTTTCTTGCGCGATTGCCACCCTTTCTTCAAATATACTGGATAATTTCACTTTCTCTAATTTCATCACGAGCTTGCCGGATTGGATACGGGTAACATTTAACAGGTCGTCTACCAGATCGGTAACTTTCTGGCTGTTATCGAGAATGTGTTTCAGCCACTTTTTCCGGGTTGCCTCCGGAGGGTCCTTATTAAGTAATAGTTCGGTATAGCCTAAAACAGATGTCAAAGGGGAACGTAATTCATGAGACGCAATGGAGACAAAAGTATCTCGTATACTGACATCACGCGTTAACATGGCGCTGTGTAAGGCCATGTCAGAAACAGAAGCGAGGCCTTCAAGAAGATACAAGTCATCTGATGAAAAAACTTGCTTTGAATTCTTTTGTGAAATACATAGGATACCGACTTCTTTGCCTCCGGCCATGAGCGGAATCAGGAAGGACAAATCAAGCTCTGAGTGTGTTGCCGCATTAGGATATTTCTTAACGCTATTCTGCAGCGATACTAAACCTAAGAGTTTATCCCGATTTTTAATATCCAGAAATATGCCCTGCATCGCAGTTGTCTCATAGGAACCATCCTGATTCTTCATACACAAACAACCGCCGGCTAAATTTAACGTTTTAACGGTTGTGCCCACTATCAGACGTGATATGTCTGAAATACTTTTCACAGAATTCAATGAATTACTTAGGCTTTGAATTATCTGGCGATAATCATATCTGTCTTTATAAAAATATTTGTCTACCGCGTTCTCGATACCCTTTTTAGTCGGGCCGAATAAAGCGGTGGCCGCGCCCCCTAGTATTAGGCACAAGACAATCTCTTTTGCTGTCCCCAAATACTTTTGGAAGGTAACCGCGGTGATCAAGACGGCCGATATTAGCGCTGCCATTATCAATGTAATCAGACCGTAAATGATGCTTCTCCTGATGATAATATCAATGTCCATTAGTTTCTGAGTGATTATCGAATACCCCATGCCTAGGGGGATGAACACAATAAACAGGATGCTGAACCCTGCCGGAACGATCGCCTGTCCCTGACCATTTATAGCTTGTGGAAGCACGATTAGTACCAGCAAAGGAATTAAAGCCGCAAGGCAACCGATTAGCATTATTTTCATCTGCTGTTTTAATTTGATGGAGTTTGACTTTAAATAATTGAAAATTGCTACGCCGGCCGCTACGAGAAATCCAATCCCTATTTCGAATAACCTTAAGGATCGAAACCACAGCACAGGTTGTCCGCCATTATAACCTATTATTGGAAAAATGATTATTGTTATTACCGCCGGTACATATATCAAATATAATTTGAGGTCACTGCGGATTTGTGTCCCCTCATCAGGCAAAACAAGGAAAAAGTGGACAAGGAGCCATGGACCGATTAGAGAAGCAGCGACCTCTATGAAAGTGGCGGCGGGAATCGCTCGTACCGCGGCCTGGTTTGCACTTAAGACCAAACCTAATACGAGCCCGCACAGATACAATAAAATAGCAGCCTGACTTTTCGTTTTTTTCCGGAAGACATAATACCCCATTATCCAGAATACAATACTGACAATGAACCATGATGCTAACTCTACGATCGCCTTGACCGGGTGAGAACTGCCTTTAAGATTGACGGATATTGACTGCCCCTGGTTACCAATGACGGTCAGTTCATTAATCGAAGGTTCTAAAACCATGCCGGCTTGATGATATTGGTCCAAAAATGTTTGAGCCGGTTGACTATCAATTTCGATAGGTTTGTCCCCAATAGTTATACCGCGGGAGTTGGCCAGTCCGGCATTATCTACGGCGCTTACAACCCAACCTTGTGAACCTTTAGAAAACGATGTGCCCATATACGGCTTAATTAAACTTAAGGCAAAGAAAGCCAGCGAGATCAGCACAATCAATAAGCCAAACAAGTAAAATATGAGCTTGTTCTGTCCTGTTTTTTCCATTTGGCTCATGTTAACTCCCGGGAATCAGTCTAAAAACTGCCGTAGTTGTTCTATATTAATTCCTGTCCGTTCTAATTCGTTAAGAACACCCATTGCCTGCTGTTTGTAAATCTCCATTTTAATCGTTGCGTATTTGATAGCGCCGGTGTTAACCAGCAAATCCTTAATTTGGCCGGGAGAGGATACCAACTTACTATCCTTCTTTAAAAATGCCGAATTCAGTAATTCATGAACTTGGCCCGCTTGACCCAGGGCAAAAATTACCGGAAGTGTTATTTTGCGATTATTGATATCCTTAAGACCTGTAATGCCTCTAATATCGTTGGCAATTTGTGCAGCCATTCCCAAGTTATAACCAAATGTGGTAAATAAATTAATCAGATCCTCGTGTGCTCCTGCAAGCAACGCACCCGCATAACAGGCACATTCAGCGGCGAAAGCCGATTTCATACCGATGAGTTTAAGATAGGCATCTTCTTGAGTAATCTTTTCAGGCACGAGCGATAAGTCAAGATGCTGACCAACACAAGCCTTCGCATAATAAGAGTTCACCTTATCTACCAGTGTAACTACTGTGTCACTGTTTACCCCGCTGTCCTTGAGACGTGTGAATCCTTTTTCCGCCAGGACAACCAGGACACTGGCAGTATTTGTAGCTAGTGAAATCCCGTATTTAGCCGATACCGAATCGGTATTATCAGCGTCCTCGATATCATCGAAAACATTAGCTGCTGCTTTCAATAATTCAAGCCCAGCGGTCGCCGGTAATACCTGTTCCCAATTCCCGCAGATAGCATCACAAACCAGCAGCGGTAAAAGCGGCCAAGGCCTATATTGAGCTGTATCTTTAATTAAGGTTGGATTGGTTTTGTTGAGAGTTTCTTTGACTAAATCGCAAAAAGACGTATTGTCTGACAAAGGGGCCAGAAGAATTTCAACCTCATCTTGGAGAATTCCACCCAATCCATCTGGTAACATAATGATAAGATTTTCACATCGATAAATAGTTAGAACCAATAGTCATCTAGTGGTCCGGCAACTGACAAGTGCAAAGAGTCAGAATTTATTAACCCGAATTTAGTCTCCGCGCTTAGTACTGCCCGTCTTTCACACTCGGTTAAGGCGAATTTGGAGAGAACACCTTCCGGATTGGCCGCGAATTGGGATTTAGTTTCTTCATCACTGAAAATTTTGCCGACCAATTCCTGTAATGCCTGGGATTCCATGTTTGACCCTCCTCTCTGTATTTTTTTTATTTGTCTCTCGTTAGAGATTACAATTTAAACATTCGAATATCAAAAATTATTTCTTATTATTTCCATTTTCATTAAATCTTAAATCTTAAACACCTGCTCATCCGTACTATTTAGAAGGTGTGCCAACACGGAGATAGTTTCTAATACTGATCAAGATATCAGATCCTTTGAAGGGTTTTTTCATTACCCCCAGAGGGCCATAATCGAGAGCCTTCATCATTAAATCACTTTCAGGATAACCGGTTATTACCGTCACCGGCATTTCAGGTTTAACGGCTCTTATCTGTTTTAACAGCTCGGCCCCATCCATTTCCGGCATCTTAAGGTCCAGGAAAAGCAACGCGTAATCCCCACCTTTTACCAGTTCTAAGGCCGCGTGAGGATCATTGACTGTTGTAACTTTATACCCTTCATCCTCTAAGGTGTCCTTAAAAAGAGAACAGATTGTTCTATCATCATCGATAACGAGGATGCTAGTCCCCGTCTCTGTTGAACGTTGGTTTAGCCAGAAATCAATGGCTGCCTTATCGAATCTCCAAAGATGCCCTACCCGCGTCGCCGGGATACCGTGTTTATCCAGCAGACGGTATATTGTCTTTTCAGTGATCCGTAAATAATTAGCCACTTCTTCAAGTGTCATTAGTTCTGCCACTCACCGACTCCTTCATCCTTTATATACATATTTACACTTTTGTCTTACATAGTACATTAGTGTCTTGGTAAAGTCAATATCTAATATCGGTGATTTATCAGCAAAATATCGCCAAAATATCGGTGAATTATCGCCAGTTTATCAGAGGTTTTGTGCTAGTCTTTTATATCACTAATAATTGGAAAGTTATTATGAGACTTCTGAAATTATACGGAGTGTGGCAGGTGGATACAGAAAAGCCCTGTCTTGTATGAGATGGGGCTTCGGAGATAAGTGAAATCAACGTTATTGCAAAAAGGAGAGAATTCAATTTATGTGGAAAAGAATACGAAAAATTTCAACCATTATGATTGCGCTATGTTTAATCCTCGGTTTAAATGTTCTTCCTGTAAATGCTGATTCAAATCAAAGCAATGCAGGTGCATTCCCTGCTCAACGATCGGGCCCTCCAATTGGCTTTAATCCTGTAACAGCGAGCGATGCAACACTAAAAGAATATGGTTTTCCCGCAAGACCTTCGGATCCGACTGCATTACAAGAATGGGATGGTGTAATGCAACACGCCCAAAATTATGTAGCACCAGTGCCAATTCAATCGGCGACGTCTTTCAGTCCTAATTTTAATGGAAATCCTTATGCCTCCGAAGCAGGTTATGCGGTTTTAAGTAGCCAAAACCCGGAATTAGGTCAATTTAACGAAGCCTATGGGCAATGGACACAAACCGCGAGTGCAGAGCAAGTTGGGTATTGGATTGGATTAGGTGGAATGACACCGGGTGATAATCAGGATCTTGTTCAGGCCGGTGCTGTTTCTGGCGTGCCTCAAAATATAAAAAATAAATGGGGACTTACGTCGAGTTATGCATTCTTCGTTGAGGATTACGATACTATACACAAACTCCCCCCAACTTATCTAGCAACGCCTGTTGTAAATGCAGGAAATATAGTTTATGTGTACCTTCAATACAATGGCTCAACATCAGAAGCGTTCTTATTAAATGAATCTACTAATTATTATACATGGTTTAATTTTAACTCTCCTTATTATAACGGTGATAGTGTTGCTTATATGTATGAACCTACATTGGGGAATCCTCCAAAAATAAACCCATCTCAGTTTTCAGAATGTTGGTTCGAAAGTACAACAACCGGCTTAAGCCTTTTTACTAATTATATTTATTATGAATACGAAATTGGGGTTGAAGCTTATCCAGGACCAGCGTCAAATGCTAGTTTTATAATGTATAGCCCCGGACAATAATAGTTTCTGCCATATTACGCCGTATAAGAGACAAAACGATTTATCAGAATTGGTCCATTGAATTAAAGGGATTGTGAAAGTACTTTCACAATCCCTTTAGTAGTGAATAAAAGAATAACGCCGATTTTCAACGATTATTTAAAAATATTTAAAAAAGACATTATCAAAAATAAACCTTAATATCGCCTTGATTATATCCAATGTCATCTTGTTATGATCGAGGTTGGAGCAACCTGCTAATATTATTAAGGAAGGCGAGATAAGTATAATAAGAATTGTCGCTACAGGATTATTATTTTATTTACTCGCACTAACTAGCTGTTATAGTGAGCCTGCGGGGGTTAAATCATATCTACTGGATACGGATTTTATAGGTGAATCCGGGGCTCGGAGCGGAAAATGTTAATATTTCTGGTAAAAAGATTGGAAGAACTATAGTAAAAATGAGGGAAGAACTATATGCGTTTCTGATGGAATATATTTTCTGAATAAACTCCCATCGAACTACTAATAGATGGATCAATAATTGACTTCACAATGCCGTTAGGAAGTAATTGTTTTCAAACAAACATTGTAAGGAAAAACACTATAACTAATTAAGACTTACGACCAACAGGAGAGTGAAAAATGTTTTATAAGAAACTGTGGGTATCAGTTGCCTTTTCATCCTGCATCGTGGCTTTCATGGGATTAATGGGATGCAACGCCATTTCTCCTGCCAGTACCATTGCAACGTTGGCAACTACAACAGGTGATTATTATTGGAACCCCAAACTTTTACTGTATGATATCACTAGCGGACCTAACCGCAACCTATGGTTTACTGATTTTAATGCAAATCAGATCCGTAAAATTTCCTCCCAAACGGGAGTTATTACAGGATATGATATTCCTACTACTGTTGCCGACCCAACTGCCATTACTGTTGGTCCTGATGGTAATCTGTGGTTCACTGAATTCGATGGAAACAAAATTGGTAAGATTGCCCCGCAAACGGGAATCATTGCTGAGTACGATGTCCCTATTGCTAATGCTCAACCAACGGCCATTACTGCCGGACCCGATGGGAACTTGTGGTTCACTGATTTGGATGGGGACAAAATCGGCAAAATATCCCCGAAAACAGGAATCATTACAGAGTATAATGCAAACCAAATCGGTATCTCTCCAACACCCGGTTTCAATACCGATACCAATTTGCCTACTTCAAGCGCTTATCCTTTTTACAATATTACTGCTGGAACAGATGGCAATATTTGGTTCGTTGAGGGAGGAGGGAACAGTATTGGAAAAATCTCCCCGAAGACTGGCGTCGTTACTCAATACGATGTTCCTACAGCCGATGCAGATCTTGGCGGAATAATTGCCGGTCCTGACGGCAATATATGGTTCACTGAATTCGAAGGAAACAAAATAGGTAAAATTTCTCCCAAAACTGGAGTCATTAGTGAGTATGATATTCCTACGGCCAACGCTCAACCCACTGCTATTACAACCGGTCCTGATGGTAACCTATGGTTCACTGAATTAGCGGGAAATAAAATTGGTAAAATTTCTCCCAAAACTGGTGATATTACTGAATACAATGTTCCTGTTGGCAACGCTTCGCCTCTCGCTATTACCATTGGTCCTGATAGTAATCTTTGGTTCACTGAATTTGGTGGTATAGCAGGGGAAGCTGGGACCAATATCGATAAAATATCTCCGTCTAGAGGTGAGTTTACTGAGTATCCTGTAGTCAATTAAATAAAACTCTATTGGAATATGTAATGTTACTTGATGGAAACAAAATTATATCAAATAGTTATAGGTTTCAGTAGTCAGACTGGTCGGCGTCAACTACTTTTGCCGGTTAACGACAATTATATTTGCCGGTTCCCCTCTTTCCTTTTTTGGTCGTTCTTGTTGTCGGGATTGCGTTGCTGGGCTGCTG
>Ga0182011_10003139_pt1 | contig 13658 bp, 14 predicted proteins | sample 711E1DmetaG_FD_120481 | JGI IMG/M metagenome (GOLD analysis project Ga0182011, IMG submission 120481) | Permafrost microbial communities from Stordalen Mire, Sweden - 711E1D metaG | ecosystem: Environmental > Terrestrial > Soil > Wetlands > Permafrost | place: Sweden: Stordalen | collected... | reverse complement strand
TTCGAACTTGTCGTAGTTGATTTGTTCACACCAACAACTTAAGCAGGATTCACGCCGGACTTTCGCTTTCATTGTGAAATTTCCGGGCTAGGAGCCCGTCGGACTTGCGTCCTCCGCGCTCCTAGAATCATTTTGCTCCCGGCCGGTTTTGGGCAACATTGGCCCGCATGCTTTCCCATGTGGACGCCCAGAACCGGCCAAGCATGGTCGATGTCGGTGACAAGGCAGTGACGGAACGTGCGGCGCATGCCGTGGCGATCGTGTCCTTGCCCGCGGAATTGACGCGCCAGCTCAAGGCGGGTGATCTGGCCACCGCCAAGGGGCCGGTCTTTGCGACGGCGATCCTGGCCGGCGTGATGGGGGCCAAGAAGACCAGCGAACTCATTCCGCTCTGCCACCCGATGCCGCTCGAGGACTGCCAGATTGAAATCGAGCTTCCGCCCGGCGGACAGGACGCCACGGTTCATTGCCGCGTTCGGACCCATGCGAAAACCGGCGTGGAAATGGAAGCGTTGACCGGTGCGAGCGTGGCGGCGCTGACGATTTACGACATGGTCAAGGCAATCTCACCTGGAATCGTGATCAAGGAAATATCCCTCCGGGAAAAGACCGGCGGCAAGACGGATTACCGGGCGCCGTGAAAACCGTGCGAGTCCAGTATTTCGCCGCGTTGCGGGAGCAGGCGGGCTGCCGCGAAGAAACGCTTGCGACGACGGCGGCCACGCTGGCGGTGCTTTACGCGGAGCTCCAGCGGAGCCATGGCTTTACGTTTCCCGCCGAACGCTTGAGCGTTGCCATCAATGACGATTTTTCGGGCTGGAGCGCGCCGCTGGCGGATGGCGCCACGGTGGTCTTCCTGCCGCCTTTTGCCGGAGGGTAGATCGTGATCATGTTCCGCCTTTCCCGCGCGCCGCTCAAGCCGGACACCCTGAGACGCCGCCTCCCCGGAGAAGGCGCGGGTGCCTGCGTCTGTTTCGAAGGCCGGGTGCGCGATCGCAATCGCGGGCGCACCGTGCGCCTCCTCGAGTACGAGGCTTACGACCGGCTGGCCGAAAAAGAAGGCGGGCGCGTGGTGGCGGCGGCGAAAAAGAAGTTCGGGTTGAAGGCGGCTGTGTGCGTGCACCGGATTGGCCTGCTCCCCGCCGGAGAGGCGGCGGTGTGGGTTGGGGTGCTGGCGGACCACCGGGCGGCGGCCTTTGACGCTTGCCGGTACATCATCGACGAACTGAAAGCCCGGGTTCCCATCTGGAAGAAGGAACACTACGCGCGCGGTGCGGCGGAATGGATTGCGCCCGGAGATACCCGGGGTAGCAAAGCCCCGAGTGGCAAGAAAGCGTAAAACCTTCCGGGAGCGGAATTCGGCTCGTAACTCCCCCGCGCCCGCTTAGACTTCAAGGGCATGCTGGTCTTCGCTGCTGGGGTCTGGGAAAAACTGCGGAATGTGCCGCCGAAGAATCTGGGCTATCTCGGGATGGCAATTCTGGTCCTGATTGTCGCGATCTTTTTGATCAAGCATGTCGCGAAGATGAACCGGATCATTTTTGTCATCATCAGCGGGACGATCATGGTCGTGGTCACCCTGACCTGGGTTTATCAGCGCAATGAGCCGAAGTTCCTCAGCCCGGTGGTCGACCTGATCGCCCCGTTCTTCCCCTCCACCCCTCCTCCGCTTTCCAAACGGCCGGATGCGGGCGATCCGGCGGCGGCGAAGAAAGCCGCAGCGACCGTGCCGACCACCACCATCCGGTCGACGGCTTACTAGCCAGGCGGGTCCGGTCGTTGGGAAACCCGGACCGTTTCATTCGGGTAATTCGGATTGGGATTTGACCGGTGCGGCGGTCAGATACTCTATCGTTTATGCCAAAACCTCACTCCGATATCGGACTCATCGGTCTGGCTGTGATGGGGCAGAATCTGGCCCTCAATATCGCGGACCACGGATTTCAGATCTCCGTCTACAACCGGACCACCGAAAAAACCACAAAGTTTGTCGCGGAAAATCCCAACACTCCGGGGGGACTCGTCGGCACAACGACGCCGCAGAAATTGGTGCAATCGCTCTCCACGCCCCGCAAAATCGTCCTGCTGGTTCAGGCCGGCGCATCGACCGATGCGGTGATCGACAGCCTCGTGCCGTTACTCGCGGCGGGAGACATTATCATCGACGGCGGCAATGCGAAATGGACCGACACGATCCGCCGCGAAAAGGCCCTCCGGGAGAAGGGGCTGCGGTTCATCGGCTCGGGGGTGTCGGGCGGCGAGACGGGCGCCCGGTTTGGTCCGGCGTTGATGCCGGGAGGCGATGCCGACGCCTACAAGGAATTGGAGCCGGTGTGGAATGCGATCGCCGCGAAAGTGGATGCCCGGACCGGCCGGCCGCTCCCGGGAGGCAAGCCAGGCGAGCCGGTGGTGGGTGGCGTGCCATGCGCCACCTACATCGGCCCTGATGGAGCCGGCCATTATGTGAAGATGATCCACAATGGGATCGAATATGGTGACATGCAGATGATCTGCGAAGCCTACGATCTGATCCGTGGACTGCTGGGCCTGAAAGCCGCAGAAATCGGTGCGGTGTTTGCGGAATGGAACCAGGGTTCACTGGACTCCTACCTCATCGAGATCACAGCCGACATCCTGCGGCAGAAAGACCCGGTCACGAAAAGAAAGGCCCTGGTGGACGTCGTGCTCGATACCGCCGGCCAGAAGGGCACCGGCAAATGGACCAGTGTGAACGCGCTCGATATGGGCGTTCCCGCTCCGACGGTGGCGGAGGCCGTATTTGCGCGTTGCCTTTCCGCGATCAAGGAGGAACGGGTGGCGGCATCCAGGATTCTCAAAGGTCCTGGAGCCAGGAAATATGCCGGTGGAAAGAAGGCGCTCATCCAGGCCATCCATGATGCCCTCTATTGTTCGAAGATCTGTTCGTACGCCCAAGGCTTCCAGCTCATGCGGGAAGCGCAGAAGGAATACCATTGGACGCTCAACTTCGGGTCGATTGCGCAAATCTGGCGGGGCGGATGCATCATCCGTGCAGCCTTCCTCCAGAAGATCACCGAGGCCTATGGGCGCAATCCCCGGCTGGCCAACCTTCTGCTCGATCCCTACTTCAACCAGACCGTCAGGAAGGCGCAGGCGAACTGGCGCAAGGTCGTGGCTCTAGCCGCACTGCACGGCATTCCGGCGCCGACCTTCAGCTCGGGCTTGTGTTATTACGATGGTTATCGGGCGGCCCGGCTGCCGGCCAACCTCCTGCAGGCCCAGCGCGACTATTTTGGCGCTCACACGTACGAACGGGTCGATCAACCCCGAGGAAAGTTTTTTCATCTCGATTGGCCTGATCCGGACCGGCCGCAACGGGACGCGTAGCCCCATGGCGGGCTTTGTTGCTGAATAATTCACACCAGACACGGCGGGCGTCGCCATGGCCGCGGTGCCGAATCTCTCCGCCCTTTGCATCTGCTGAGCAAAAACCTGTGTATAAGTGGTTAAGTTGTCCCACGAAGCAGCTTGAGAAACGATGAACACTTCAACCAACTTCCAGACGTGGTCGAGCCAGCGATTATTCAAGCCGCTGTTGGCTTTGCTCGGAATGGTTCTGTTTTCCCAAGGCGATCTCTTCGCCGATGGCGTTTCGTTTTTGCCTCCGCGCAACGAGGACGTCATTACTGTGACCGACTTCACTCCTGACGGCTCCCTCCTGCCGGTGCCGACTCCGAGATCGCCGGTCTATTATGAGGCCTGCAGCCTGGGTTTTCGCGAGCTTGGCCGGTCAATGGCGGGTGAACAGCCTCCGAAGAACGACCTGATGCTGGCGTTGATCGTGAAGACCCTGGCCAAGCAAGGTTACCTCCGCGCAAGCGACCAGCACCCGGCGACGCAGTTCCTGGCTTTCGCCTGGGGTACGCTCCGGATCGGAGGTCCCGGCAACTCCTTTGGACCCTCAAGAAGCGTGCTCAGATTCCTTGGTGGCGAGAAAGTAAATCACCTCATGGAGTACGCCCACGATCTCGACGGCGGCCTTTGGGATTTCAAGCGCATGATGGTGAGCAAGGGAAGCTTGGTTGCGGACGAGATCTTTAGTGCGGCCGGCAGCGACCTCTATGTGGCGTTGATCCGTTCGTATGATTTCCAGGCGGCCACGGAGAAGAAACTGAAACAACTGTGGGAAACCAGAATCAGTCTCCCCTCGTCCGGCCTTGCGATGGACACTTCGCTGCCCGTCGCGATTGTGACCGCCGGTCCAAGTATTGGCCGCGAAACCGCCCAACCGATCTGGGTGGACACAGCGGAAGGACGGCAAGGCCATGTCGAGTTCGGGGACCTCAAGGTGTTGGAGTACATGGATCCCGCGCAACATCAGGTCATCGACTTGACCAAGCCGGCGGAGTCGCAGCCCCGGGGAAAGTAGAAGCGGACAACCAAACCGCTTCCTCGAAAACCAGGAAATCAACGACCTGGCGAAATAGGCCGTCGCGGATGACGGCTTTGTTTATAGAGGAGAGGCGAACCAGCCAGCACGGACAACGGCCACGACGGTCCCTCCGGTTGCTGCGCAGCCCGCGCGCCAGCCCGATGCCCTGGCTCATCCGTTCCCACCGTCGGCTTCGCCCTCCACCAACCGCTTGACGGATTGAGCCAATGTGAGCACTTTTGAGTCATGGCAACCATCCAACTGCGAACTCGGATCGACCGTGACCTGAAGAATGAGAGCGACGCGGTCCTCAAAGGACTTGGGCTCGATATGGGATCGTTTGTCTCGATGGCGTTGACGCAGCTCGTCCATCGTCGCGGACTTCCCTTTGCGGTCACCGAGTCGGACGAGAGCTACTTTGCATCAGAATACGGCCTTACTTCCGCGCAAAGCGTCGAGGCAGGCGCTACCATGCGGAGGGAGACAGCACGCGCTCGTCGCACTGGCAAATTGCGCGAGATCGCCGCGCCGGCCGACCTCGCCCCATGAAATTGCTGGCGACGCCGCGCTTTCTTCGAAGCATCCCGGTCGATCGTCGTGACGATGTATTTGCGGCGATGAAGGCGGTGGAGGTGGCCTATGGACAACCCCACCTGCACGCTGGGCTAGGGCTTAGGCGCATCCGGCCGTTTATGGAATGTCGCTGCGGACTCGATTTAAGGCTCGTCTTCCAACGCGAGGGACAAGCCTTCATGTTCCATCTTTGCGGGACGCATGATGAGGTCGAATTCTTCCTGAAGAACCGACGGTGACGATAAATCTCGCCGCGCTCAGGTCGACGGAGCGAGGCGGCTGACCCGGCATTTCTCTGCGGTCCAGATCCCTTCGAGGCGGGCATAGTCCCGGTCTTTTGACCCGGTGACGAGGCAGTAGTCGAAATTCACCCACTGCTCGATCTCGGATTGTGCGGTCTGCAGGCGTCGCTCAATCTGTTCCGGCGAGTCCTGGCCCCGCGCCACGAGGCGGGCACGGATCGTTTGCAGATCTGGCGGCATGATGAACACGGTGACCAGCCGTCCGTGCATGGCTGGAGGGCCGGCGAACGCTCGGCGATAGGCCTGGGCCCCCTGAACGTCGACATTGACCACCAGATCAGTGCCGTGGGCCAGGCGGTCGAAGACCACGCTTTTCTTGGTGCCGTAGCGCCAGGCATGCACCTGCGCCCACTCGAGAAACTCGTCCTGCGCCAGCGCCTCATTGAATTCCGGATTGCTCAGGAAGAAATAATCCACGCCGTCCCGCTCCCGCTCCCGGGGGGAACGGGTTGTGCAGGTGACAATGCGCTCGATCTCCGGGTGGCTGGCGACCAGGCGTTCGCTCACGGTGCTTTTGCCGGTGCCGGTGGGCCCGCAGACGATCAGCAACAAGCCGCGAAATTCTTTCGGCAGGGGGATCATGGCGGACGGGGTGGATCAATAGGAGAACGCCACCACGATGAGCAACAATCCGTAGGCGAGCAATCCTCCGCCCAAGGCGCGCGCCCGGGCCGGCCGGGCGAACAACCACTGGAAGAAATCGCGCAACCGATAAGGCACCGCCGCCAGATACAAGGCGGCGACGATGGCGACAAAAACAAAAGTCACCATGAAAAGACGTTGCGGGACGGCGTATTCCATGAAGGCGGCGTGGAGCAAGGGCCACGCGGCCAGCAGGACGAGAATGCTGAGCCCGCGCACCGCCAGGAAGTCGGGGACATATTTCATCGCGAGCACGCCCAGCGCCGCGAATCCGATGACCCAGGGCACGTTGGAACTGCCAAAAATGCGATCCGCCTCCGCCATGTTCGCCACCAACACCAGAAACCAGACCACGCCGCCGCCGAACAGTACGAAAGAGGCGACCGATGACCGCGGCAGGCCTTTGAGCGTGGCGGCGATCAGCGGAAGGTCGGGCAACAGCAGGGAGCCAAGGGTGGCGAGGAAAAGACCCGGGAGCAGCGTGGCGAGGAAAAGTGACATGCAAGGCTTGGGTTGCACCGACAGAAACGTCCGCTGGCGATCGTCGCAACCAAAACAAATGTCTCAGGTCACCGTGCCGTACAACGCGCTGGTCGTGGCGCGATCGATCCGGACCGGCACCAATTCGCCGGTCAGGCGCGGGCTGCCGTCGAAATGCACTGTGCGGTTTCCGCCGGTGCGGCCCATGAAGCGCAACCCCTTCTTGTCCGGGCCCTCGACCAGGACCTCCTGGACGGTGCGTACGAGCAGCTGATTTCGACGCCGGGAGTTCTTCTCCAGCAAACCAAGCAGGACCTGGTTGCGCGCCTCCTTGGTCTCCTCCGGCACCTGGCCGGCCAGGGCGGCCGCGGGCGTGCCCGTGCGGATGGAATACTTGAAAATGTAGGCCATGTCGTAGTTCACCGCGTCGAAAAGCTCGCGGGTCTGTGCGAAATCCTCCTCGGTTTCGCCGGGAAAACCGACGATGACATCAGTCGAAAAATGCATGTCCGGACGGACCCGTCGCAGATCCTCAACGATCTCCTGGTAGCGTTCCCGGGTATAGGGGCGGTGCATGGCCCGCAGGATGCGATTGCTGCCCGACTGCAGCGGCAGGTGCACGTAGCCGCACAGTTTGGATAGCCGGCCGTACGCCTCGACCAGATCGCACTTGAATCCCAGCGGATGCGGCGACGTAAAACGAATGCGGGCGAGACCCGCAATCGCCTGCACCCGCTCGAGCAATTGCACGAACGGCATGACCCCGCCGGTCGCTCCATGGTCGCGCCGGCCATAGCTGGTGACAATCTGGCCGAGGAGCGTGATTTCGCGCACGCCGCGTTCGACCAGGCCGCGGCATTCGGCCACAATGTCGTCCATCGGACGCGAGCGCTCGTCCCCGCGCGTCTTGGGCACGATGCAAAAGGTGCATGCCATGTCGCAGCCCTGCTGGATGGAAACGAACGCGGTGACCGGCCGTTCGCCGAGCACATGGTCGCGGAGGGTGTTCTGCGAACCGGCTTCCTCGGCCACATCGACGATGGTGTCGCCGACGGGGAGGCCGGCCTCGCGGGCCGCTCGCAGGTTGTCGAGGTAATCGGGAACCTGGTGAAATTTCTGGGTGCCGACAATCAGGTCGACATCGGGCAGCTGGTCGAGCAAGGCGGCGCCGCGGTTCTGGGCCATGCAGCCCAGAATCCCGAGCACGAAGCGCGGGTCGTGCCGTCTCTGCGCGGCCACGTGGCCGGCCTTGCCGATGGCCTTTTGCTCGGCGAGATCCCGCACACTGCAGGTGTTGAGCAGCAGGATGTCGCAATCGTCCTCCCGGTCCACGATGCGATAGCCCCGCGCGCACAGCAGGGCGGCGACCGCCTCGCTGTCGCGTTCGTTCATCTGGCAGCCGTAGGTTTTGATGAAGACCCGATTCATGCTTCGTGGCGCCAATCCCGCCGGGACCGCGACCAACGGTGGCGCCGGTCTCCGACCGGCGGGCTCGCCAGTCGAAGACTGGCGCTACGGGGCGGTTTCACCGTCTTGACTCGGGCGGGAAAACCGTCGTTCGCCGCACTGAAGTGAACCGGCATTCTCATCGTCTTGGTCATTGCGAAAATCCTCCTGTTGCTCACCGTTCCGATGGGGGGCGAGCAGTCGGGGGAACGCAGCTAAGTACCCACCCGCGCCCGTGGGTCAAACGGGAAACAAGTCCTTCCGTCGGCTTTTCGGTCGGCCGCATTGTCCGATGGACATTGGCAAGCAACCCATTTTACCTTGGTCCCGTCCGTTTTCCCTGAGAGGAGAGAGATCTCCCCGCTATGTCTGAACCACCTCGCACCGCCTCCGGACTGACCGTCCAGCCGTTCTATCCTCCGTTGTGCGCGGCGCTGCTGAACGTTGCAACGCCGCAGCTTTATCGGGAGAATCCTTTTCGGAAAACCGGCCTGAAAGTCCTGGCCAGTGCGCGCGACGTGGCGAAGCGGATTGATCAGTTGATCATGTCGGCGGAATTGGACACCGGCCCGGAGCACTGGTCGTTCGCGCCGGAGCAGGTGTTGACGGTCGATCAGATCCGGGAGGTGGCGCAGATTTTAAAGGAGCCGGCGGAGCGGCTGGTCCATGAGTTGTTCTGGTTCTGGCCCGAGACCTACCCCGAGGATTCACCGGCCGACCCGGCGATCGATTTTCTGGCGCAGGGCGAGACCCTGCGGGCGGTCGAGCATTGGGAAAACCCTGCGCGGGCCGACGGGCCGGCGGCCGTGCACAACCTGGCGGTTTACTATCACCAGCAGGCGCTGGAATTGGAGCGCCTCGAAGCTCCCGCCGAACAGGATCTGGCCGAGCTTTGGATGAAGGCGATTCGTTCGTGGGACCGGGTTCGCGGGGACGATGTGATCTGGATGCGGTTGCGCGCGCGGGTCGACGGGCTGGCGGACGCCCGCGTGCCGGTGGAACTCATCGGACCGATGCGGAAGACGGTGCCGGAGGCGCTGGCCAGGATCTGCACGGCGCTCGCGTTGAGTCACGGTGAACAGGGGCGCGGACCCCGCGGAGCTCTGCAGGCCGCGATGGTCATGCATATCCATGGGGACAATACCGACGCACGAAGGGCGCTTGAAACCCGCGCCGCTCCCGTGGCCCGGCGGATTGATGCCCGCGTCAAAGAAACCCGGAACCGGGCGGGGCCGGATGGCACCCGAGGTTTGGCGGAGGCCAGGGCGCTCACTCACGCCAATGACGAGGATTTGCACCTGATCGAAATCCTTTGCGGACGCACGTCTGAGTATTACCGCGAGGTCTCGCAGAGCGTGGCGGATACGGTGCTCAATCGTCTGGTGGCTTATCAACGCCAGACCGGGGATGACTGCGGTTGTCTGGCGGTGCTCATCCACCTGTTGGGCCTGGAGGCGACGCCGGAGTTGAAACTCCGACTGGTGGATACCTACAAGATTGTCCACGGCAATGCGTTGTCAGGACAACACCGCGACGTGCCAGAGAAACGGATGGGCCCGTTGGCGGACGAATCTGAACTCTCGGACTACGAGAAGGATTTCCGGTTGCTTAGGGATCACGTCATCCCGGGTTTGTCATCGCTCGAATTGGGCAAGAGTTCGCGCGCAGTGGATTCCACGCGAATCGGGGTCATGCTCAAGAATCTCGCATTTGCCGCCTTTCGCGAAAACGACAATCGGGCGCTGGCGATGAATGCTTTTGCCGCCGCGCTGGAGCTGGCCTGCGACGACGACACCCGCGCGGGCCTGGACGCTGACCGGGCGCAGCTGCGGCGCGAATTCGAGCAGCGAAAGGAGAAGGAGTTGCGGCTGCAAAACGCCACGAGCCTCCTCGAGATCAACCGGCATGGCATCGACCTCGACGGCCGATGGATGGCGGCGACCGATCTTGCGGGCCTGCGGCATGGGATTAAAACCGGGGCGACGGGCGGAACCGCGGAAGCGTCCTACGTCATTGCGTGGCGGACTGCCGGCGGGGAGGAACTCGAGCTGAACGGCACCAATCTGCTCGCCCCGTCGGACCACTCCAGCCAGGACTATGCACGCATTCTCGACACCTTTTATTATTTCTTCGTCCCGGATCTGATCGACCGGCTGGCGGCGGCCGTCCGCCGCGGCGAAGCGGTGCTGGTCGGGGAAACGCCCATCACGCGCCGGGGAGTGTCGCTCGCGTCCCTCGCGCGCTTCGGCGCCCGGGACGAACTCGTGTCCTATGACTCGCTCGAATTCAAGAGCGAGAGCGGTCAGTTGGTCCTGTCCAGCAAACTCAACCCGTGGCTCTCCGACTCCTGGGTGGTCGCCGATACGTGGAATGCGGTGATCTTCCGGCAGCTCGTGGAAGCGGTGCAACGCGAATAAGCCATGAGTTTCACGCTCCTCGCGCAAATCCTCGCCCGTGATCCGCGGAAACAGGTCCGTTTTCCTGAACCGCCGGTGGAGGAAGCCTTGACCGCGCTGCGCCGGTTGGAGGCGTCGTTGCGCGAGCTGCCGGCCCAGCCGCCGGCCCCAGCGGGACCGTCGGCGGATGACACCGAAGGATTGGCCGCCGCATTCGGGGGACTGGCCACCCAGGTCTGGCGGGCCTACGGCAAGACGGTCGATCCGGCGACGGGTCAACCGCGGGAGGAGATGAGGCGGGTTCATCGCCACATTGAAGGCGCGCTCGACGTGCTCAAACAGATGGGGCTGACCATTAACGACTGGGTGAACCAGCCCTACGACGCCGGATTGCCGGTGAAGGTGTTGACCTTCCAGCCCGCGCCGGGGGTGGTGCGTGACACCATTCTTGAAACCGTGCGACCGACGGTGATGTGGAAAAATCGGCTGGTGCAATTGGGGGAAGTTGTCGTGGGCACGCCAGTCGATTCCGGGGAGAAGATCCCATGAGCAGCACCACCATCGACTACGGCATCGATTTGGGAACGACCAACAGCACCATCGCGGTGGTGACGGGAACGTCGACGGAGGTCATCAAGAACAATCTGGAGTCGGACATCACGCCGTCGGCGGTCTACATCAGCCGGGAAGGCAATCTCTGGGTCGGTCAGAACGCTCGGTCGAAGATCACCGATGAGCGCGCCGAAGACGACGTGTTTCTCGAATTCAAACGGCGCATGGGGACCGGCTTCGAGTACACGTTCCGGGCCAGCGGACGGCGGATGAGCCCGGAACAATTGTCCGCGGAGGTCCTGAAGTCGCTGCGGAGCGATGTGGCCTTGAAAAGGGGCGAGGAGATCTCGGCGGCGGTCCTCACCGTGCCGGCGGCGTTCGAGCTTCACCAATGCGATGCGACCAAGCGGGCGGCGGAACTGGCCGGTTTCTGCACGTCGTCGTTGCTGCAGGAACCCGTGGCGGCGGCGCTCGCCTACGGACACCAGAAACTGGAGGCCAGGGCGTACTGGATGGTGTTCGATTTTGGCGGAGGCACGTTTGACGCGGCGCTAATCCGCTCCGAGGACGGCACGATGGTGGTGGCCAACCATGGCGGCGACAATCTGCTGGGCGGTTCCGATATCGATTGGACGATCGTCGAGCAATTGCTCATCCCGCGGTTGAAGGCGCAGTTCGGGTTGCGCGATCTGGAGCGCGGGTCGGCCGCGTTCAAATACGACCTGCTGCGCCTCAAGGCAGCCGCGGAAACGGCGAAGATCGAGCTGTCGTACCAGGAGTCGACGGTGCTCGAAGCCATGCTGCGCCTCGGCGCCGATGCCCCGGTGTTGTTCGAGACGCAACTCACGCGCCAGGAAGTCGCGCGGATTGCCGAGCCCAGCGTGATGAAGGCGGTCAACATCGCGCGGCGGGTCCTGTCGGAAAAGGGCCTCGCCCCCTCGGCGGTGGAAAAAATGGTCTTCGTCGGCGGTCCGACACTCGCACCCTATACCCGTGAATTGGTGAGGGAATGCCTCCAGATCCCGTTCGATGCCGGGGTTGACCCGTTGACCGTGGTGGCCCGCGGAGCGGCGATCTTTGCCGGAAGCCAGCGGATGGCGCCAAGAGGATTCTCCGCGCCTTCGACCCGGGTCCAGCTCTCCGTCGACCTGATCTACAAACCCATCGGCGCGGATCCCGAGCCGCTGATCGGTGGGAAGGTTCTGGCGCCGTCGGGGGCAGTGATCACCGGTTACACGATTGAAGTGGTCAACCTGCATTCAAAATGGTGCAGCGGCAAGGTCGCGCTCAAGGAGAACGGCGCCTTCCAATTCGCCGTCCGGGCGGAACGGGAGATTCGGAACACCTTTTGGATCGAGGTCCGCGACCCGACGGGCAGCCTCTGCCTCACGGTGCCGGACCAGTTCAGCTACACGATCGGAGTGATCGTGGAGGAACAGCCGATCATCAATAACATGGGGGTCGCGATGTCAGACAACAAGATCGGCATCCATTTCACCAAAGGACAGGGCCTGCCGGCCAAGTTTACGCGTTCCTACCGGACGACCGTGGGGCTGCGGCAGGGCGAGTCGGGCAGCGTCGTGAAGATTCCGATCGTGGAAGGCAACCGTGAGCTCGCGGACCGCAATATTCTTATCGGCACGCTGGAGATCACGCCCGACAAAATCGATCGCGACCTTCCTGGCGGAAGTGAGGTCGAGGTAACCCTTCGCATGGACACCTCCCGCCTGCTCACGGTGGTCGCCTACGTACCGCTGTTGGATGAGGAGTTTCCGGCGAAGATTGAACTGGGGGGGAAATTGCGCCAGCCGGACATCAAGGTGCTGCGGCAGGAGTGGAACCGGGAATTGGCGCGGCTGGCGGATCTCAAGCAGGTTCTCGAAGAGGCGGGCGAACCTCAGGCGGTCGAGATCTTGCGTCAGCTCGAGGACTCCGGTATGACGCGGGATCTGGAACGGCGATCAACCGGCGATGGCGCGGATTTCGACGCTTTGCTGAAGGTCGATCGGGAATTGATCGAATTCAAGGTTGCCCTCGATGAGATGGCCGCGAAGGTGGCCTGGCCGGCTTGCGTCCGGGAGGTGGAGAATTGGCTGACGGATCTCGACCGGCTTGTCGGGCAGGACGGCACGGGTGAGGAAAAAGCCCGGGCGCAGATGTTGCACGAGCAGGTGCGGGCCATCGTCGTGGAGCAAAAGGAGGATCGCCTCAAAAAGAAAATCGAAGAAATCTCCGACGTGTATTCCACGACTCTCTACCGGCGGCCGGCCTTTTGGATCGAGTATTTCGAAATCCTGGGAAGGAGCCGTTTGCTGATGCCCGATCAGGCCAAGGCCAACGCGTTGCTCCAGGAGGGGAGCGCGCTGGTCGCGGCCAACGACCTGACCGGACTGAAGAACGTCGTTTTCCAACTCCAGAACATGCTGCCGGCGAAGGTGGCGGAACAGGCCCGGCGAGGATACGGGTCTGGGCTGGGAGCCTAAAGTCCTTGAATTGCGAGACAGGCTGCAATGAATGAATCTCCCCAGGCACCGATCTTGACGAGCCTGCGTCTGCTGAAAGCGATGAATCTCGCGCGGCGCGGAAAAATGCGGGCGGCCCAGGCGTTGCTGGGAGCCGAGGGGTCCGCGCCGGAGAATCTGGTCGAACTCCATGCGTTGGCGGCCCTGGTCACGAGCGAAGGTGATTATCCGCGGGCGTTGCGCCTGTGGCGGCGGCTGCTCGATCGCGAACCCCGGCATGCCGAGGCGAAAAGGATGATCGCGTCGATCGAGTTGTGGCTTTCTCGGCCGCCGTGGGTCCGCTATGTTCCCGCCGGCGCGGTGGCGCTGCTGGTGGTGATCGTGGTGGTCGTCG
>Ga0182011_10003137_pt1 | contig 13666 bp, 12 predicted proteins | sample 711E1DmetaG_FD_120481 | JGI IMG/M metagenome (GOLD analysis project Ga0182011, IMG submission 120481) | Permafrost microbial communities from Stordalen Mire, Sweden - 711E1D metaG | ecosystem: Environmental > Terrestrial > Soil > Wetlands > Permafrost | place: Sweden: Stordalen | collected... | reverse complement strand
GTTGCCAGAAGGGTGCAAGTTAGGAATGTTCTTGAATCGCATGGAGACAGAATTAAATGCCAGAAAAAGAATGTAAATATCAGGAGGGAGTATATAAAGTCCAAACATTCAGGACTACACAGTTTTCCATCCTGGCCCAAAAGCTTATCGTGATATACATAAGATGCTGGTACTTGGAGTGATAACGAATATTATCTCGAAAATACAGTCTTTTGCAATCGTGTCACTTCTGGTCATGCTGTTATCAGGTGCTGTGTATTTGTTTGTAACAATTCATCCGGGTTTGGCAGCCTCTCGAATTTGCTGTAATTTCGTAGCTGCCCTGTATCTTACCACTATTACTCTTCGTCCATCGATAAATACTTTTTACCTGTTATCCACTCCTCATTTATATTGATCAAGACGCACCCTGCTAGCCTCTGCCGGGGACTTATCACCTATGTATCATATAGTGATCTAAAGTTAGGACTTTGGTTAAGTTTATTTACTACTGATCATAGTTACTATTAAGAGAAATTTTAGGAGGGAATAGAGTGAAACTTATTAAAGGAGCTTTATTATTCGCACTGATTTTTTTGATCAGTGTTTCGCTGACTTTTGGTTTAGAACTCTCTGCTTCGACCGGAGGCAATGACGGTAATTCTGCAACACATGTCGTTTATGGATCTACTGTCGACGACTATGCAAATGAGCATATAGGGCTGAATCCTGGAGATGCCACGCTATCCAACTCCTTTTCGGGATCGGGCAGCTTGCCATCAAGTTCAATAAGCAAAAGTGACACAAAGGGTAACTACGTCTCTGTTTCTAGGAGCGTTTCCGGAAAATCTGGAACTACGACATGGAACTACGATTGGAGCACCTATGCGCCGACTTCATCTACGGCGGGTTCTGGTGTTGGGGCAACGTTGACGCTAACTGCAAACAATGCCTACTCTATATATGGTGGTGGATATGCCTCTAATAAAGAGGGCGACGTAGCAAGTGCATATACTAACGTCGGATCTTCCAATCCGTATACTACATCGTCTATCAGCAATTACTTTGCAAATCCTACTGCATTTACTAACGAAGCTCGTGCATATCAAAGTGCGAACTCTGCAGCGAGCACAAGCCCAATCACAGTCGCTGGTTATTCAAGTAATGCAGAAAAGGATTATACTTCAGCTACAATTTCTACAACCACAGGAACGATTACCAGCCCCACAACAAATGTATTCTCAGCTAAAACGAGCGGTTGGACTTATCCCACCGCTTCACTAATCAATACCGCTGGGATCGGCAGACTAGATGCATATGCTTCTAACCTCGAGGGAGATAGCTCTCAATTTAGCTTGGCGGTCACCAATGGCAAAATAACGAATCCAAATTTCTATGGTTGGAGTGCAACAAACTTCGCAGATACCTGGGCGAGTATCCCTAATGCATATGGAACAGTCGCTGAAATAAGCTCCCAAGGGCTAGATAACGCGCTGGGATATGAAGAACATTGGGCTTGGAACTCCAAAAAGGGGTCTTGGGATCGGATTAAGACGAAAGTTGCACGAGGCGAAGGAGATTTTGCAGCCAAGAAGATAAGCAATGCTCAGTTTAGCAATGTCGCAGTTACGACTCATACAACGAAGAATGATATCAACATTGTAGCGACTGGATTCGGCGCCAATACAGCTTTAATTCTCGATCCCCGCCGCTGGGAATTTGTAACGGATGTTGGTGGGAATGATATTCGCGACTCTGTGATGAACTCCCTCAAGAACAACAAGAACGGAGGCTACGCAGTCACCTATTATAGCGATGCCGCAGTTTCAAAAGATAAGGTTAAACAAATGGATGAATACAAGGTTTCTACAATCACCACGCACTCTTGTCCAACCTTGCTATACCTCAGCAAATCCACGGATGGCATAAACTTTGACACGATGACCGCGTCGGAACTTAAGAGCGGATACACAAACAGCAATGGTATGGCTCTTGTAGTTGGATGCGATTCATTCTTGAGTACCGGAATAGGAACATGGGCTGACGCAACTAGCAAAGCAAATGTTAGAGGAGGGACTACATCGGAATGGAGTATTGTATATTCGCGTAATTTCATAAACAATTATTACGCGTCAATGTCCAATGGTAATACCGCTTCTTACGCCAACAGTTATGCAGCAGGGTCGAGCGGGCCAAAACTTACATTATTGGGCAACACAGCGTTCAAGCTTTGAGGCATAAGTGATCCTTTCTAGTGCCCTCAAATGAAAAGGGCACTAGGATACCATTTTATTATTTCTTTTAGAGTTTTTGTACCTGTTCAGCTCCCCCAGAATTGGACTGCGCCCCTGAATAGTAGGCAGCTTGTTGCCTGGAGAGCGTGACATGCCGGCGCCATTACCCGTTACCATTGAGGCCCGCGACAACAATCTGAACTGCTCTATCACTTCGCAGATACCGCAGATACTCAACTGCCGCACTTCACTAACAGTCGCGTGGCCACTCGGACTTACTGGCAAATGCCGCTCACCTTTGCGTAAATATCAGGCCTTCTCAGCCGGACGGGTGGCATGGCTGAGGTTGATCGTCAGCTCGCCTATGTTCATGATGTAGTCGAACATCCGCTCCAGGCTGCTTGCCAGAACCAGCCGGACCAGCATCTCCGATTTGTCCTGGGAGCCGGTGGATTCTGTTATCCCCTCGGCGCGCTTCTGAATCTCACGAATTCGATCGATCAGCTCATTGGCCTTATCGGAGTTGGTCTGCAACAGATAGGATATGGAGTCGTCAATGAGGCTGCAAAGCAACGCCTCCATGCTGGACAGCTCTTCCTTCAGGTCCTCGGCCAGGCTGCAATTGCACTGTTTGGCAATCTGTGCAATCCGGTGGGCGTGGTCGGCGATGCGCTCCAGGTTTGAAGCCGCCTGCATATAGTTGAAGGCCGTAATGGGATTCAGAGTCTCTTGCTTTACCGATCCGGATCTCAGGATCTCTGTGAACTGTCGGGAGATGAGAAGATTGAGCCTGTCCACATCATTATCCCTCTGAATAACATCCATGGCCAGCTCTTCATTATTGTTCAAGAGGCTGGAGAAGGAGTCCTGAATCATGGACTTAACTACCGTCCTGATCCTTTTCAGCGCTCTCTCAGACTGAAGCTCCTCCGAGCTCAAGAGGTCCTGAATGACCACTTTGTTTATGGTCTCCTCCAGGATCTCAGGCCCGATGAGCTTATTGACTATCTGGTGCAGATCCTTCTTCTGGGCGGAGGACATGTGTTTGCTTGTCACCTCAATGGTTCGATAGCCACCCACATAGCATCCAATGATGTCTCTTACCAGATGTTCGCCCAATTTGTCGCCTATATCCAATTTCGCTCGCAAGTCTCTCTCGGAGCGGTCCGTGGATAAGGTCAGGGCTCCATTATCTCCCTGATTGATGTAAATTATCGAGCCGGCTGAAATACCGTTCTTCGTCGCCCAGGCCTTGGGAAGGGAGACGATAAAGGTAGACTTGCCGGTCCTCTGCACCTTTCTCGTGTCCATAAGACTCCTAGTTAAGATGTTCTCTCTTCGCTTCCACCATGTAGACGATGGTCTCACAAATATTGCAGATATGATCGCCGGTCCTTTCCAGATGTCGGTTCACCATGAGCAAAGAGGTTCCTTCCTTTATTACTTCGGGTCGCTCAATTATGATATTTAGAAGCTTATCTCTCGCTTTAACATACAGCCCATCGATCTCATAATCCCATTTGGTAACCTGACGGGCCATATCGGCATCGTTGTTCAAGAGAGCCTCCATGGACTCCATGAGCATCTTTTTGCTGATCTCCGCCATGCGCGGTATATACTCGAGCTTTGTTATCTGGATCTTGTTTTGTGATTGGGCGGTAACTCTGGCCACGTCTACCGCCAGGTCCCCTATCCTCTCCAGATCTATGCCGATCTTCAGAATGCCTATGATCCTTCGGAGATCCCTGGCCATCGGCTGCTGCAGCGCCAGAAGCTCCATACATAGATTCTCGATTCTGAGGCTCAGATCGTCCATGTCCTGATCCTTTTTGATGACCTCTCTCGCCAGTTCCACATTTGCATCGATCAAGGCGATAACGGACTTCTCGATGGCGGCTCCAACCAGATCGGCCAGTTCTTTGGTCAGATTCTTCAGCTCTGTGAGATCTCTATGATACCGCTCTCTATACAGGCTCATCTTCCTCCCCCCACATCGACCTCATCCAAACCTTCCCGTGATATAGTCCTCGGTGCTCTTCATCTTCGGCACCTCAAAGATGCGTTTTGTCTCGCCGACCTCGATAATCTCTCCGAGCAAGAAGAAGGCAGTGAAGTCTGAGATCCTGGCTGCTTGCTGCATATTATGGGTCACTATCACCTGGGTATAGTCGTCCTTTAAGGTCTCCATAAGGCTCTCGATCTTGCCCGTGGAGATGGGGTCCAGTGCACTGCAAGGTTCATCTAATAAAATAACATCAGGCCGCATGGCCAGGGTCCTGGCGATGCATAGCCTTTGCTGCTGCCCGCCGGATAGACCCAAAGCCGGCTGGTCCAGCCTCTCGCTGACCTCTTCCCAGAGTGCAGACTCTTTCAGGCTGCGCACTACGATTTTGTCGACATTTTTTTGGCCATGAATTCTGGGACCATAGGCGATGTTGTCGTAGATAGACATAGGAAAAGGATTCGGCTTCTGAAATACCATGCCGATTCTCTTGCGAAGTTCCACGACATCAACATCTTTTCCATAAATGTCGACGTCATCATAGAGAACCTGGCCCTCAATCCGAATTTTGGCCACAAGATCGTTCATCCGATTCAGGCAGCGAATAAATGTGGACTTGCCGCAGCCGGATGGACCGATGAGAGCTGTAATTCTTTTCTCAGGAATTTCCAGGCAGATGTCCTTTAGGGCTTGCTTTTCTCCGTACCAAAGGTTCAAATTATTAGAGATGATCTTCGACGTCACCGCATATCCCTTTTAGCGTTATTGCCGATTCGTTATCGCTCTGCTGCCCGGTTGTTGCGCCGATTGGAAAATTCAATCAGCAGATATCCTGGCTCTGATCGGTAGACAACTATATAGATCTTCCTATATAGACTATACATTTGGTGGGCCACATACAAATGCAAGCGGTAATGAAGCAAAGTTTTATATAGAACTACAAACTGGTAGTAAGAAAAAGTCGGGGAGGACTAAGGTTTGGCAGGTTTGAGCGGCGTACCGATAATTATACTGAAAGAAGGAAGCAAACGAGATACAGGGAAGGATGCCCAGCGCAGGAACATCTTAGCAGCAAAGGCGGTTGCTGAAGCCGTCCGGACCACCCTTGGACCGAAGGGAATGGATAAGATGCTCATCGATGGCAGCGGAGATGCTACAATCACCAATGACGGCGCAACCATCCTCAGAGAGATGGACATCGAGAACCCTGTGGCCAAGATGATCGTCGAGGTGGCCAAGGCTCAGGACGATGAGATTGGAGACGGCACCACCACGGCGGTGATAATCGCCGGCAAGCTTCTGGAAAAGGCCGAAGCGCTCCTTGATCAGGATGTTCATCCCACCGTTATAGTGCAGGGATATAAGCAAGCTCAGTCCAAGGCGCAAAGTGTGCTCCAGGAGATGGCTATAGACGCCTCCGGAGACCAGAAAATGCTTCTCAAGATTGCCCAGACCGCCATGCGAGGAAAGGGCATTGAGATCGCTATGGATAAGCTGGCTCAGATCTCCGTAGATGCAGCGATGGCTGTAGTCGGCTCTGAGGGAAAGGACATCGAGGAGAATGTCAAGACGGTTCGAATCCCCGGTGGCAGAATCGAGGACTCCGTCATAAACTACGGCATTGTTGTGGAGAAGGAGAGAACATTATCCCAGATGCCGAAACGTATTGTTAAGGCCAAGATTCTGCTGCTGGAAGGCACCCTGGAGCTGAAGAAGCTGGACACGGATGCCAAAATCACCATAACCGAAGCCAAGGATCTCAATTCGTTCAAAGAGGGCGAAGAGCAGGTCATCAAAGCTCAGGTCGATGCCATTAAAGCCGCCGGGGCAAATGTGGTCTTCTGCGAGAAGGGTATTGGCGCTACTGCCCAAAACTACCTGGCGAATCTCGGAATACTGGCTGCTCGCCGGGTCAAGAAAGAGGACATGAAGATGCTGGCCCTGGCTACGGGCGCGAGACAGGTGGGAGATGTGATGCTGGTCACGCCACAGGATCTGGGATCGGCAGCCCTCGTGGAAGAGCGCAAGGTCGGCAAAGATAAGCATATGATATTCGTGGAAGGCTGTGTGAAGGCTAAGGCGGTCTCCATCATTCTGCACGGGGTCTCGGATAAGTTCCTGGAGGAGATGGAACGAGCACTTGATGATGCCCTCAATGTGGTCCTGGATGTCATTCGTTCCGGAAAGATCGTGCCCGGAGGCGGCGCTCCTGAGATCCTGGTAGCAGAGAAGCTCAGGCAGTATGCCTCCACCCTGGAAGGGCGGGAGCAATTGGCCATTCGGGCATTTGCAGATGCCATCGAATCCATTCCATTGACACTGGCCGAGAACTCAGGTTTCGATCCGGTAGATTGTCTGGCAGCTCTTCGAGCCAAGCATGGACAGGGCATGAAAAACTACGGATTGGATATCTTAACAGGCGAGCCCGCAGATATGCTGGCACAGGGCGTCGTGGAGCCGCTAAAGGTAAAGACCCAGGCAATCAAATCCGCAACCGAGGCAGCCACCATGGTTTTACGAGTGGACGACGTCATAGCTGCTAAAAGGGAAGAGATGACTCCAAAGCCAGGGCAAAGCCCGCATGACTACACCATGCAATAGATGCCAATAGCTTCACTACCAAGAACCAGGGGTTACCGGCTGACGGAGCCGGTACGAATCCTCCCTGTGATTTCTAGAACGACTAACTTCGGGTGCAAAGATTAATGGCAGAAGATACGGATATGAGTCCAGAAGAGAAAGAAGATCAGTGTAATTCAGAAGCAAAAATCGAGGAGCTTGAATTGCAGCTTTGCCAAGCCCGGAGCCTGTCAGAAGAGCGCCTCGATCTGCTAATGCATTGCCGGGCGGACCTGGATAACGTATTGAGAAGATCGGCCCGCGAAAAAGAAGAAAATGTGAAATACGCATCAGAGAAGCTTATCGCTAAGTTGCTTCCTGTTCTCGACAGCCTCGACCAGGCGGCAAAGCACGATGAGGGCACGAAGGTACTCTATGCACAGCTACTCGGCATACTGTCGGCCGAGGGGCTCACTACCATAGACGCAGTCGGCAAAAAGTTCGATCCCTATCAGCATGAGGCCCTCATTCAGGTAGAGACGGGGGAGCTGGAGGAAGGCACCGTGGCAGAAGAGATACAAAAAGGTTACCTTTTCAACTCCCGGGTCGTTCGCTTCTCGAAGGTTGCTGTGGCGAAACCATTGAATGCAGCGAAGATATGATCGCAGCAATGATGATAAGCTTAAATATTTACAAAGTCGTGACATCATTTAATTTCAGGAGATGAGATCTTGTCAAAAATCATCGGTATTGATCTTGGAACCAGCAACTCGGCTGCTGCAGTTCTAATAGGTGGCCGGCCCACCATAATTCCCAGTGCAGAAGGGACAAGCATCGGCGGCAAGGCCTTTCCATCCTATGTCGCATACACCAAAGAGGGCCAGGTTCTGGTAGGCGAGCCTGCTAAGAGGCAGTCAGTCACCAATCCAGAAGGCACAGTCCAGGGAATCAAGCGCAAGATGGGCACGGATTATAAGGTCAAGGTCTACGGAAAAGAGTACAGCCCGGAAGATGTATCCGCCCAGATATTGCGCAAGATCAAGACGGATGCTGAGACTTATTTGGCCGACACCGTGGACAAAGCAGTAATTACAGTCCCTGCCTACTTCAATGACAACCAGAGGCAAGCGACGAAGGACGCGGGCACAATCGCGGGCCTGGAGGTCGTTCGCATCATCAACGAGCCAACAGCTGCGGCTCTTGCTTTTGGTCTGGATAAGGTTGGCGAGCATAAAATAATGGTCTTCGATTTGGGCGGAGGCACATTAGATGTCACCATCATGGAGATAGGTGAGGGAGTATTCGAGGTCAGGTCCACATCCGGCGATACCCAACTGGGTGGCAGGGATATGGACGAACGGCTGACGAATTACGTCCTGGATAGATTCAAGCAGGAGTCAGGCGTCGACCTGCGCGGCGACTCCATGGCCATGCAGCGCCTGCGGGAAGCCGTAGAAGTGGTCAAGATCGAACTTTCCAGCGTCCTGCAGACCAACCTCAACCTTCCTTATATAACCGCTGACGCCAGCGGCCCCAAGCATCTGAGCATGACATTAACCCGCGCTAAGCTCGAGGAGCTAATCCAAGACGTTATGGAGCGATGCCGCGGCCCCATGGTCCAGGCATTGAAGGACTCCAAACTGGAAAAGGCCGACATCGGCAAGATCATCCTGGTGGGTGTACCAACCAGAATGCCGATCGTACAGGAGTTCGTGAAGAGCTTTATGGGCAAGGATATTGAGCGCGGTGTAGACCCCATGGAATGCGTTGCAATGGGTGCTGCCATTCAGGCGGGCGTCCTGGGCGGAGAAGTTAAGGATCTGCTGCTCTTAGATGTCACACCCCTCTCACTCGGCATTGAAACCCTGGGAGCCGTTACTACCAAGCTGATCGAGAGGAATACCACCATTCCCACTCGCAATAGTCAGGTGTTCACCACGGCCGCCGACAACCAGACCAGCGTTGAAGTAAATGTACTGCAGGGCGAACGGCCCTTGGCCAAGGACAACGTATCCCTGGGAAGATTCACTCTGGTAGGCATTCCGCCGGCACCTCGGGGCATTCCTCAGGTAGAGGTCACCTTTGATATCGACGCTAATGGTATCATTCATGTTTCCGCCAAAGATCTGGCCACCAAGAAGGAGCAGCGAATAACCATCACCGCACCTCACAAGCTGAGCCGGAACGATATCGAAGCCAAGATCAAAGATGCTGAGCGGTTTGCGGCCGACGATCTCAAGAGAAAGGAAGAGATAGAGGTCAAAAATGCTGCCGACTCTCTGCTTTACGCTTCTGAGAAGATGATCAAAGAGGCGGGCGATGTGGCGACGGCTGAACAGAAGGAGAAGATCGAGAAGGCTATTGCAGACCTGAAGAACGCCCAGACCGGAGGCGATATCTCAGAGATCAAGGCCAAGACTGAAAGCCTGCAAACCTCGATCTACGAGCTGTCCAGCGCTATGTACCAGAAGGCTGCACAGGAGCAACAGGCCCAGCAGAGCCAATCGGGCCAGGGCGCAGAACCGGATCAAGGCAAAGAGCAAGGATCGTCGGATCAGACCGTGGATGCGGACTACGAGGTAGTAAACGATAAGAAGTAAGGCTGAGCCTGAATATAGGCCAGAAGGAACTGAATAAACCATGCCGGAGAAGAAGGACTACTACGAAGTGCTTGGGGTAGCCAAAGAGGCGAACGAGAAGGAGATCAAGACCGCCTACCGCAAGCTCGCCATGTTGCATCACCCCGACAGGTCGGACGCACCCGAAGCCGAAGAGAAGTTCAAGGAGCTCTCCGAGGCTTATGCGGTCTTATCCGATCCGGATAAGCGTCAGAAGTACGACCAGTTCGGCCATGCAGGAATCAACAGTCAGTACTCGCAAGAGGATCTCTTCCGCGGAGTGAACTTCGAGGATCTTCTCCGGGGCTTTGGAGGCGGGGGCGGCGGAGAGAGCATCTTCGATATGTTCTTCGGCGGCGGTGGGCGTCGCGGTCCGGCCAGAGGACGCGATTTGCGCTATGATGTCAATCTAACTCTGGAGCAGGCTGCCAGTGGTCTGGAGACGAACATCGATGTTCCGCGAACGGAAAGCTGCCCGACCTGCCACGGGAGCGGTGCAAAGCCCGGCACCAAACCCGTCACCTGCAGCAATTGCCGGGGCTCGGGTCAGGTTACCCGGGCCCAAAATACCCCCTTCGGCCAGATGGTCACCTCCACAGCATGCAGCAAGTGCGGCGGAAGAGGACAGACCATCACCAGCCCATGCAGTGAATGCAGCGGCGCGGGAAGAGTGCACAAAAACCGCAAGATCAATATCAAGATCCCACCGGGCGTGGAGGACGGACAGCATCTCAAGCTGCGCGGCCAGGGAGATGCGGCCGGTCCCAAGGGAGATAATGGCGACCTCTATGTCGTCATCAATATCCTGCCTCATCCGCGATTCCAGCGCATGGACAGCGATCTGATCATGGAGATGCCTATCAGCTTCACCCAGGCAACATTAGGGGCGGACGTCGAGGTCCCGACACTGAACGGCCGGGCCAAGATAAAAGTGCCGGCAGGAACACAGACGGGAACCGTCTTTCGATTAAGGGGAAAAGGCATGCCCAGGCTGCAGGGTATGGGTGCAGGCGATCTGCATGTGAAGGTTAAGATCAAAACACCGGCATCGCTTACATCGCGGCAAAAGCAGCTCCTTGAGGATCTTGCGCTCGAGTTTGGCGAGAAGAAGCGTCCGCAAAACGAAAAAGAGAAGAGCATCCTCAACAAGATCGTGGATGAGGTAAAGGGCGCAGTTCAGTAACTGCCTTTCCATCTTTTTCGTGGTCTTCTCTTGATCGTGATCTATTCTTGATTTCAGTCTATTTGGTTGCAATCCGGATTTATTCTCGCTCCAGAGATACGGTGCTCTCCTTCGCTATCGTGAACGACATAGTCGCCGCCTTTGTTGGGTTTGCCCCGCTCAAAGTCCTCAAATTTTTCCGTTAGAGCAATGGCTTCCTCAAGTTCGAGGACGGAGCGGCGACGGACGCGCTCCGCCAGTTCCTTTGCCTCTGCCGACTCGATAACGCCGCCAATGCCGCGGCACAGGGAATATTGCAGGACTCCTTCATCCAGATAAAAGGGATATGTGCTGCAGAGGCCAGGCCGGGATGGGTAAATGCTGCACTTTCCATTTTCAAAAAACCGGCAGGACTCACCCTCCTTTTTCAGCCGCCATTCCAGTGTGTGAAAGCGGCCATCTCTATCCCACTCGCCCGCGTCCGGAGGCAGGACGACCTCCAGCCATCCGAGGCCTGTTGCCGCCTGAATGACTCTTGCCTCTACGGGAAAGACGACTACACTATTATCTTCGCCAGAGCAGCATTCGCCACAGCCCAGGCACTTAAAACCGATATCGATAATCTGGGTGGCCAATGCATCCGCGGAAAGACTCTTCACCATCTCGAGAGCCGCATGCAGGTCTGCTATCTGCAAATCCTTTTGGTGCATATTCCCGGCGGCCATCTCATAGCGATCATCGCTTGCATATATTGATGAAATTGTCCAGGAGCTCCGACCCGAGTTCGGTGTGCATGACCTCGGGATGCCACTGCACTCCATACAGTGGTCTATTCAGATGCTTCATAGACTCGATCTTGCAGACTTTGGATGAGGCCAAAATCTCAAAATCGGGCGGGAGCTCCACTACCTGATCCATGTGCGATGCCCAGGTTTTGAAAGTAGGCGGAAATCCCTTCAGGATATCGTTCTCCTTGATGACTTCCACGTCCACTTCTGCATAGCCGCCGATGTTGCCGGGCTCAACTTTTCCTCCAAAGGTCGTACCCATCAGCTGCATGCCCAGACATATTCCGAGGATAGGGATATTCAAATCCCGCAGGTAATCGCCGCAGCGTCCGGCTCGCTCCAATGCAGGCCCTCCGCCAAGGATCAAGCCGTCCGCAATGATTTCGTCTGGAGGCGTCTGGTTGGAGATAAGATCAGTCTCCACCTTCTCCCTGATGCTGCGCCGAATGAGGTGATTGAATTGTCCATAGTTGTTGACTACGAGTATTCGCATTGAAACATCAATGGATAGCATTATAATGATATATTTTTTGGCGTCGAGGAATAGCTCTTAGGGTGAGAATATATAGTATAATATAATTATATGTTTATAATATATTGATATGTGACAATGTGCTACTATGATAATACTGAGAATATTAGGAATATTTATCGGCAGGTTGGAGCACAAATTTATAGGAAGAAGACTAATGTTACTACGATGTATGTTTTCGAAAGAGTACAAGTAGGAGAAGCGCTGGTGGGAGTTGGACCCGAAGTCGCGCATATAGATCTGGTAATCGGACCCAGAGGCAGCACTGTGGAACAGGCATTTGTTAATGCTCTGGCATCGCCAACGGTAGGACATACGCCCTTATTGGCAGTTCTTGCGCCCAATTTACCTGCGAAGCCACACACTTTAATGGTGAATAAGGTTACCATTAAAGGTGCCGGGCAGGCTTTACTTATATTCGGCCCAGCCCAGGCGGCAGTGGCAAAAGCGGTAATGGACTGTGTAAGCATTGGGACCTTGCCAGAAGAGCTTGCCGAAGATCTGTTCATAATAGTATCAGTATTCATAGAATGGGATGCAAAAGACAAGAAGAAGGTTTACGAATATAACTATCAGGCTACAAAGCTTGCCATCGAACGCGCGGCTGCCAAAGAGCCGAAGCCTATCGAGATACTGGCCAAAAAAGATTCCGCGAAGCATCCTTTCGCCTGAAGATGAGGCCTCCTTTGGTATTCATGCAATCTTCATACAAGATTCATAGATTAATCACATGAGATTGCATGACGCCAATGGAATTAATAAGCCTTCAATGTGAAAAATAGATTCATAATCTTACGGAACGGTCTTTTGGTCGTGAAAAATAATATCATCGAGTGGTTTAGAAGAAGTGGAGAGTGAGGATATGTATAAAAAGGATAGCAAGAGCGAGCTTAAACCAAAATTCACACAATTTCTAAAAAAGCGTTACATGAATGTATTTCTTGTCTTTGCATTGGTTCTGATATCAGGAGTGCTTTTCAATGCACCGACCAGCGCACAAGACCAGCCTCAGGGATTTCCTGGAGAGCTCGGTCTGCCCACTCAAGACAATTCCGTGGTAGGGGAAAGCCCCAACCAGGAGCCCAATATCAACAGCCTTGATTCTGACAAGCCAGGACCACAGGATGCAGGCAGCTCGATAAAATGGACGGCAAAAGCAGTAGATCCGGAAAATGACCCCCTATCCTATATGTTCAGGCTAAAAGGTCCTTCTACTGGAGACGCATGGCTGTCTGTGACTCAATGGACCCAGGACAATACCTGGAAATGGGATACCACTTCTGGAGACGCAGGAAAATACCAGATCAGTGTATGGGTCAGAGACCCAGCGCATGCAGGCCCAGATTTCAAACCGGTTGAGAAGATTGTTGACTATACAATAACTCAGCCACAGGCTCCTGCCAGCACCGAGACGCCGGCACCGGTGACGAATGCCGAGCAGAACGTCCCGCTGGCAAACGTGCCCATCCCGGAGGCCGTGCAGGTCCCTGAACCGACTGCGCCCCCCGTTGAAACGATAGCCGTTAATCAGCCACCAACTATGGATGGCTTGACCTCCTCTCCAGCCAGTCCGCAGGTGGCAGGAGCAGCAGTAACATTTACCGCAACCGCATCGGATTCAGAGAGCGATCCGTTGCAGTACATGTTCCTCCTGGACAAACAGCCGAAAACCAGCTGGGCAGATAACCCAAGCTGGACCTGGACTACAGCCGCAACGGACATCGGATCTCACAGCATCGAGGTGCGAGCAAAAGATAGTAAACACAACCCGGAGGGTGACAGCTCCAAAGCG
>Ga0182011_10003136_pt1 | contig 13666 bp, 14 predicted proteins | sample 711E1DmetaG_FD_120481 | JGI IMG/M metagenome (GOLD analysis project Ga0182011, IMG submission 120481) | Permafrost microbial communities from Stordalen Mire, Sweden - 711E1D metaG | ecosystem: Environmental > Terrestrial > Soil > Wetlands > Permafrost | place: Sweden: Stordalen | collected... | reverse complement strand
CGCCGCCGGAGATTTCGGCGCGGTCTGCTCGTGAATCGTCTGCCGGAGCTGGTCCAGCCCCTGGTCCATCGCGGATTTCGCGCTTTTCAAAGTGCGCTGGCTCACGTTGATCGAGTCCGTCAGAAGTTCGCATCCCTGACGTATCCGTTGAGCGTAGGCGCCCTCCTGCACCTCGATGCCTTTCGACTTCAGGAAGCTTTTCAGGTTTCCGAACATTTCTTCTTTGTTAATCTGTTTCATATTGGTCCTAATTTTTGCATCCCTGATTCCAGACGGATGCCGCGGAGACAATTACAGGAAAAAAGGCGTCAGTCCCAACAAATTGCAATTTTCTATTTTTCCCATCGCCACCACGAACAGCCGCATCCTACGCCTAACGCATTTACGGCTCAACTGAAATTCCGCTCTTTGGCTGTGCAAAGTCCACTGGATGGATGAATTGGAGTTTGCATCTGGCGCGGACTTTTTCTATTGCTTGCTATCAACTCAATTGAATGAAAAGGGTGTTGAAATGGATTTTCGGCGCGGGCGTTGTGATATTCGCCTTGTTGCAATTCATAAATCCGGCGCGCACAAACCCGCCGGTCGTTCGCGATTTTCTGGCCGCGAACACGCCACCATCCGAAATCGCGGCGACATTTCGCGCAGCGTGTTACGATTGTCATTCCTACGAGACGAAATGGCCATGGTATAGCCATGTCGCGCCAGTGTCGTGGCTGGTGGCAGGCGATGTGAAGGAGGGGCGACGACATCTGAATTTTTCCGACTGGCCGGTTGATGATCCGGACCGTGCATCGAGCCGGTTGGAGAACATGGGTGAGCAACTGAAGGACAATGAAATGCCACCGGCTGAATACACTTTGATTCACGCCAACGCCCGGCTCACCGCTGCTGAACGCGAACAACTCATTCAATGGGTGGGTCAGGAAGCCGCTCGGTTAAAGCCGGCGGCGACGAATAAATAATGGGCGGTTGGCCATTGGACGTGTCCTGACACACGCACCGAACAGAAATAACTCCCTCTCCCCGTCCAAACGGGGAGAGGGCTGGGGTGAGGGGTTCGAGCTTGTAAACATTGGCCTCCTCACCCCGTCCCTCTCCTCCTTGAGGGAGGAGAGGGAGAAAAATGGTGCGTGTGTTGAGATGCACACAGAACCCTACACCATTTCGTTTGGACATTGACGGAATCAAGCCTGCCAAACATGCTTTTCATTTTATGTTGCACAGCGAATTGATTCCCGCCGCCCAGAAAGATTCCCGCCGATTGATGGTCATGCTGCACGGGCTGGGCGACAGCATGGATGGCTGGCGCTGGTTGCCGGAGGCGATGTCGCTTCCGTGGTTGAATTATCTGCTCGTCAATGCGCCGGACGAATACAACGGCGGTTATTCGTGGTTTGAGTATCCCGGCAATTTCCTGCCCCGCGTGCAGCGCAGCCGGGAATTGCTGTTCAGTCTGCTGGATGATTTGCGGACAAGAGGATTCCCCACCGAACAAACTACGATCGGCGGTTTTTCACAGGGTTGTCTCATGTCAATGGAAGCCGGCTTGCGCTATCCGCATCAGTTCGCGGGCGTCGTTGGCATCAGCGGCTGGGTGTGCGAGTTGGGAAAGCTGTTGAAAGAACTTTCCCCGGTCGCGCACCAGCAACGGTTGCTCATGACGCACGGTGTTGATGATCCGCTCATTGGCATCGAAATTGTGCGCCGGCAGGTTTCAATACTCAAAGCCGCGGATATCCACGTTGAATGGCACGAATTTCCAAAAGCACACGCGATTCATGGCGAGGAGGAACTTGCCGTGATTCGCAATTTTGTCCGCGCCGGTTATCCGGCATAGCTTGGAGTTCCATGCCCTGAATGGTCCGTCTCATTAACACCGTGGCTTCAGCCCGGTGATTCTTGGCGAGAATGAAGACGGAGCTGTTTCAACAGCTTCAACGAAACAGAGCAAACCGTTGAAACGGTTCGACATTGGTTCCATGCCGTTTGCACCGGGCTAAAGCCACGGTGTTAATGAGATGTCTGGATATATCGGAAGGACAGATTACACGAGTCCCTGAATTCAATTATCGAATCGTAATCGTGTCGCCCGGTTGGAGCGGCACGTCATTGCCGCGAAGCAAATCCTTTGGATCAATTCGGGTTGTTTCGCCTTGCCGCGTCAGGATGATTTCCTTCGGATTCCCATGGCCGGTATAATTCGCCGCGAGGATGGCCTGCGCGAGGGTCAGTCCCTCCGTCCACTGGACTTCAGGATTTTGCACCGGCCCGATGACAACCACGCTTGTGCGTTGCAAAGCGGCGATGTGTGCATACGCATCGCGTTGTCCGGCTTGATAAGCTGCTTTCGCGTCAGCCCGGGACTGTGACCGCGTTATGCAACCGCCCGAGCCGATGGCCAGGGTTAAAATGGCTGTGAAAAAGAGTTTCATTCAAGCCCCGCAAAATTTACTGCGCGCCGCCCAGCGATTGCATGGAATTTTTCCATGCCGCCACGGCTGATTTGATTTCCGCCGCGCAATGAACCCTCGGTTTTATAAATCGCGGAGTGAACCACGGGAACATTCCGATCAAATCCGGCGTGACCAAAATCTGCCCGTCGCAATCGCCGCCACTGCCGATGCCGATGGTGGGAATGGAAATGCGCCGCGAAATTTCCTTTGCGACCAGCGCCGTCACGAGCTCGAGTACAATCGCAAACGCGCCGGCGTCGGCCAGCGTTTTTGCATTTTCGAGCAATGCCTCGCGTTCCGTCTCTTTTTTCCCTTTAACGTGATAGCCGCCTTCTTCCAGCACGTGTTGCGGCAACATGCCAAGATGACCGCAAAACGGGATTCCCGCCGCGATGATGGCGCGGACTTGCGCAATGATTTCGCGTCCGCCTTCGGCTTTCACAAATTCCGCGCCCGCAGCGACCAGACGTTTTGCGTTTTCAACCGCGTCGGCCGGCGTTTCGTAACTTTTATATGGCATGTCCGCGCCCAGCAACGCGCGTGGTTTGGCGCGGGCGGCGGCGCGAACGTGATGCTCCATTTCGGCCATCGTCACGTGCGTTGTGTCAGGATAACCCAGCACGACCATGCCCAGCGAATCACCAACGAGAATGAGCGGGATGCCCGCTTCGTCGAGCAGCTTCGTCATCGCAAAATCGTAGGTCGTGAGCGCGGCGATTTTCTCCCCGCGCGCTTTCATGGCGCGAATGGCATCAACCGTGATTTTAGTTTGAGTCATTGAATTGTATTGTAGCACCCGCCTCCGGCGGGTGGAATCCGGCGTCCCGCCGGATTCTTCGATGTCAGCGACGGTTTCGCAATGCTTTCCTTAAAAGGCAATTCGGCGGGACGCCGAATTGAACCCGCGAGACGCGGGTGCTACCGTATAAAACTTTTCAGCAACTCCTCCGGCGTGGTTATGGCCGTGCCGATTTTGCCGACGACAATGCCCGCCGCATGATTCGAAAGAATGGCAGCTTCGATCGGCGACGCGCCCGCCGCGATGGCCAGCGTGAACGCCGCAATCACGGTGTCGCCCGCGCCGGAAACGTCGAACACTTCCTGCGCGACGGTGGGAATATGAAACGGCCTTTGCCCGCGCTGGCAGAGCAATATGCCGAGTTCGCCGAGCGTGATGAGCAGGACAGCCGGTTGTAGTTCGTTCAACAGCCGCTCGGCGGCCAGCATCAGATTTTTGTCGGCCATCGGATTATCATTGCGCGTTTCGTCATGCAGGTTTGCCAGTTCAAATGTTTCCTTTCGGTTTGGTGTGATGAGCGAAAGGCCGGACAAATTCAGATGATGCACCGGCTTGGGGTCGAAGCTCAACCAGATGCCGCGCGCGCGGCAGAGCGACTTGATTTCGTTGAGCAACGGCTGCGTCACGACGCCCTTTCCATAATCGCCGACAATGACGGCGTCGGCTCGCGAGAGCTTGGATTTGAATTGTGCGAGCAAACGGCCGGTCAATTTTCCATCGAGACCGTCGCGCGTTTCGCGGTCAATGCGGACGAGTTGTTGCTTGTGGGCGACGATGCGGGTTTTGACGCTCGTGTGCCGCGCGGCATGGGTGACCAGCCCGCCGCAACTGATTTTTTGTCCAGCCAAAAGTTTTTTCAACCAGCGGCCGGAGTCGTCATTGCCGATCACACCAAAAATTTCCGTGGACATGCCCAACGCGGTCAAATTGCGGGCGACGTTGGCCGCGCCGCCGGGCATGAAACTTTCGCGCTCGAATTCAACAATCGGCACGGGCGCTTCGGGCGAAATGCGCGCGACGTTGCCCCAAATGAATTGGTCGAGCATCACGTCGCCGAGGACAAGCGCGCGGGTTTTGCGCGCGGCAGCCAGGATTTGTCGTGCGCGAGGGGCGGCTAATGTTGTGCGATTCACGGGATATCTTTTAACCCGATTTGGCCGGCGAAGGAAACAAAGAATTCAAGGTCAGAAATAATGTGCAAAAAAACTGCCGGTTTTCCTGGTGGAAAATCGGCAGATTGTTTGGAGGAACTTTTATGTGGATTAGACCAAGCCTAGAAATTCCACGTAAAGCTGGCTACGACGGCGTGAGTGTAAATCCCATCAAGCTTAATATGATCATGCAGAGTACTGAGATAGTAGCGTTGGTCAAACGTGCCGAGGAACTTGTAAGCGATGCCGAAGGAGGCGTTTTTCGTCAATGCATAGTCCACTCCCGCTTTCGCCTGATAGGCAAAGGTAAGAGTAGTGTCAGAGCAATGAGAAGCCCACGGACTCTGATAATCAGTTCTGCCGACGACTCCGCCAGCGCCAACACCAAAATAAGGAGTCCATGCATTTCCCGTTGGCACCTTGTAGATGACGTTCGCCAAAATCGGGACTGAACAGAAGTCAAAGTCTACACCGGCAGAGTCAAGAGAAACCGCACCTATCTTATCTATGGAATTACAAATTACGCCTGATTCCAGTTCAACTGCCCATGATTTATCGAGGTTGTAGCCCACGATAAAGTCCCCGCGTGCGCCGGGGTTGAATGTGGTGTTTTCTCGCACACCGGGAAGCGCCGTCTCGGTCATAGTCACGTCTTGTTGGAACACACCGCCGCCATCGATGCTAAGATATAAACTGTTGACCCAATCGGACGCGCTTGCGCCCGTGGCGGACATGATAATGGCTGCACCAGCTACTGTGATCAAATGAATGGTCGTTTTCATAATTTTTCCAATCACTCCGAGCACAACGCGGTCGCGTCGCCTTTTGTTATTTCTCGGGAAAAGCCTGGCCAAGAATTTGAAATTCGAGCCGGGTTGTCAATAGGAGATTTTCTCAATCTGAATCAATCATTTACCACGGCTAATCCAAAAATGCCGTCAATGGACTTGTGGCGCTAGCGGTTTCCTGTACTGCCGCCAGTCCGGCCTCGAATGCGGCGCGTCCGGCTTCAACGGCCATTTTGAACGCGATGGCCATCCGGTTGGGATCGCTCGAAACAGCGACGGCGGTATTGACGAGCACGGCGTCGGCGCCCATTTCCATCGCTTCGGCGGCGTGGCTCGGCGTGCCGAGGCCGGCGTCCACCACGACCGGCACGGTGGCTTGTTCAATGATGATGCTGATTTGGTCGCGCGTTTGGATGCCGCGATTCGACCCGATGGGTGAGCCGAGCGGCATGACGGTGGCCACGCCGATATCCTGCAATCGTTTTGCCAAAACCGGGTCGGCGTTGATGTAAGGCAAAACGATGAACCCGTCCTTCACCAAAATTTCAGCGGCTTTGAACGTCTCAACCGGGTCGGGCAGCAGGTAGCGCGGGTCGGGATGGATTTCCAGTTTAATCCATTTCGGCAAACCGGCGGCGGCGGCAAGGCGCGCGAGCCGGACGGCTTCGTCGGCATTCAACGCACCGCTGGTATTGGGCAGAAGCAGAAATTTTTTTGGATCAATAAATTCCAGAATATTCGCGAATGGGTCGCGCTGGCCGCTCAAATCGGCGCGGCGCAAAGCGACGGTGACCATTTCCGCGCCACTGGCGGTCAGGGCGTCGCGCATGGCTTGGGGCGACGAAAATTTCCCCGTGCCCATGATGAGCCGCGACCGGAAAGTTCGTCCGGCGATGGTCAGTGGCTGGCTGGCAGACGACATTGTGGCTAATTTAGAACAACGCGCCGATTTGTCGAGGCGGGAAGGGGAATATCAACCATGAAGGCCAGGGAGTTTTAACCACGGATGGACACCCGGCTTCGCCAAGCTTCGCCGAGGCCCAGGCTTCGCTGGAGGCCCGCTTCGCCGAGGAAGCGAGGCGAGCTACGCCGAGGCGAGCGAGCGGATAAACACGGATTTTTCAAACTTGAGTTAAGCAAATTTTCGTCAATTTGGATTCGTGTCAAAGCTTTCTCCTGGTGCCTTTGTGTCTTTGTGGTTCAAACTTTGGACTTTGAACTTTGGGCTTTGGACTCCAGTTTGGTTATGGAACCTTCTTGTGTGAGTCATCAAGGACACCTTCCGCCTGATCCGGATACCACTTCTTGATGCAATCCGGGCACATGCCGTGCGAGAACTTGGCCTCGGAGTGTTGCTGGACGTAACTTTCCACCTGGTTCCAATAGCCTTTGTCGTCGCGGATTTTTTTGCAGCTGGCGCAGATGGGCAGCAGCCCGCTCAACAACTTCACGTTGGCCAGGGCGTTTTGCAAAGACTGGATGAGAACCGATTGTGCCGCCGCCGCCTTATGGCGCTCCAAGGCATATCGGATCGTGCGGGCCAGCAGGCTTCCGCCGACCTCCTCCTTGAGGAGGTAGTCCGACGCGCCATCCCGCACAGCGGTGACGGCCAGTTCTTGGTCATTGGTTCCGGTCAACACGATCACCGGGACATCCGGCGCGACTTGCCGCAGCTTGTGGAAGGTTGTCAATCCATGGCTGTCGGGCAAGCCGAGATCCAGCAAGACGAGATCAATGTCTTTGCGTTCCAGCCGGGTGAGCGCCTCGGAAAGCCGCGACACCGAATCGATTTGGAAATTCAACGGCCCGGCTTGCGGCAACACCTCATGGACGAAGTCAACGTCGGCCGGATTGTCTTCAACAATGAGAATTCGCAGCTGTTCGCTCATTTTTCGGCTCCGTTCGGCGGCAGCTTGACGATGGTCAGCCAGAAGTCTTCGATGGCTTGCACCACCTTGACGAATTGGTTCAGTTCAATCGGCTTGGTGATGAAACAGTTCGCGTGCAGGTCGTAGCTGCTAAGGATGTCCTCGTCGGCCTTGGAGGTGGTCAGGACTACCACCGGGATGCGCTTCAGGTCCTTGTCGGACTTCATTTCGGCGAGGACCTCCCGGCCGTCCTTCTTCGGCAGGTTAAGGTCCAGCAACACCAGGCCGGGACACGGAACGCCGACATATTTGCCCTTGCGCCGGAGGAAGGCCATGGCCGCCTCGCCGTCGCGCACCACGTGCAGGGTGTTGCGAAACTTGCCGTTTTCCAGCGCCTCGCGGGTCAGGTCCACGTCGCCGAGGTTGTCCTCGACGAGCAGAATTTCAATGGGTTTTATAAAGGGTTTCATAAAGATCGCTGTATTTCAGTTGGCTGGTTTTTGGGGTTTAGTTGACTATTTGGGAATTGTAAAGAAAAACGTCGTGCCGTTTCCCGGCTCGGACTCGAACCAGATTTTGCCGCCGTGGCGTTCCACGATCTGCTTGCACACCGCCAAGCCAATGCCGGTGCCGGGATACTCCTCCCGTGTATGCAGGCGCTGGAAAATTACAAAGACCCTCTCCGCATGCTGCGATTCGATGCCGATGCCGTTGTCCTTGACGGAGAAAACCCACTCGCGGCCGTGGTCCTGCGCGGACACGTGGATTCTCGGGATGTCTTTGCCCCGGAACTTGATGGCGTTGGCGAGGAGGTTCTGGAACACCAGGATGAGCTGCGAAGCGTCGGCGAGTACCATCGGCAAGTTGTCGTTGGTAATGATGGCCCGTTTCTCCTTGATCAAGGCGGCCAGGTTTCGTATCGCCCCGCCCAGGGCGGAATGCGAGTCGGTGAGTTCGAGCAACCGGCCCTGTGTGCCGATGCGCGAATAGGTCAGGAGATCGTTGATGAGTGCTTGCATGCGGATGGCGCCATCCACCGCGTAGGTGATATACTTTTTGGCCTTGTCATCGAGCTGGCCCTTGTAACGTTTCTCCAGAAGCTGCGTGTAGCTCGAAATCATCCGCAGCGGTTCCTGCAAATCGTGCGAGGCGACGGAGGCGAATTGCTCCAGTTCCTTGTTCGAGCGTTCCAGGTCGGCCATGAGGCGTTTGACTTGCGCCTCGATCGCCTTGCGCTCGGTGATGTCCAGAGCAAAACCAATGACGCCGATGATCTCCCCTTTTGAATTCCTGTATGGAATTTTATCAGTTTGAACCCACGCAATACCTTGGGACGTTTTTGTCTGTTCAATAATATTTAATACGGGCTTGCCGGCAGCTATGACTTCTTTATCGTCCTGCCAGTAATGTTCTGCTATTTCCTTGGGATACAGTTCCCACATCGTTTTACCTTCAATCTTTTCTCTGGGTAGCCCGCTTATCTTGGCAAACGTTTCATTGACGCGGATAAAACGATTTTCTTTGTCCTTATAGAAAATCATTGCCGGAGAAGCATCAAGTATGACCCGTTGTTGTTCGATCAAATTTAAGATCAATTCCTCTTTATTCTTGCGCTCGGTGATATCGAGGGAGATGCCGCAGGTACCGATGACTCGTCCCGCTGCGTCGCGCAGGGGCAATTTGGTGGTCAATACCCAGCCGACGGTGCCGTCCGGCCAGGTTTCCTTCTCTTCGACATTCAGCAGCGGCCGGCCGGTGCGGATGATCTCCTGCTCATCGGCCATGGCCTGGCGCGCGTGCTCGCCGGAGAAAAAATCCGCATCCGATTTGCCGATGAGTTGGGCCGGCTCACTCAAACCAAACTTCCGGGACAGGGCGTGGTTCACCCGAAGAAAACGACTGGTCGTATCCTTGAAGTAAATGGCGTCGGGAAGGTTATCCATCAGGGTCGCCGACAATGTCTGCTCGCGGTTCAGCGCCTCCTCCGCCCGTTTGCGTTCGGTGATGTCGCGGCCAATGACCGAGATCCCCACAACCGCCCCACTCTCGTCTTTTATGGGAGATAGGGTCAGGGACATCTGGATGCGTTCGCCATTCTTACGAATGCGGTCGGTTTCGTAGTGTTTGATAGCCTCGCCGCGCTTGATCTTCTCGGTGAGCTGTGGAAGTTCGTTCGGATATTCGGGCGGGATGAGAATTGTGATTGGTTTGCCAATAGCCTCCGCCGCGCCGTAGCCATAGATGTGTTCCGCGCCCGCATTCCAGCTTGTGATTATGCCATCGAGGCTTTTGCTGATGATGGCATCTTCGGAAAATTCAACGATGGCACTAAGTTTGGTGCGGGCCTCTTCAGCCTCATATTTTAGTCGATAGAAGCTGGCATACTGGTGCCACCAGACCAGACCCACACAGGCCGCCGAACCGAATAGCAGAGCGCAGATTGTGACGACCACTTGCCAGAGTCGCGCCCTCATCGGCGCGAACACTTCGGCGGTGTCCATGCGGGCGACCAGAAACCACGGCGAATTCGGAATGGCATGCAGGGCCGCCAGCACCAGCTTCCCGCGATAATCCACGCCCTCCACGATGCCTTTCTGTCCCAGCACGGCTTTCACCGCAGGCACGTTGGTGTTTTTAAGGGAAATACGCAGATTGAGGGCGGCGTTGGTCCAGAACTTCACTTTATTGAGATACAGCGCGTCGTCGCCGTCCCGCCGGACGAGCAGCGTCTCCGCCGTCTCGCTGGGCACGGGCCAGCGCTGGATGAAGGGATAAAGATACTTATCCGGGTCGATGCGCAGATAGAAAACGCCCAGTGGCCGGCTGGCATCCTGTTCGTCGAAAATGGGAACCAAAACATCCAGATAGACCCGCTTGTCGTGTTCGTTCCGGTGGAAATCCTGGAAGGTTACCTGACCCGATCGCAAGATTTCAGGAATGCGCTGCACAACAATGGAAGACACAGGCGGCGCTCCGGCTGGCGATGACAGGCGGGTGACGCCTTGGGCATCCAGCAGGCGAACCAAGTCATACTGATCGGTCGTCATCAATTTGTCTGTCCACTCCTGAATCTGCCGTTGCGCGTCCGCATCCTCCGGGTGATCGAAAAAGCGCCGCACCAGCCCGGAAAAGGCGGTGTTGTTGAAAAAGATGGCGGCGTCTTCCAATCGCTCTTTGCGATACTGCGTCAGCTCGCCGACTTTCAGTGCCGCAATGGCCGCAAGCTCCTGCTCGGCTGCGGCGCGGAAGTGCCGCTTGTAGTTCCGGTAGTAGAGGCAGCCGACCGTGACGATGCCGGCGACCAAGAAAACAAAAATCAGGACAAGCGGATACGCAGCACGCCGTTCTTTCTTTGAGACGGCCTTCATAAGCGGCTCTGATTGTGCAGCGATGCCGGTAATTGGCAATCCGTAAATTTCCGGGCGCATTCGATTGTTGAGATGGGAAGAAAAGCATTAACCACGGATGGACACCCGGCTTCGCCAAGCTTCGCCGAGGCGAGCGGATGGACACGGATAAAAAACTTGACGCTGATTTTACGAATTAGCCTGAATTCAATCGTGTGGCGATTTGATGATGGTAGCCGTGGTTCTCAAGCCATGGTCAACAGATCAGATTGACCATCGTCGCGGAGTGGCGCTTGAAATTCATGCCATGCTTCATATCAACCGTTACTCCGCGAGGTTGGGCATAAAAAATCCGCAATCGCGGAATCAGGTGAGGGTTTTTGGTTTTATGAATCTGTGTTTATCCGTGTTCATCCGTGGTTAAAAAATGTGCCTCATTTTGGACTTTGAAGTTTGGACTTTGGACTCTAGCTTCAAGCCATGTTCCGTCCGTGCATTGACCTGCATGAAGGCAAAGTGAAGCAAATCGTCGGCGGCACGCTCGGCGATTCCGGCTTGCGCACGAATTTTGTCTCCGACCGCTCCGCCGCGTGGTTTGCCGAACTTTACAAACGCGACGGACTTGCGGGCGGCCACGTCATCATGCTCGGCCCCGGCAACGAGGCCGAAGCGCGCGCCGCGCTGGCGGCGTTTCCTGGCGGACTTCAGATCGGCGGCGGCATCAACGCGCAAAACGCGCGCGGCTGGCTCGATGCCGGCGCGTCACACGTCATCGTCACAAGCTGGGTCTTCCGCGAAGGCATTGTGGATTGGGAACGGCTCGGCGAACTGGTCAAGACCGTTGACAAAAACCGGCTGGTGCTCGACTTGAGTTGCCGCAGAAAAGTCCAGAGTCCAAAGTCCACCCGTCTTCGCTGCGCTTCGCCGAGGCAAGAAGTCCAAAGTCCGGAGCTGTTGCAGTCTGATTACTTTGTCGTCACCGACCGCTGGCAAAAGTTCACGGAATTGGCCATCACGCCGGACACGCTGAAAAAGCTCGCTGGCAGTTGCGCGGAATTTTTGGTTCACGCTGTGGACGTGGAAGGCTTGTGCCGCGGCATTGACCGCGAACTGGTCGAAAAGCTCGGCCGCTGGACGCCGGTTCCGACGACTTACGCGGGTGGGGCGAATTCGCTGGCCGATTTGGAGGAAGTCACGCGGCTGGGTCGGGGAAAGGTTGATCTGACCATCGGGTCGGCACTGGATATTTTCGGCGGCAACGGCGTGAAATACGATGAGGTCGTAAAATTCAACCGCCGCAAGAGCGCAAACTCCGGCGGCGGTTCGATGCCAGAACCCTTTCCCAAAAATTAAACGGTCAAATTATTTGACCGGTTCAATTTTTGTAGGCGTCAGAATCTCCTTGCCGTCCTTTTCTTTGACAGTGCCGGTGACGGTCACTTTTTCAGAACTGCCACCACAAACAGCGGCATGCGCAGCTTTGCTCACGTCATTGTGTTTCAGGTAGTAATTAACGGTTTTGCCGTCCTTTTCGACTTGGACGACATTCTGGCATGTTTTGGTCAAGTGCAGTGTGCATTTGCCACAAACCATCGAACCGGTGATGGTGATTTCCTTGCTCGCAGTGTCTGCGGCAAACAGTGAGGTCATGCCCGCCAGCAAAATGCCGGCAGCCAGGGTTGAGATGATTTTTTTCATAGGTTTTTGAATTTCGAGTTTACGGAAGATATGACAGCACAATTAATCATTGTGTTCAACCAGATTAATTCGGCAATTGTTGTGTCGCAAACAATTCAGCGATGACGATCTGGAATTCAGGAATCAGTTTTTCCGTCAGCGTTTCGCTCCCGGCCAGAATGCCTTTGAGAGCCAGCCCCCACTCGGTGCTATGGTAAATCTCCACATTGTCGTACCGGGGATCAATCATCCACAACCGCGGCACCCGGATGTCTTCGTAAAGCTGTTTTTTGAGGACCGTGTCGGCGTGATGATCTTCCCGGCTGATAATTTCCACTGCGAGCCAAAGCCTGCCGGTGGATACCGTTACGAGGGCAAGATCGGGGCAGATTGCGGTTGAGCGTGAAATATGAATTTTTGTGCGCGGCGCCAGCAGTTGCGTGCTGGAAAGATTTGAGACGCTTGCAATCATCGCTGCGTGCAGGCGCTCGCAAATCATTTCATGGCGTTCGGTCGGCGCGGAACGCGGAAAGGATTCACCGCCAAAAATTTCCTCATACGGCCGGCTCATTGGGTTGAGTTTCAGGCCTCAAGTTTTAAGTTTCAAGCTGTTAACGCATGACTTTTCCTGGCACTCGGAACTTGACAGTCGGGGCTCCGACAGCTATTTTCCGCCCTCTTTTGAAAAATTTATGGCAGTAAAAATTCGCATGAAGCGTGTTGGAGCCAAGAATGCTCCGTTTTTCCGCATTGTAGTCGCCGATGGCCGCAGTCCGCGTGACGGCAAGTTCATCGAGCAAATCGGCACGTATCAGCCGTTGAAGAAGGGCGACAACTTCTCGATCAAACTCGAGCGAGCCAAATACTGGATCAGCCATGGCGCGCAGCCGAGCGAGACTGTCGCCAGCTTCCTTAAAAAGGCGGGCAAGGCGGTTCCCGCTGCTTGATTTTTTGACCCGCGATGCAGGCGTTTTTGGAATACGTGGTTAAAGGACTTGTGCAGCATCCGGATGCGGTAAGCATCACGCCGGTGCAGCGCGACAGCATGACAATTTATGAATTGCGGTTGCATCCGCAGGATGTGGGGCAGGTGATTGGCCGGCAGGGGACAACGATCAATGCGATCCGCTCGTTGTTGCTGGCCGGTAGCGCAAAGAAAGGCCTGCGTTGTTCGGTGGAAATTGTTGAAGAAAAAACTTAGTTCGTCCTCGTCCTCGTTCTCGTCGTCGCGATTCGATTACGAGGACGAGAACGAGGATGATGAAGTGAAAATTGACGTGCTTACTTTATTCCCGGCGATGTTTGCCGGGCCGCTCGATGAAAGCATTGTCAAGCGGGCGCGCGACACGGGTTTGCTGGATTTGAAAATCCACAACCTGCGCGACTGGACGCACGACCGGCACAAAACCGTGGATGACCGTCCGTTTGGCGGCGGGCCGGGAATGTTGCTGAAGCCGGAACCGCTCTTTGAAGCGATTGAAAGTTTGAAGCGCGAAAAAACGCGCGTGATTTTATTGTCGCCCGCCGGGCGGCAATTTAATCAGGCCATCGCGCGCGAACTGGCGCAAGTGGAAGACTTG
>Ga0182011_10003135_pt1 | contig 13673 bp, 8 predicted proteins | sample 711E1DmetaG_FD_120481 | JGI IMG/M metagenome (GOLD analysis project Ga0182011, IMG submission 120481) | Permafrost microbial communities from Stordalen Mire, Sweden - 711E1D metaG | ecosystem: Environmental > Terrestrial > Soil > Wetlands > Permafrost | place: Sweden: Stordalen | collected... | reverse complement strand
TTCCGGTTCGAGATGAACGCGACCTTGTCCCCCTGAGGGGAGATGGCGGGGCTGGTGTTGTAGAACGATCCGTCTTTGCGCGTGTCCGTCAGACGCCGGGAGTAGTCCGCCGGCTCTTCACGTTTGGCGATGTCGGGCCAGTAGATGACCTTCATCTCTTTCTGCCATTTCTCGTTGAGCTCCTCCAGCGTAAGCCCCAGCGATCCCCGGAATCCGCCTTCCACGCTCCGCGTGCTCTTGATCCGGTTCAGGATATCCCCCACCTTCTGGTCCCCGTACTTCCCCGCGATGTACCACCAGAGCGACTGCCCCCCGCGGTAGGCGAAATAACCGTAGAGCTGGCTGATGGGAGGAAGGTATTCATGCACCGTGGCGTCGCGAAGGAACATGTCGGAATCGGTGTCCCATTTCAGCGCTTCGTACTCCGCAAGCCCTTCGTTGAACCAGAGGGGGAGCTGGAGCGTAATGTTATTCGAAATAATCGACTGAATGGATCCGCCGTAAAACATGTCGTTGATGACGGCATGCGACAGCTCGTGGTGGATCACGTGACGGAACTTGGCATACTCCCCCTCGAAGGGGAGGATGACGCGGTTCTTGAAAAGCTCTGTGACCCCGCCGATCCCCTCTTCCAGGTATTCGCTGACGACATTCGTCTGCTGAAAATCGTTGTGAGAATTGTACACGATGATGGGGACGCGGTTCACGAGCTGGTAACGGAACGACTTGCTGAGCGAGGCGTAGGCGGATTCGGCGGCAGTTGCGGTGAATTCCGCCAGGTACTGTCCCCCGTCGGAGAAGTAGATATCGAAATGGTCCGTCTGTATGTAGGACCAGTGGAATCGCGTGTACTGCACCTTGTTCTTCCCGAACTCCTCGTCCTGAGCGCGGGAGGCCCCGGATGCAAAGACACACAGTATGAGGGCCGCCGCCCAGCGTACAACGGTCCGATCGAACAGTTTCATACTCCCCTCACTTGATGAATGTCTCCGCGCCGTCCGAATTGTAGCCGCGGATCCCCGTTTTTCAATGTAAGAATAATCCCGGAGATGAAGCAAACAGACGAACTTCCCCTGTATTAAACACGCGAGATCCGGTAATGGTTTAACACTTTCGCCCGGGAAAAGGCTCCACAACGCTGCGACTCTACTGCACAATCGAGAAATCGATCTTTCGCCCTTCGGCGTTGACGGAGAGGACCTGGACGCGGAGGGGGTCCCCCAGCCGGTAGACCTTGCCGCGTGAACGCCCGCGGAGCGAATGTTGCTTTTCGTCAAACACGTAGTAGTCGTCCGAGAGCTCCCGCACGGGGATCATGCCCTCGACGAGAAGGTCGTTGATTTCGACAAAAAGGCCGAAATTCGTGACCCCCGTGATAACGCCGGCGAACTCGTCCCCCACGTGGCGCTTCATGTATTCGACCTGCATCACCTTCACGGAGGCCCGTTCCGCATCGTTGGCACGCCTCTCCCTTTCTGAAGACTGGCGGGCGATGTCCGGGAGCACTTTCCGGATCTCCTCAAGACGCGCCCCGGTGACCCCCTTCCCGTACTCGTCCAGCAGCCGGTGGACAACAAGGTCGGGATATCGCCTGATCGGGGATGTGAAGTGGGTGTAGTGCGTAAATGCCAGCCCGTAGTGGCCGATGTTCTTCGTCGCATACACCGCTTTGGCCATGCAGCGGAGCGCAACTTCGTTGATGACGTTTTCCACTTCAGAGCCTTCCACCCGGTCGAGCAGCTTCTGCAGCTCGCGGGATGAGACGCCGTTCTTCGCCTCCAGCGAGTACCCGAATTGCTTGACGAAGCCGGCGAGCTCCTGAAGCTTCACCGGGTCGGGAAGGTCATGGACCCGGTACAGGAAGGGCTTCACCTCTGTCTCTTTTTTCTGCGCGCCGATGTGCCGGGCGACCGTCTGATTTGCAAGGAGCATGCACTCCTCGATGAGCCGGTGTGCATCCAGCCGGATCTTCTTGACGATGCGCGACGGGAGTCCTTCCGCGTCGAACTGGAACTTGGCTTCGCCCGTGTCGAAATCGAGACTTCCGTTCTTCCTCCTCCGTTTCAGCAGCACGCGGGAGAGATTGAACAGGGGGAGGATGATCTCCGCATGCTCTCCCTTCCCCGCCTCGATCACCTTCTGGACTTCTTCGTAGCTGAACCTGCGGGCGCTGTGTATGACGCTCTTGCCTATCGAGTATCGCTCGACCGCGCCGTCCGGGGCGATGTCCATGAAAACGCTGTACGTCAGCCGGTCCACGTCCGCCCTCAGGCTGCAGAGGTCGTTCGAGAGCCGCTCCGGAAGCATCGGAACCACTTCGTTGACCATGTAGACGCTGGTCCCCCGCGCATACGCTTCGGCGTCGAGCGCACTCCCCGGACGCACATAGTGGCTGACGTCTGCGATGTGGACGCCCAGACGGGCACTCCCACCGGGGAGCGGCTCGTACGACACCGCATCGTCAAAATCCTTCGCGTCCTCCGGATCGATGGTGACGCACGTGATACGGCGGCAGTCGACCCGGTGGCGTATCTCTTCACCGGAAATTGACGTACCGAGAGCCGCGGCTTCCTTTTCCACCGCGGGAGGGAAATGCCCCGGAAGCCCGAATGTGCGCGCGACGCTGAGCACCTCCACGCGGGCATCACCTGCCGTCCCCAGTATTTCCGTGATCTGCCCCTCAGGGTTCAGTTGCTCGTCGGTCCAGTCGAGCAGACGGACGACAACCTTGTCGCCGGGCTTTGCCCCGAGCGAGTCCTCGCGTGCGACATAGATATCGCGCGGAATCCGTTCGTCATCGGGGACGACGAAGAACGACGCCCTCCCCGCTTCCAGCCGGCCGGTGACCGTCGAGATCGTCCGCTCGAGTATGGCGACCACCTCCCCTTCGGCCCTGTCGTCCTCGCGGCCTTTCCCGCGGGCGGCGCGCCCGGCGCGACCTGCGAACTGGACCACCTCGACGACATCGCTGTGGAGCGCCGTGTGGAGATACTTCGGGGCGATGTAGATCTCGTCGTCCGTCCCTTCGATCGCGACAAATCCGAACCCGCGGCGCGTCATGAAGAGCGTCCCCCTGATCCGGCTTGTCGTCTTCCCGCCGCTACCGCGTTTCTCTTTCCGGCGATTGTACGTGAACTTCCCCCGCTCATCGGCCGTGACGATCCCTTTTCTTTCGAGCTCGTCCATCATGTCCCGTAGTGCGCGGAATTCATCCTTCCCCCTGATCTTGATGTGACCGGCGAGGTCCTTGACCGTCACCGCGGCGGTATGCGATGTGAGGTACGCGAGTACCCGTTGCTTGATCTGTGCGATGTGAGTCTCCTGTCAGAATGAAAAACGGTAAAAGACCCTGGCGGAGTTGATCCGCTTGAGGTCATTGTTGATGCCGAGGACGCCCGGCTCGACGCGGCGCTCAAGCTCGAACATGAGATTGCGCAGGGAAGGATTGTCGAATATCGTCCCGAACGAGTAGAGTATGCTGACATTGGCATTTGCAAGGGGATCGTTGAGGATCGTCCCCCCGTACCGCCAGTACCCGTTCCAGGCTGTGCCGCTCAGGCGGAGCTCGGTGGCTTCGGTGCTGGCCACGTTCAGCTCGACGTTGACGTCGACCCCCGTCTGTTGTTTGAGGAATCCCGAGAGTTTTTCCGTAAGCGCGGAAGACGCACCGGTGAGCGTGGTGGTGAGGGCCATTGACTTTGCCTGGGATGTGAGGTCGCTCCTCTGATTGTTGTTCAGAGGGAAGTTCCCCGCAAGTATGAACGAGATCGCGTCGGTCTGCAGATCGTGCGATGTCGGCCCGCTGTAGGTGTAATAATCGGCGTCGTTTATCGTCATCCCAAAATCGACTCTGGGCGCTTTCCGTGTCCCGCTGATCCTGAGCGTGACGATCACCTTTTCCGAGCGGTTCCCACCGGAGGACGCCGACGTATCCGGTATGTTCCGGGTCCCCTGGTATGTGGCGTTGATATTCAGCTCGGGATTCAGGAAGTCCCCCGTGTAGCGTATGCTCCCGGTCGCGTCGAACCGTTTGAAAAAGTTGTAGTACGCGCGGGTGATCGTCAGATCCCCCGTCCACCGCTTTCCGTCCCCTGTGATCGTGAACCTTCCGTCGAGCGCGGCCACGAGCTCTTCGCTCGTCACAGGATTGAATATCATGCGGATTTCGGTGTTTCCGCCGCTTGCATCGATATCGAGATCGTAGTTAAGCCCGTCCATGAACGATCTTGATTTTTTCTCGCCGGTCGCAGCGGAGGCGGCGCTCCCCTGGGCATCGGTGAAGTATTTCGCCAGGGCCGAGCGCTCAGGCTTCCGTATCAACCTGAGAGTGTCATTTACGAACACGAGACGGACGGATTCCGGGGACTCTTCCAAAGCGCTTGACCGTGTGGGGGGAAAGATCAGAGTGGAGTTCCCGATGCTGAGCGAACCTTTCAGGAGAGAGCTCTCGATTTCGCCGGTGAATTGAAGAGGCCCCGGGCCGATCTCGACGAAGAGGTCGCCGTAGACTCCGAGCGAAGATTTCTCGGTGGTCTCCTTGACGACCAGGAGCTGGCCGGCGGCCGTCAGGTTGAAGTCGCCGGGACGCAGGTCGCGGAGAGAGAGATCGCCGCCGATGTGCAGCACCCCTTCCCTCCCCGTACGCACGTCTTCGGGAACGTTTCTTACCGTGCAATCGAGGACGCTGATCCGTTCCCCCCCTGGCCTGAATGTCCCCTCAAGCGTGTACCGGATGTTGTTCGGCAGAAACAGGAACGAGCAGTGCGAGAGCCCCAGCGTGCCGGAGTATGTCGGATGATTCAGCGCCCCTGTCAGCATGAGGTCACACGACATCAATCCCGACAGGTCTTTGAACGTATGGAGCAGGGGCTCCAGGATGTTTATCTGGACCCCGTGGGAGAGGACGTGGAGGTTCATTTCCCTCCCCGCGGTGTCTTCTTCCGATTTTTCAAGGCGAAGGTCCACGGGGAGTGTCCCGTCGATCGTCATGATCGGGGGGGTCTCCGCCGGCTTTCCCGGTTCGACAACCCGCACGTGCCCATCGATGGACCTGTCCCGGTACCGGAGTTCCGCCATGAGCCGGCCGAACGGGAGAGTGCGAAATGTGACGCTGTCGGCCTCAACGGTGGCGTTCATCTCGGGATCCGCGAGCGTCCCCGACCCCTTCGCACTCAACCGGGCCGTTCCCGAGAACGTCTTCACTTCTCCGGGGGATTCCTCCCCCCCGAGGAGATGTTTCAGTCCCTCGAGATCGAGGTTCTTTCCTTCGACGGAGGCATCGAACGTGCGCCCCTGGCCGAGGTTCAGATCCACTGCGACGGACTGCGAATCGCGCCGGAAGACCAGCCCGGTGAGCCCCGCTCCGACGCGGTTCATGCGCAATGACGCCCCCGAATCCGCGCGCCAGCGGAAGTTGCGGTACGCGATATCGAGCGTCGCGGGACTGACGCTGAAGCTGCTTTCGTCCACATGCGCGCTGCCGGTCGAGCCCAGACGATAGAGATCGTTGTAGACCGCCCGGGCGGCATACGACGCCCGTTCTTCTGTGTACGCCACAGTGACGTTCAGGCTGTCGAGAGTGTTCCTGTTGACATGGACTTTGCCGGCACTCGCTTCGAGATGGACCGATGCCCCCTTGAGCGGGGATTCGGGCCCGAGAGAGCTCACCTCAATCCCCACCCTGCCATCCTCGATCAATACCCCGGAATCCGCCTTGCCGTAGTAAAAATCCTCCAGTACCGCCTCGGAAGTGAGCGTCAGGCCGTTGTATCCGCCGCGGACGGTCCCGGTGAGCAACCCCGTGCCGTCGAAGCTCGTGCTGCCGGCAGCCGCCGACAGGGGCTCGAGGTCCTTCACATGCAGAACGTAGTGTGCATCGAGGTGACGGGGGTCCAGGATGAGGGGACGGGCGCTCGCAGCCAGGTCGGCAGGTTTGGCCCCGGCCTCGAACGAAGGAGAGATGAGCGCGATCCTGCCGGCGATCGCGCCACGGAGGCTGGCGGCCTCAAACCTGACCAGGTTCGCCATGTACTTCAGGTCAAATGCACCCGTCAGCGTCAGATCCGCGATGTTGGATTCAATCTGGAGGCGTTTGCTCGTCGAATCCTTCTGATCCAGCGTCAGATGGACCACCCCCTGATCCAGAGTGTATTCCCGGTAGCGCGAGGACGAGAGATCGACAGTCACGTCGCCGTTGACGGTCTTCCATGACAGTCCCGACCCCTGAGCCCTCAGCTTGAGCGTGATGTCGCTGTTGTAACCGGCGTCGCGAAGTATGTTCTCGAGATTGAGGGATGACACGTCCCCTTCGAGATGGAACGCCGGGTCCTTTCCCGGTGCCTGCTGCAAACCCCCGCTAAGGCCGGCCCGCATGTCGCCGAGGGAAACCTTCATTGTTCCGTTCATGACGCCGCCGGCACCCTGGAGAGCCACACGGGTTCCTGTCAGCGGGAGTCCGCGGAACGATGAGCTGTCTATTGCGAGACTCATCGTGGTGGCCAGACCGCGGACAGTGACGCCCTTCCCCCGGACAACCAGCGTCCCGTTCAGGCGGCTCTCGAGCCTCTCATCATCCAGCGCCCTGCCGAGGTTCAGTTGCCTGAAGAGGATCGTCCCGTCATACCCAAGGACCGACGGACCGCCGACCGTCAGCCTGAGCCCGGATGACTGGACCTTTCCGGCGGCTGTTTCAACGAGGAACTTCGTCCTGAAGTCGGCCGGCGTCCCCTCATATTCCAGATTCAGCGTCGTCATCCCGAGCGGGGAGAGATCGGGGAGATCAAGACCGGGAAGGATCGCCTGCACATCCGTCCCTTTGACCGTGCTCTCTGTGACCTTCACATTGAGCGCGACACGACCCGGATCGTGGAGGTTGGTGATACTCCCTTTGAGGAAGAGCGATGATGCGCCGAAACGCATGTCGAGCTTCCTCACCGCCAGATCCCCGAACGGCCCGGAGGCCTGCAGCGTGATCTCCGGACGCCCCGAGAGAAATTCCAGGGGATCGAGGAACGATTTGAGCTCATCGAGGTCTATCGGGCGGGCCCGGAACGAAAGCTCGACAGGCGCAGACTTCAGGTTTCGCAGGACTATCCCCCCCAGGAGGTCGATATCCTTCATCGACGCGTCAAGAGAGAGGTCCGTCTTCTCCGTGATGATGCGCATGCTGTCCACCCGTGCTTCCCCCGGCGAGAGGCTGAACGCGCCGCAGAGCATCTTGAGCCGGAAATCGGGTGCCGCCGAGGAGAAAGAGCAGGATGCGATCACCGCGCGCTGCCGGTCCCTCTGGATATTCGCCGCAAGGACAAGATCGATTCCGCGGAGGGTGAAGGCGTGGTACTCGACAGACCCTCCTTTCACTTTCCCGTGCCCTTCGTCGGCAAGGGACTGGGAGTCGAGGAGCGATACGGTGCCGTCGAGTATCTCGAGGCGCCGGACGTCTATCACCCAGTCGAAGGGCTTCGACGCTGTGGTATCCGGGGGACGACGGCGGAGGAGATCCGACAGGTTCCAGCGGCCGCCACGCGGCCTGGAGAAAGAGATTTCAGGGTGCGTGAGCGTCAGCTTCCGGATGGCGATGGTCTTTCCGGGGAGGGCGAAGAAGTTGTATGCCACCTCGAGACGCGGGATACGCAGGAAGGGTCCGTCGTTAACGTCGATCGAGATGCTGTCGATCGAGATCCCCGTAATCAGGTCGCCGTCGAGACGGCCGATCCGGACTTCACCGTTGACGAGGGAGTCGAGCTCGGAGAGCGCGGCGGCGCGAAGCCGGTCGCGGAAAACCTGGGTCTGCGTGATCGCGATGACGACGCCGATTAGGAGCGGTATCCCGATCAGCAGGTAGAGCGCTATTGTGCGGATCTTTCTCACGGACTTCACTCCCCGGCGGAGGGCGCGTCCCTCATTTTCCGCGTCCGGCGTACGCCCGCAGGACACGCTCGATGACGTTCGTCGTCGAGCGCCCCGGCGTGAGACGAACGGTCCTGACCGAACCTCCGTTCTGTTCCACCACGTCACTCCCGACGATCGCCGCCTTTTTCCAGTCGGCCCCTTTCACGAGAACATCGGGGAGGAGCCGCCGGATCATCCGGTAAGGCGTGTCCTCGCCGAAAGAACAGACATAATCAACAGACGCAAGGGCCGCAAGCACCGCCGCACGGTCGGCCCCGCGGTTGATGGGCCTCCGCGGACCTTTGATGCGCCGTATGGACGAGTCGCTGTTGAGGCCGACGATCAGAACGTCCCCCATTTTCCGCGCCGCCGAGAGATACTCTACGTGTCCCCGGTGCACGATATCGAACGTCCCGTTGGTGAACACCACGCGCTTCCCCTGCCGGCGAAGCCGGGCCCGGATACGTGCAAGCGCGGGAAGGGAGACGATTTTCTCCATCAGTTTCCGGCTCCGCGCCCGTGCATGTTGCGGAGCGCCGCCCCGAGGAGCTGTTCGGGGAGTATCGGTACGATCCCGACGGCACCGACGACGACCCCCCCCGCGCAATTTGCGAGGATGCACGATTCCGTGATGCCCCCCCCTGCAACGAGGGCCATCGTGAGCGTGGAGATGACGGTGTCTCCCGCCCCCGAGACATCCTGTACCTCACCGGCTGTCGTCGGGAAATGCGTGATGGTCCCGTCGGACTGGAAAAGGGACATCCCTTCCTCCCCGCGCGTCAGGAGAACGTTCCCGGCATTCAGCGATGCCAGAAGACTCTTCCCCGCCCGCTCGACCTCCACGACCGTTGTGAGCTTTCCTCCGAGGGCTTCTTCGACTTCACGCCGGTTGGGCTTGAAGACCGTGACGTTCTTGTATTCGAAGAAATTGTTGTATTTCGGGTCGACGGTCACGGGCTTCCCGTGTTCGTTGGCGGCGGCAATGACTTCGCGAATAAGGTCGCGTGTGACGACCCCCTTGTTGTAGTCTTCGATGATGATACCGTCCAGAGAACGAATGTTCGAGCGGACGGCGTCGATCAGCCTGGTCCTGAGGAGCCCCGGACAATCCCGCTTTGATTCGTTGTCAATCCGGACCACATGCTGTCCGGCCGCAATCACGCGGGTCTTGATCGTGGTGGGCCGCTCAGCATCGATGACGATGCCACCCGTGTCAAGGCCCTGATCGCTCAGCATTTTCTTGAACATTTCGCCGGGATGGTCGTCCCCCACGAGGCCGATCAGGAACGCCCTCCCGCCGAGGGCCTGTATGTTGTTCGCCACATTTGCCGCCCCGCCGAACCTGACCGATTCGGTATCCACCTCGACAACAGGGACGGGGGCTTCCGGGGAGACCCTGTGCACAGACCCCCAGTAATAGCGGTCGAGCATCAGGTCACCGACGACGGCAACCCGTTTTCCACTGAATTTGCCGAGCAATTCCCGGAGGCGTTTTTCTGTCAGGGGCGCCATCTCTGCTCTAATTAAAGATAAAATCTACCTATTAACCGATTGAGATGCAAGGAGTTGGAGGGGTCTCTCCCGGGGGGAATTCGTTCAGGGTGAACTAGGGGAGTGCGCCGAGCGACCTCAGGATCGCGGAGACGGTGCCGGCGGGAGACTGCGCGCCGGCGTCGACGACAATGTCGGCCTGCCTGTAAAGGGGTTCACGTGAGCGGAGAAGAGAGATGATGCGCTCGCGGAGCTGTTCGTCACCGAGCGGCGTCCCGTCGTCCGCCGCGATCATGGGACGGCCTCCCCTCCCCCGGAGGCGCGCGATGAGTATCTCGAGGGGGACATGCAGATAGACGAGCAGACCCGATCCCCGGATGATCTCCCGGCATCCCTCGTCGGTGAGAGCCCCTCCGCCGGTCGCAACGACAATCCGCTCCCGCGTGCGGAGGAGTCCGAGCTCATGGCGTTCCAGAGAGCGGAAATCCTGCTCCCCTCTTTCACGGAATATCTCGGGAACCGATTTCCCTTCATTCGCCTCGATGCGTGAATCAAGGTCAACAAACTCGTACCCGAGGCTCGCGGCAATCAGGGGACCGACAGTGCTCTTGCCGCCTCCCATGAACCCGGTAATGTATATCCGGAGCGCCGGAGGAGCGGTCATCCCTCCTCCTTCCGGAAAAGCTCCGACAGTATAACGGTCAGGTCCCGCCCCCGGTGGTTCACGGAGAGGGAATGATCGCTGACGGAGAACCCCGCGGATCCGGCCAGACGGATGAAATCCCTCCCGATGTCCCGGTCCGGGTCGGTGAGAAGAAACGTGCCGCCGGGGCGGAGCAGTCGCCGCACGAGACAGAGGAGCGGCTCGAAGTTCCTCCGTTCGTACGCAATGTCGGCACCCATGATAATGTCAAACCTCTCCGGGATCTCCGCGTTCCGCCAGTCCATGCAGCGAATCGTCACCCGGGAGAGCTCTCCGGGATCAAGGTTCGTTGCAGCATTGAACCGTGCGAACTCAAGCGCATCCTCTTCGTAATCCGTCATCACGACGGTGGCTCCCGCCTGCGCTGCCGCGATACCTGCGAGACCGAGCCCGCATCCCAGCTCCAGCAAATCCTTCCCCGCCAGCCCGGGTCGCTGCCGCAGATGTCCGGCCAGCACGGGAGAGGACGCCCAGAGATCGGCCCAGTAGGGCAACCGCCCGTCAGCCTCGAACCGCTCGGGAGTGATTGTTTCAAGAAGCCGGTTGGTGTCGCGGACCGCAAGGAGTGACCAGCGAAAGGGAGGGGAGGAGACTTCCTGTGTGACGACGTCGAAGCGTGTCGTGATCGCCGGGGGGGGAAGCACGTTCAGAATGTGTAGGCGATTCCGATTTGGAAGATTATCCCGTCCGTTTCGACGCGGGATTTGAAGGGCTGCGTGCTGACGTTGATTATCGTGTCCTGGTAGCGTATGACGCGGGTGTTGAATGCGTTCACAGATTCAAATTGCAGATCGCGGAATTTCATCTCGAAGAGGCCCTGGAACGAATTGAGAAACCTGTAGCTGATCCCTCCGAGGACATGGATGGCAAATCCGGGCGTATTCTGAACCGACGCCGCCTCGACCCCCGCCAGCGAGTATGTCCGGTTCCCGAAGTACATCCCCGCTCCTCCCCCCATATAGACGCCAAAGGACTCGGTGGAAAGAGGGATGATGAAGTAGCCCGTCACCTCCACCGGGATCGCGGTGTACCCATCCTGCGTGGGGATTGTCGTTCCGCTGAGCGAGGCCGCCCCCCGGCTCCTGATGTAGTCGGCGGACAGTCCGAGTGCGAGACTGGTTTCCGGAATTCTGTACCGGACCTCGGCGCCGTAGCCAAACGTACCGGTCAGGTCGAACGTGTTCCCCTGTGCAACGGGATCGACCGCCTCGGGCGTGACGTAAATCAGCGAGCTTGTCGTGAGGTTGCCTTTCAGGATGACCGAGATAGGCCCGTCTCCTGCGTGCAGGGGGGATACAGCCAGGACCGCAGCGGCGACGAGGAGGAGGAGCCCGACGCCCTTCCCCCGCCTACGGTCGTTACCGGTAGAAGACATCCCGCTTGTCTTCAATGTCGGCCTTCTCCTTCAATCTCGTGATCCACTCCGACAGGAAGCGATTCCGTTTCTCCTGCAGCGTTCGCGAGCGCAGAATCTCCTTCTGCGCGGCGTATCCGCTTGAGTCGAACGCCGTGCTGCTGAGAAGCTGTATCAGGTAGGCCCCGCGCACCCCGGAGACGGGGGGAGAGATCCGGCCCACCGCGAGTCCCGTGACCGCACCGATGAACTCGGGGTCGCGCCCGATGCCTGGTATCGCGCCCGACACGGTGAACGACCCCGTCGATTGCACCGTGACCCCCGGAACAACGCCGGCCAGCCTGGTCAGACTGTCTCCCGGGGAGAGCTTCTGCCTCGCTTCCGCGGCGAGCTCTTTCACCCGCTCCATCTTCTTTTTCCGCAGTGCCATCGGTTTCAGGGATTCCTTGAGACCGTCGAACGGCCTGACCCCTGCATCCTTCGCTTCAGCCACGGCGAAGACTGCGGAGCCGTTGGTGATCGTATAGGGGTCGCTCACCCCGCCCACCTTCGCGCCGAACGCCCAGTGGCTGACCGCCTCGTTGATGCCGATGCCGGGGATGACCGTCGATTTGTCCTGGACCTGTGTCTCCCTGACTTCCAGCCCCGTCTGCTGCGCTTCCTTTGTGAATTCCGATTCTCGGGCGTTGAACGCAAAATCCTTCGCCCTGTCGGCGATATCGTTCTTGCTCTGCGAACTCGGGGTGATTTTCATGAGGATGTGCGCGAGCTTCACTTCGCGGCTGTCCCGTCCGAGGATTTTTATGATGTGAAGCCCGAACGGCGTCCTGACCGGCCCCACGATCTCGCCCGTCGAGGCAGCGAAGGCCGCCTTGTCAAACGCGGGGACCATCCGTCCGTTTGTGAACCAGCCGAGATCGCCGCCGTTCTGTGCGTTCGACCCGTCCTTCGAATACTGCCGGGCCAGATCGGCAAAGTCTTTCCCGGAGCGCGCCATTGCGACGACCCTTCCAGCCAGCGCCTTTACCGCCGCGGAGTCGGGCGTCGAGAGAGGAAGCAGAATGTGCGCGGCGTGAATGTATTCGTTCGTTCCTTTCTTCTCTTCGAGCATCTTCACAAGGTGCAGCCCCTCCTGATCCTCGATCGGGCCGACAACCGCACCGGGAGCGGCGGAGAACACCGCATTGTCGAGAGCAGTACTCAGCTCGCCGCGGTGGAATACCACGCCGCTGTCGGGCCTGTCGGAATATGTATAGACGAGCTGCAGGAAATCGAGTCCGCTCTTTGCCTTCGCGGCGACGTCTTCAATGTCCTTGCGGCGGGCGACGGTGTCGGCCGCGGAGGCATTTTCCAGGAAGAGGACATATTGCAGTTTTCGCGTGGCTTCGAATTTATACTGGTCGAGATTCTCCGTGTAAAGGGCGCGCAGGTCTTCGTCGGTCACCTGAACGTCGGCGTCCTTGACGAGGATCGAGGGGTCGAACAGCGCATAGAGGGCGTCATAGCGCACCGTGCCGTCGGCGAACCGCTGCATGAGCTCCCCGTCGGTCACACGGACGGAGGCGAGTATCAGGCTCTGCAGCTTGGCCTGAATCCGCTGCTGCCGGAGCATTTTTTCGAACTCCGCAAGCTTCTTCACGCCGAAGTTCGGGTCCCGGCCGCTCGGATCCTGTATATACTGGTTGGGATTTGTGAGCACCTGCTCGTACATCTCTCTGTTGAATTTGCCCGTGGAGTCCGTAAAGTTCCTCCGGAGTTCCTGAGGAGGGGTATCCCCGAAAACCCAGTCGCGGAGCTCCTGGTCGCTCACCGTGATCCCGAGCCGTTTGACTTCTTCGGCAACGAGACGCTCGTTGACGATCGACTGCCAGGCCTGGTCGCGCAACTCGCGCGTCGTCGCCTCGTCGGGCTCCTGGCCCGACTGTGACTTGGCATTGTCGCTCATGGTCTTGAGCAGCTCCGAGAACTCGCGGTAGGTGATCTTTTTCCCGTTCACCTTGCCGACAAAATCCTGCTGTCCGCCGCGGATGCCCAGGTAATCCATCCCCCATTCGAACACGATGGTAATCAGGAATGCGACGAGTAGTCCAAAGAGTATCAGGGGCATGCTGTCACGCATGCGCGTCATTATAGGCATACGAAAGAGAGACCTCCTTACTGAGGGGAAAGAGACAACGGGAACGAAAAAAAATATAACTGAAATGTCCAGCAAATGCAACGCTTTTCTCGTTGACT
>Ga0182011_10003133_pt1 | contig 13675 bp, 11 predicted proteins | sample 711E1DmetaG_FD_120481 | JGI IMG/M metagenome (GOLD analysis project Ga0182011, IMG submission 120481) | Permafrost microbial communities from Stordalen Mire, Sweden - 711E1D metaG | ecosystem: Environmental > Terrestrial > Soil > Wetlands > Permafrost | place: Sweden: Stordalen | collected... | reverse complement strand
CGCCATCGTCATCGAGGACGGCAAAGCGGTGGGCATCGACCTGGCCCACTGCAAGGGCTGCGGCATCTGCGCCAAGGAGTGCCCCGAGGGGGCCATCGTGATGAACGTCGAAGAGAAGGAGTAGCGAGGTGGCCACGCTCGAAGCCAGCATTTTGGCGGTGACCGGCAACGAAGCGGTCGCCGAAGCCATGTGCCAAGTCAACCCCGACGTGGTAGCCGCCTACCCCATCACACCGCAGACAGAGATCGTGCAGCTCTACGCCCAGATGGTGGCCGACGGCAAGGTGGACACGGAGTTCATCACCGTCGAGAGCGAGCACTCGGCCATGAGTGCCGCGATCGGCTCGGCGGCCGCCGGCGCACGTACCATGACGGCCACCAGCTCGCAGGGCTTCGCCCTCATGTGGGAGATGCTCTTCATCGCCGCCTCCTACCGGGTGCCGATCGTCATGACCACCGTCAACCGCGCCCTCTCTGGGCCCATCAACATCCACTGCGACCACTCCGACACTATGGGCGGCCGCGATGCTGGCTGGATCCAGATCTACGGCGAGAACCATCAGGAGGCCTACGACAACACGATCCAGGCCGTGAAGATCGCTGAGAACTTCGACGTACGTCTGCCGGTCATGACGATGCTGGACGGCTACGTCATCAGCGGCGCCATCGGGCCGCTGCAGATGATCTCTGGCGAGGACGTACACGAGTTCATCGGCCCCTACCACGCCATCCACCCCATGCTCGACACCAAGCACCCGGTCACGGTAGGGCCCTTCGACGGCTTGCACGGCTTCTACTTCGAGCACAAGGCGGCTCAGAACCAGGCCATGGACCGTGCCCTGAAGGTCATCAAGGACGTGGGCAAGGAATATGGCAAGCTCAGCGACCGCTCCTACGACCTGCTCGACCCCTATCGCATCGACGACGCTGAGATCGCCATCGTCGTGGTCGGCTCCACGGCCGGCACCACGCGCATCGTCGTCGACAAGCTTCGCAAGAAGGGTGTCAAAGCGGGCATGATCCGCGTACGCGTCTTCCGGCCCTTCCCAGTGGCCGCCTACGCCAAGGCGCTCAGCCACGTCAAGGTGGTGGGCGTGATGGACCGCGCCGACTCGTTTGGCGCCCAGGGCGGGCCCGTGTTCCTGGAGGTGCGCTCGGCGCTCTACGACAGCGACCCGCGGCCCCAGGTGCTGCCCTTCATCTACGGCCTCGGTGGCCGCGACATCTTCCCCGACAATATCGAGCAGGCGTTCGCCGTGCTGCAGAAGACGGCGCAAGGCAAGAAGACCAGGGTTGAGCGGCACTATCTCAACCTGCGCGAGGAGTAGGTGGTCAGCATGGCGAGTGGCAACGGCAAACCCCTGGCAGAGCCTAAGGGCTCCCAGCTCTATGAAGTACTCAAGGGCATCGACTTCGAACGCCGCGAGCTGATCGGTAAACCCCGCTCGGCCGGCCTGTTCGACCTCGTGAAGGACGGCGGCAGGTATCGCTGCTACGCGTGCACGCTCTGTGAGCGCACCTGTCCCGCGGACTGCATCGAGATCGACTACTGCCCCGAGTATCCCGAACTCAGCTGGGACACGGGCGCCGAGCTGGCGGCTGTCAGCGCGGCGCAGCCCGAGATCGACATGAAGCCTTTCGACGCCGTGGTCGCCCGACTTCGCGACGGCTATGGTCTCATCGAGGCGTTCCACACCACTCAGGAAACATATGGGTACCTGCCGCGCCAGGTGCTCGAGAGCATCGCCGCGGAGCTCTCCCTGCCGCTCAGCCGTGTGTACGGAGTAGCCACCTTCTACACCCAGTTCCGTCTCAAGCCCGTTGGGAAGTACGTCATAGACGTGTGCATGGGCACCGCCTGCCACGTCGCCGGCGCCCCACTCATCGTCGAGGCTTTCTCCCAGGAGCTGGGGATCCCCATCGGCGAGACCACGGCAGACCGGCTGTTCACCCTGCAGACCGTCAACTGCGTCGGCGCCTGTGCGTTGGCGCCCGTCGTGCGCGTCGGCGACGACGACACCCACGGGCGCATGACGCCGAACACGGCCCGCAAGCTCGTCCGTCAGCTCTGCAAGAGAGAGGAGGCCTAGTGGCCACCGCGATCTCACGTGCCGCCCGCGTCGAGCGGGCCCTCGAGCGTGCCACAAAGGCAGACGGGCACATCAGCAACGATGCCGGCCGCGAGCTGCGCATCTGTGCCGGCACGGCCTGTCATGCGTCGGGCCGTCTGGCCATCAAGAAGGCCATCGCAGACGAGCTCGAGCGGCACGGCCTCAGCGACCAGGTCGCCATTGTGGAGACCGGCTGCCACGGCTTCTGCCAGCAGGGTCCCATCGTCGTCATCCGGCCACAGGGCATCTTCTACCCGCAACTCAAGCCGCGTGACATCCCGCGGGTCATCGAGAAGAGCGTCCTCGGCGACGAAGTCGCCGAGGACCTGCTGTACCGTGACCCCGTGAGCGGCGACCCGGTCGCGCTGGAGGCCGAGATCCCCTTCTACGCCCTCCAGCGCCGTCTCGTGCTGGCGCTCAACGGCAAAATCGACCCGCACTCCATCCGGGACTATATCGCCCACGGCGGTTACCGAGCCCTGGCCAAAGTACTCGCCGAGGGCGACCCAGAAGCGGTCATCGACCTCGTCGATGCGTCCGGCCTGCGCGGCCGCGGCGGCGCCGGGTTCCCCGCTGCCCGCAAGTGGCGCTTCACGCGGGCCACACAGGCGGAGCGCAAGTTCCTCATCTGCAACGCGGACGAGGGCGACCCCGGGGCGTTCATGGACCGCTCCGTGCTGGAGGGCAATCCGCACTCCGTGATCGAGGGCATGCTCATCGGCGCCTTCGCCATCGGCGCGACCGACGGCTACGTCTACGTCCGCCACGAATACCCGTTCGCCGTAGAGCGCCTGCGCATAGCTCTCGACCAGGCCCGTGAGCAGGGCCTTCTGGGCCCGAACATCCTGGACAGCGGCTTCGACTTCGACATCCGCGTCAACCAGGGCGCGGGCGCGTTCGTCTGCGGCGAGGAGACCGCCCTGCTGGCCTCCATCGAAGGGCATCGCGGCATGCCGCGGCCGCGGCCTCCGTATCCTGCCGTCTCCGGCCTGTGGGGCTATCCCACCAACACAAACAACGTCGAGACCTGGGCCAACGTGCCCTGGATCGTCAACAACGGCACCGAGGCCTACGACGCCATGGGCACCGGGACCGCCAAGGGCACCAAGATCTTCTCGCTCACCGGCAAGGTGACCAACGGGGGTCTGGTCGAGGTGCCCATGGGCGCCACCTTGCGCCGGGTCATCTTCGACATCGGCGGCGGCATGCTGCCGGGACGCCACTTCAAGGCCGTGCAACTCGGTGGACCGTCCGGCGGTTGTCTGCCCGAGCGTCTGCTGGACACACCGATCGACTTCGAGAGCCTCATAGCCTCCGGCTCGATGATGGGTTCCGGCGGTATGGTCGTGGTCGACGACACCACCTGCATGGTCGACTTCGCGCGCTACTTCCTCAAGTTCACCTCGGAGGAGAGCTGTGGCAAGTGCGTGCCGTGCCGCGTCGGCTCGGCCCGCATGCTCGAGATCCTCGACCGCATCTGTGCCGGCCAGGGCGAGCCCACCGACCTGGACAGGCTGCAGACCATGGCCGACGACGTCATTGAGGGCTCGCTCTGCGCCCTTGGCGGTACTGCCCCCAACCCCGTGCTCACCACGCTACGCTACTTCCGTGACGAGTACGAGGCGCACGTCCTCGAGCATCGCTGTCCGGCCAAGGTCTGCCGGCCGCTCATCCGCTACACCGTCGATGCGGACGCCTGCACGGGCTGCCACGTCTGCTTCGGCGCTTGCCCCGTCAACGCCATCTCGGGGGAGCGCAAGCAAGCTCATGTCATCAACCAGAAGCTCTGCACCAAGTGTGACACCTGCCGTCAGGTGTGCACTTTCGACGCCATCGACGTCGACACCGGCGTTCTCGCGGTGGCCGAAGGGAGGGCGTCGTGAGCCCAGCTACGAAGACGAAGGTGAGGTTCACCATCGACGGTAAGGCGGTGAGCGCCAAGGCCGGCGAGACGGTGCTCTCAGCCGCCAAGCGAGCCGGCATCGAGATCCCCGCACTGTGCCACCAGGAGGGCACGCCCGCCTGGGGCGCCTGCCGTCTCTGCCTTATCGAGGTCAAGGGCGCGGACAAGCTGCAGGCGTCGTGCGCGACGTCGGTCGCCGACGGCCTGGTCGTGCACACGCAAAGCAAGCGCGTGCGCGCCAAGCGCGAGAGCTACCTCAAGATGTACCTCTCCGACCACAACGCCTACTGCGAGGCGCCGTGCTCGTCGGCCTGCCCCACGCACATCGACATCCCCGCCTACTTGAGCGAGGTCGCGAGCGGCGACATGGCCGCCGCCGCGGCCATCGTGCGCCGCGAGCTGCCGTTCGCCGGCATCTTCGGCCGCATCTGCCCACGGTACTGCGAGCCCGTGTGCCGGCGCGGCGAGGTCGACGACCCCATCTCGATCTGTTCCCTGCATCGGGCGGCCGGCGACCATGCGCCGGCGGCGCTGCAAACCGCGCCGTCCACGGGCCGCCGCGTGGCGGTCATCGGCGCCGGCCCAGCCGGACTCTCGTGCGCCTGGTATCTGACCGAGACGGGCCATGAGGTGACGATCTACGACACCAACGAGAAGCCCGGCGGCATGCTGCGCTACAGCATCCCCGAGTTCCGCCTGCCCGAGAAGGTGCTCGACCGCGAGCTGGCGCCCTTGTTCGACGCCGGCGTGCGCTTCGTCGACGGCGTCGCCTTGGGTCATGAAGTGACCGTCGAGGGTCTGCTCGACGCCGGCTTCGACGCCGTCTTTGTGGGCGTCGGTGCCTGGCACACGGCGCCCTCGCGCATCCCCGGCAACCAGGTGGTCATCGACTCCCTCGACATGCTGCGCAAGGTCCGCGAGGGCAAGAAGGTGCGCCTCACCGAGACGGTGGCCGTGATCGGCGACGGCACGGCGGCACTCGACGCCGCCCGCTCCGCCCAGCGCCTGGGCGCCAAGCACGTGACCGTGCTCGCGCGCCGCGACGCCGCCAGCATCGAGGCCGGCGCTCGCGACCACGCCGCCGCCCTCGAGGAGGGCATCGACTTTGAGTACTCGGTCGAAGCCAAACGCGTCAAGATCGCCCGCGGCCGAGCGTCGGCCGTGGAGTGTGTGCGCCTGGTTCGCGACGGCGGCAAGCCACGCGAGCAGCGCGGCTCGCGCTTTGACGTGCCGGCCACCACGGTCATCTCCGCCGTGGCCTACGTGCCCGACCTTGGCGAGAGCGACGACGAGCTCACGCTTTCGGCGTGGCAGACCCTGGAGGCTAACTACTACACCGGCCGCACAGCCACGCCGGGTGTGTTCGCCGCTGGCGACGCCGTCACCGGCGCCAAGTCGGCCATCCATGCCATCGCCGGCGGCAAGCGAGCGGCTCTGGGCATCGATGCCTTCTTGCGCAGCGAAGACCTCGAGCAGGTGGAGGGCAAGCTGGCCCTCTACAGCGGCTTGCCCTACCTCGACCAGCTCCGCGACGCCGATCAGCTCGGCGAGCTGGGCCAGCGGCTGGCCGAGCGCTCGCCCGTGTGGCTCAAGATGGGCAGCGCCGCCGAGCCGGCCAAGCGCGCGACGATGCCCAAGCTCGCCAAGGAGAAGCGCGCCACCGAGTTCGTTGAGGTCGAGAAGGGTCTCTCGGTAGCAGCCGCCAAGGCCGAGGCGGCGCGCTGCCTGCAGTGCGTGTGTCCGTCGCTGGGCCAGTGCGACCTGCAGAAGCTCGGCGTGGAGTACGCCATCACCGCCAACGACCTGGTCGTACCTGGCGGGCGCGTGCGCGACGTAGAGCCCGCCTACGAGCACCCGTTCATCCGGCGCGACATGAACCGCTGCATCTCGTGCGGCCGCTGCGTGCGCGCGTGCCGCGACGTGGCAGGCCCGGCCTGTTACGACTTCACCGGCCGCGGCTTCACGATCCAGATCGACACGCCCTACCACGAGTCGCTGCAGCTCGCCACGTGTATCTCCTGCGGCCGCTGCGTGACGGGCTGCCCCACGGGCGCCCTCACCTTCAACCAGCGCGTCCTGCAGGGCTACCGCGTCGACGAGTCGCGCTGCATCCTCTGCCATCAGTGCGTGGATGTGTGCCCGGTGAACGCCCTGGTCGAGACCAACCACTTCGAGACGGCACGGCAGCGGTGGCTGGAGCTGGTGGCCCAAGGCAGCCAGCTTGCCGGCGGCCACCGCATGTGTGCCGGCTGCGGCGCGCCCATCGTCGTCCGCCAGGTGCTCATGGGCACCTCGGACCCCGTGGTGGTGGCGGGCGCCACCGGCTGCCTCGAGGTCTCGACCACCATCTACCCGTACACCTCGTGGAAGGGTAGCTACATCCATACCGCCTTCGAGAACGCCGCCGCCACGCTCTCCGGCGTCGAGACGGCCTTCCGCTCTCTCAAAAAGCAAGGCAAGCTCGAAGACAACGTCAAGTTCATCGCCTTCGGCGGCGACGGCGGCACCTACGACATCGGCCTGCAGTCGCTCTCCGGCGCCATGGAGCGCGGCCACCACATGCTCTACGTGTGCTACGACAACGGCGCCTACATGAACACCGGCTTCCAGCGTTCGGGCGCCACGCCCATCGGCGCCTGGACCACCACCAGCCCAGTTGGCAAAGCGCAGGCGGGCAAGATCCAGAACCGCAAGGATCTGACGGCCATCATGATCGCCCACGGCCTGCAGTACGTGGCCCAGGCCTCGCCACACGACCCGCGCGACCTGGTGCGCAAGGCGGCCAAGGCTCTGGCCACCGAGGGGCCCACCTTCCTCAACGTCATCTCGCCGTGTCCGCGCGGCTGGCGCAGCGACGGTGCCGAAAGTATCGAGCTCGCCCGCGAGTCGGTGAACACCTGCTACTGGCCGCTCTTCGAAGTCGTAGACGGCGAGTATCGCCTCACCTACCGGCCACGGCAGAAGGCGCCGCTCATCCCCTGGCTCAAGCGGCAAGGGCGCTTCGCCCACCTCTTCAAGCCCGGCAACGAGGAGGCGCTGGCGAACCTGCAGGCGTGGGTCGACCACGAGTGGCAGAAGCTGCTCGTGAAGTGCGGCGAGCCCAGCGAGGAGGAGTGGCAGGAGCATCTGCACAGCCACGGCTGCTTGCTGTGAGGCGCGTGAGCCGCACCGAAGGCGAATGCGTGAGCCGCGTCGACCTGAAGCGTGACGGCCGCCTGAGCTAGAATCACAGGCGGCTACCAGCCGAACGAACAAGCGAGGGGCGGGGCACCACCTGCGGTGCCCCGCCCCTCGCTGCGTCTCCGGACTCGCTGGCCCATCGAGCAAGCATCCGCGCGACCTAGCGGAACCCTGTCAGCTGACTCGGCACTAGACGAACTCGTACTCCAGCTCGAACGTGGCTTGCGGGCCATGGGGCGCACGGAACTTACCCGCGCCGCGTAGACCCCGCAGCCCGGCGGTCCCCGAGCAGGCGACGACAGACCACGAACCCTTGGCTTCGTTGCCGTCGAACTCGCCTGCCGTCTCAAGCACGAACGACCCGCTGCGCTCGCCGAGGGAGCCCCTGACGCGCTGCAGGCCGACGAAGACAGCCGTGCCGTCGCTGCCATAGCACATGAGCCACTGCACGGCACTCTCACCGGAGATGTCGCCGGTGAACGCCTGCTCCACAGACGCGCGAGTCAGCTTGCCCCCGCCGTCGAGCTCCTCATAGGTGTCCTCGTGCCACGAAGTCACTGCGAACCGACCCTTGGCCTTTGTCATGAGAGTCCTCCAACGACGTGTGCGCCACGCACCTCTTACCCGCGGCGACGCGGACGGAACCGCACTCGCCAGCGCGTGTCCACAGGACCGCGGTGGACCAGACGCCGTCGGCTGGCCGACGAAGACCCGCGGCATCGCGCCGCGATCGGTACGGACTAGTCGACCTGGTAGACCCTGATGAGAGTGACGCGCCGGCTGGGCCTCTGCGCCCAGTCGCTGCGGTCGTTGTGCACCACGACGGTGTGGCGGGCGAGTGGGGCGCCGAAGCCGCCGCCCCACTCGCCGCCCTGCTCGGAACGTCCGGAGACGAGCACGAACTGGTGCAGCGTGCGCAGGTCGACGCCACGGACCTGCGAGAGCGCCTGCGTGCTGCCGAGCGGGCCCGACGAGTCGAAGAAGAGGTAGTGGCCGGCGAAACGCGGCTCGCTGCCGTGGTTTTCGGCGACCAGATGCATGGTTCCCGACGGCTCACGCAGGTACAGACCCATGGTCGCGCCCTCGGCATCGAGCTGCAGCGACCACGACAGCCAGCCGGCCCGCGTCGCCGGGTAGTGCACCAGCGGGTAGCGATTGCCGAGGTCGAGGGTCAGGCTCGCGGCGCGGCTGGCGAGCCCGACAAGGGCCAGGCCCACACGGGCGCCGCTACGCTCCAGATACTCGCTGACGAGCAGCCGCTTGCCCGCCAGGCTGACTGGGCCCAGAGGAGTCTGGGTCTGCACCAGGCAGTGGGCGGCACCGTGCCGCAAGTCGCGCACGTGGACGCTGCCGCTGAGGACGCCGGACCGCCTGGCGTTGCCCATCCACACGAGCGAGTCGCCCTGCAGGTCGAACAGCGGCCGAGAGATCCGCGCCGTGTCCCCGGCCGCCACGAGCGCCGGTTTGCCGAGCGCCAGCCGGCCCACGTGCAACGGCGCGGCGTACAACCGCCACTGCGCAGGGGAGGCCAAGTCGTCGCCCGGGCTGAGCTCCTCCCAGGCAAGCCAGTGGTTTGAGAGCCGGCCGCCCGTGACCACGAAGCGCTGGCCCGCGTTGACAGGCCGCACGACCGCGCCAGACACGCGACCGTCGCGCAACCTCATGAGCGCCAGCGTCGAGAACGGGTAGACGGTGAGATCCTGGTGGAGAAGACAGACGCGGTCGGTGTAGTCCCACGTGCCCCACGAGCCGCGCAGGCCGTACTGGCGGAAAGGCAGCATGGGCGCCGACGCCTGTGGCACGTCACACGCGGTCGGGTACGTGACCGCCGAGTCGCCGCAGAACGGCGACTCGGGAGACACCGCCGGCGGCCCAGAAGAGTCGGCGGCCGAGAGTGTCGCTGACGGAGCCGTGCCGGCGGCGCCGGCAGCTGCGCCGCAGCCGCAGCACCAGCAGCAGCCCAAGACGGCGACAGCGAAGGCCGCTCCCAACAGACAGATGGCGACGCTCGAACGGCAACAGACTCTCACCTTCGCTCTCCCTTCTGGTTCAGACACCTCTTGGACAGAGACTCCCCGGGGGCGCCGGCCGCGCCCGGCGCCCCCGGGGAGCACGACGCCGCTAGTAGACCATCGCTCGCGAGACTGTCTCCGAGACGCCCCGCCAGAGCACCATGCGGTGATAGACGTGATGACCGTAGGTGTCACCGCCACCGCGCATACTGTCCGCCTCGTTGAACGGATCGTTGAGGCGCATGGTGCGCTGCCCGTCGGCGGCGACGTGCCAGTCGAAGGCCTCCACCGCCACGATGTGCCCCAGGTGCGTGTACACATAGGGAGACCAGTCTGGATGATCGGCCGGGTCGATGTGCACGAGCAGCGACTCCGGATAGTGCTTCACGAACAGACCGTATTGGACACGGCTGAAGAAGTTGCTGGCGGTCCGTATACCGCCGTAGTAGTAGTACTGCTTGCCCGTGTAGAAGCGCAGGCAGTTGTCGAGCAGCGAGTAGTTGGTGCCGCCGCTGGTTGGGCACAGCTTGACGCCCCCGAACGTGTAGTCCGCGTAGGTGTGCTGGCGGTTGTACTCGGTGTCGGGTGTCGGATGCACCGTGTCACCCCAGTAGTCGTCGATGATCTCGACCGTGGCTGGGCCACAGTAGTAGCCCGTCTGCTGCCTGTGGCTCGGCGTGGTCAAGTAGTAGAAGGGCGCGCCGACACCTCGCTTGTGCCGGGCCGGATGACCGGCCAGCCACGCCTGGTATGCGCCTTCGGCCGCCGCCTGCTCCTGCTCTTCGTCGGCCGTGGAGACGACCGGAGCGTTCAGGTCGACGCCTGTGCCTTCGGCGCGCGCGAGTGCCGGGAACAACGTGAGCGCTGCCAACAGTGTCAGCGTGAGCCATGGGATGAGTGCGAAACGACCTCGCATGGCGACCCCTTTCTGGTAGCCGTCGGATGCAGTCATCCCTTCTCCCCTGAGCTGAGCAACCTCCCTTCTGGGCCGAGTTCCCCCTCCACACGATAGGGCTTGCCGATGGCGAAGGCGACGGTGACGAAAGCGATGCGGCGGTGACGATCGCCGAAGACGACCAAGGCGATGGAAGCCGGCGAGAACGGTGACGCGCTGTCAGAAGGAGTACGCGCTCGGGCAGATCTGCGCCAGCGGGCAGCGCGAGCACTCTGGCCGGCGTGCGTGACAGACGCGCCGGCCGTGCGTCACGAGATCTACATGCAGCGAGTAGACGTTCTCGGGGCCGGCCAGCTCGGTGAGCAGACCGTGGGCCTGCTCGACCGTCGTCTTGGGCCCGAGCAGACCCAGCCGGCGGGCGAGGCGATAGACGTGCGTGTCCACCGGCATGGCAGGCCGCCCGAGCGCGAACATGAGCACGCAAGCGGCCGTCTTGGGCCCGACGCCGGGCAGGCTCTGCAGATACCGGAGGGCCTGCCCATCGTCCATCTCGTCGAGCTCGCTCAGGTCGGGCTCGCCGGTGCGCGAGCTGATCGCGGCCAGGATCTGCTTGATGCGCGGCGCCTTGGTGGTCGCCAAGCCGCCAAGGCTGATGGCGGCCACGACCTCTTCCACCGGCGCGTCGCGTACGGCACGCCAGGTGGGAAAGCGAGCGCTGAGAGCGGCGAAGGTGCGCGCCGTGTTCACGTCGGCCGTGTTCTGCGAGAGCACCGTGTAGACGAGCTCGTCGACCGGCGCGTAGCGCGGCTCCCACTGCGGCCGGCCATAGTGGGCGTCCAGCAGCTCGAGCACACGCCGTGCCTGAGCCGGAGCGCCGGCCAGCGCCCGTCTGCTCGGCGTCCGCGCGCTTGCGGGCGCTCGTCTACTCGGCGTCATAGGCGGCCAGCGCGGCGGGCAGCGACTGGGTGACCGCGTTGCCCGCCGCCGGCAGGCCGATCAGAACGGCGCTGATCACTTCCTGGCGCGAGGCGCCGGCCCGCTTGGCAGCCTGGACGTGAAAGTGCACGCCGCTCTCGAGCCGCAAGACGGCCAAGACGGCGAGGTAGGCCAGCGCGCCCGTCTTCTCGTCCAGTGCGCTGGCCCCGTCCAGAGCCTGCACGGCCGCCATCCACGCCTGCGCATGCTGCGGCGCCTCCGTGAGAAACGCTTTGAAGGCGTCACTCACGCCCGTCATGTCATCTGCCATCGTTCTCCTTTCGCCTGTCGAGCGCCGGCCAACGCGAGCCGGCGCGGGCCGGCGAGCTCACAGTCCGGCGTGGTCCGGCGCGGGCCGGCGACCTTACAGCCAGCCCGGCGAACTTACAGCCAGCCCGGCGACCCTACAGCCCAGCCCTCTCCTTGAACCGCTCGACGCAGTTGATGGGAATGCCGAGCACCTGCGCGATGCGAAACTTGGCCTCGATCATGTTCGCCTGCCCCGGCTGGCTGATGGCGTAGCTGTGGATGCGGCCGAAGCCGAGCTCGCCGCGGATGTCGGTCATCACCGCCGGGTCGCTCAGGTCGAACGGCGTCACGCCGAGCTTGCCGGCCACGTAGTCCTTGGCTTGCTGCAAACGCATGCCGCGCATCTGCATGCGCGCCACCAGATCTCCGGCGGCGCGCATCCCGCCCATGCCCGCGGCCTGCGCATGCGTGCCCTGCATGCCCAGCGGGTCGCCTGAGCCTACCTACAAGCCGTCCAGACGCAAGATGTCGACGCAGGCTTTGGCCGCTCGGCACACGGCATCCACCCCGGGGTACACGAACATGGGCACGCCGCCCACGCCCATGCCGGCGTTCATGTGGATGGGTATGCGGGCCTCGGCCATGCACGGCTTCACGAACGTCAAGGCGCGGGCCATGTTCCAGGCGCAGCTCTTGCCGGTGTTGATGTTGACGACCGGGCCGAACATGGTGGCGCCGGCCTTCTGCACGGCCCGCAGCTGCTGAAGGGGCCACATGCCGGCCAGGCGCTGGCCGTCGTACTGGAGCTGGCCGTGCATGCCGAGCACGAACTCGCCCGCCATGCCCAGCTCGACGCCCATGTCCGGGTACTTGGCGCGCACGATCTCAGTCGCCCGCAGAGCGGCCAAGAACTCCGGGTCGCCCGAGGCGCCGGTGGTGTCCCAGTCGAGGGCGTCGGCGCCCGCTTCCCACATGGCGTCGGCAAGGTTGACCATGTCGTGCACGGCCATCTCGACGGCCTCCTCCTGGGCGGCGCGCGACTCGGCGATGCGGCCCTGCGGCAGCAGCTCAGACCAGTTCTCGCAGGGCCCGTCCGGCTTGGAGTACAGTCCCAGATTGGGCATGACGCCGTACTGGCACGGCACCGTGAGCGCCAGCTGGGCATCGTGCAGCTGCTGAGCTTCGTAGGGCAGGATGGTGCGCACCACCTTGAGCGAGTAGTCGCCCACGCAGAGCTCCACCAGGTCGGCGCCCATCCACTGCTCGAAGGACTGCATGTCCTGCAGACGCGTGGCGTGCGTCTTCATGCCGGTGCCGTCGCAGCTCAGCACCACCTCGTCACCCAGATCGACGCCGGTGAAGCGCGCCGGTGAAGCGTAGATCTCGAGCAGGTGGTCGAGCTCGTCCGCCTCGAGCGGCGGCACCTTGGCGCGCTGCGCCGCCTGCGCGGTGCCGTCCTCGAGGTCGCGCTTGATCTCGTCGCGCGTCAGGCGCGCGAACGAGCCGTCGCCCATGCGGGTCGGGATCGTGTCCATCCGGCCTTGCCTCTCGGCCGCCGAGCCGCTACTTGGCAGCGGCCTTCAGGGCGTCGGCGACCGTCGTGAACGTCTTGTCCATCTGCTGCTCGGTGATCACGAGCGGCGGCTGGATGCGCAGCACGCTGGCGAAGTTGCCGCCCACGCCGATGAGCACGCCGTGGTCGAGGCAGTACTGGCGCACGAAGCCGGCGGCGGCCGAAGCCGGCACCTTGGTCGTGCGGTCCTGCACCAGCTCGACGCCGATCATCAGGCCCTTGCCGCGTACCTGGCCGATCAGCGGCTGTTCCTTCATCAGGCCTTCGAAGCGGGCCTTGAGCGCGGCGCCCTTGGTGGCCGACTGCTGGACCAGGCCCGTCTCCTCGAAGAAAGCGAGGTTGGCCAGCGACGCGGCGCACGAGACGGGGTTGCCGCCGAAGGTCGAAAGATGATCGCCGACTTGGAACGAATCGGCGATCTCCGCCGTGGCCGTGAAGGCGCCCAGCGGCCAGCCGTTGGCGATGCCCTTGGCCATGCAGATGATGTCGGGCTCCACGCCATAATGCTCGATGGCGAACATCTTGCCGGTGCGCCCGAAACCGCTCTGCACCTCGTCGCAAATGAACAGCGCGCCCTCGTCGTCGAGGATCTGCTTGACGCGCTTGAAGTAGCCGTGCGGAGGCGTGATGATGCCGCCCTCGCCCATGACCGGCTCGGCGATGAAGGCGCAGACGTTGCCCGAGAGGTGCAGCCGCATGACCTCACCCACACGGCGCGCGCAGAGCAGGTCGCACTTGTCCGGCGTGGTCTCGGCGAAGCAGCGATAGCAGTACGGT
>Ga0182011_10003132_pt1 | contig 13675 bp, 8 predicted proteins | sample 711E1DmetaG_FD_120481 | JGI IMG/M metagenome (GOLD analysis project Ga0182011, IMG submission 120481) | Permafrost microbial communities from Stordalen Mire, Sweden - 711E1D metaG | ecosystem: Environmental > Terrestrial > Soil > Wetlands > Permafrost | place: Sweden: Stordalen | collected... | reverse complement strand
TGTCGGTGATCGAGTACTGGGCCGAGGCCAGGGCCACGGTGCCGGTGTTCTTGATCGTGTAGGTGTAGGTGATCGTCTGGCCGGCCGCGGTGAAGGTCGTGGGAGCGGCGGTCTTGGTCAGGCTGATCTGCTGCAGGTTGACGGGGATGATCTGCTGGATCTGTAGAGCCGGTGACCAGAACGCGTTGACGTTGGTCTGTCCGGGCTGGTTGGCATCGATGATGCAGGTGCCGACGCCGGTGTAGTGGACAACTCCGCCGGTCAGCGTGCAGCCGGTGGACAGAGGGTCGAGGGTGATGGCAACGGTCAGGGCGGCTGCGCCGGTCCCGGTGGCCGAGGTCGCAGCGGTCGGGGTGTAGGTTCCGCCGACATACGCGGCCGGTGGCGTGGCGCCAAAGGTGAGGACCTGCTTGACGTTGTAGGCCACGCACGAGATCGTCGGGTCGGCGTTCTGGGCTATGCCGTAGATGTCTTCTTCGTTGTCGGCATAGTGGTTGTCGTTGTAGCAGCGAATGGAGGCGAAGCCGGCGTAGGTGTTCTTCTCAACCTCTGCCACATACAGTCCGGCCGTGTAGACACCGGCATGGGCATAGGTCAGTTCAGCGGCGCTGAGGTAGTGGGTGTAAGTGCCGGGGGTGGCGCCGCCGGTGGACATCGTCTCCATGGAGAGCGTAGTCGGGGCAGGCGATCCCGCAGGTGCATGGTTCGTGTCCGGGCCGGAATACGTACCAATCTGCCAGCCGTCGGTTCCGACGTTGGTGCACGTACCACCGTCGGCCGTGCCGGTCCTGTAGGCAGTGTGCTCAGCGGCGGTGGTGATGTTGAGGGCAGGAGTCGCGGTGAGGCCGAGATCGGCGTTGTGGCCGCCGTTGTCCAGGCCACCGTTGGTGCCCCCGACCCAGCCGGTGTACCCGGCCGTCGGCTCGTAGTTGGAGGGGACGTCCTCATAGGTGTCGCAGATGCGCTTGTAGAAGTTGATCGCGACCCAGTCGCCGGCAGTGATGGCGATTGTGGGCTGGGCGGCGGTGATGTTCGTCAGGGTCCCACCGGCGCCGCTGCGCGTCCGGGTCGTGAACGTGTCCGTCCTCGTCACCGGGGGCGCGGTCACCTTTTCGAGGGACGTCCCGCCGCCGTACGTGATCGTGAACGATTCGCCGATACCGCAGGTCTGGGTCACCGTAATGACGGATCCGGCGACCGTCAGGCCCTGCGCATTGCACCCGCCGGAGCCGGCGGTGATGGACACGTAGCCCGGAGCCGTCGCGTCCGTCGACTGCGGAGCCGTCCAGCCGGCCGGAATGGTCAGCGCGACGGCCGAGCCGGCCCCGAAGGCAGGCGTGGCGTTGCCGGAGAAGGTGAAGACGAAGCTCTGGCCTGATTGGCCGCCCGCCGCGGTCGTGCCGGCGACGATCATGGTCCCGCTGCCAGAGGGGGCGGCCTGCGCCAGCCCGGAGGCAACGAAGAACACGATCAAGCCAACGAACACCGCGAAGGTCGCGCTCAGTGCGCGCGTACCCCTGAACTTCGCCAACATCTGCCCTGACTCCTGACGCCTTCGGGTCCACAACGGCGGTCAGCTAAATAGGTACGCTGACGTACTACCCGAATAGCCAACGTACACTACCCAATAGAGGGCGGGGAGTCCAGTACGCCGGTGCTACACGGCACCGGCGATAGTCAGTAGGTGTCCGCAAATTCACGGCCGACGGGCCCGGGAATCGGAGCACATCGGCCTTATTTAGTCCTCTTGCCACCCCAAACGGACCTTTCCGACCGCCTAACGGGACCGCGGCGGTGTGGGCTACGGACGCGGAGCGGGCGTCGCGATGGGCTACCCGGGTCCGAACGTACCGTGAAGACGCGCGTTCCGCCGAACCGCCCCAGTACCCACAAATAGGACCGACGGGCCGTGAGGATGGCCCGTCGGTCGTGTCGGTTCGGTGGGGGTCGCCAGAGGCGACCTTGGGTGGTCCTAGCGGCGGATGCTCCGTCGCTGAACCAGGACTGCGGCCGCACCCAGTCCGCCGAGAACCAGGCAGATCAGCAGCGGGAACAGCGGCGTCGAGCTGCCACTGGAGCTGTCGCTGACGGTGTTCGTGGGCGGCGGTGTGGGCGCGGACGTCACGCCCTGCACGGACTGGAACGGGGTCATGGTCGGCGTCGCCGTCTCACCCTGGAACGACTGGAATGGAGTCGGCGTCGGAGTCGGCGTCGGAGTCGGCGTCGGGGTCGGGGTCGGCGTCGGGGTCGGAGTCGGGGTTGCGCAAGGATTCGGGGTCACGACCGCCTGCGCGGTGATCGTGAAGGTGAAACATGGATCGATGGTCGGGGTTGCGCAAGGATTCGGGGCCGAGACGTCCTGCGCCTGGAACTCCAAGACCGGGAGGCATGTCGGAGTCGGGGTTGGGGTCGGAGTGGGCGTCGGCGTAGGAGTCGGGGTCGGGGTCGGGGTCGGGGTGGGCGTAGGAGTAGGCGTCGGGGTCGGAGTCGGGGTCGGCGTGGGCGTCGGCGTAGGCGTCGGCGTAGGAGTCGGGGTCGGGGTGGGCGTAGGAGTCGGCGTCGGGCTCGGGGTTGCCTGCTGGCAGGTGCCGACCTTCAGCTCGAACGTCTTGCTCCAGCCTTTGGAGCCGGTCGGGTCGTCCCAGGCGGAGACGATCACCTCCGCGGAATGGCCAACGAACGGCGAGCCGGCACTGAAAGCGTGGCTGTAGCTGTTGATGAAGTCTGTCGTCGCCAGCACCGTCGAACTGTCGATCGAGGCAGACACGGTGTTGTGCTTCCCGCTGCCCGGAGTGGCGTAATGGGACAGGCTGATCGAGAGTACCGGCATGTCCTGGGTATTGCAGGTCAAGCTGGCCTGGGGATCGTGGGCCGACGCGATGCCGGTGAACCCCACGAGGGCGGCTGAAAGAGCCAGCAGAGTGCCGGCTAACAGTGTGGCTACTCGGCGTCGTGCCACGGTTTCTCCTCCACTTCAATGCGTATCTGGGATTCGCCCCCCGGGCGATTACCAGGACTATGGAGGGGTCCCTGCCCCAATGTCTAGTAGACCACTTATAGATTTCGCCGGGCGCAACGGGCCGGCAAGACCCTCTCGTGGAAGGTGCGGACCGAGCTCATCCGGGGGCCTGGCCGTCTCACCAGGCGATGCGGAGCCGGCCTGCGGGACCCTCGACGGTCGTCCTGAAGACGGTCGTCATGAAGTCGGAAGAGGCGGGCCGGGCTGGGAGAGTGCGTCGACCGTCCCTAACGCTCGGGCATGCCCTCGAGCTCGTGGGAGGTGGCGCGGTCGATTCGGAGATAGCGGCCGGAGTAGTAGAGCAGCGGCATCGGCGCCTCCCCTATCGCGGCGGCGGCGTCCACGCGAGCGAGGTAGAGGTCGTGATCGCCGGCCGGATGGACGTCGACCACGGTGCATTCCAGGGAGGCGATGGCCTCGACCAGGACGGGCAGGCCGGTGACTCCGCGGCGCCACTCCGCGCCGCAGAGTTGGGCCCGTTCGTCGTCACCCGAACCGATGCCGTCACCCGAACTGATGCCGTCACCTGAACGGATGGGGGCCGCCAGAGGACCGGGGGCGCCGGCGAAGCAGTCGGAAAGGGCCCGATGCCCTTCCCCGAGGACGTTCACCGCGTAACGGCCGGTCCGACGCAGGGCCGACACGATCCGCCGGCCGCGATCGAAGGCCACCAGGACGAGGGGCGGCCGCAGCGAGACCGAACTGAACGCGTTGACGGTCGTGCCCCAGGGGCGGTCGCCGTCCCACGTGGTGACCACGGCAACTCCGGTCGCGAAGCGGCGCAGGACGGTCCGAAGGGCATCGGGGTCGAAGTCGGGGGCGGCGTCGGGCACGCCCGCCAGTCTAGGCGGGGCAGACGGCAGGACCGTCGAGCAGACCCGACGGTATCCGTGCGTGAGACAACCAGAATCGAAAACGCGGCCCGGAAGTCACCTTCCAGGCCGCGTATCAGTTTCCGTTGGTAAGCGAATCCGGCGTTCCGCCGGAGCGCCGCGCAAGGAGCTAGGAGTTCTTGATGACTACGGTGCCGCCGATCATGTCCTGCCAGCCACGCTTGCGGGAGTCGAACGCGACCCAGATGACGCCGATGAAGATCACAGCAAAGGCGATGATCAGGCCGATGTAGCGCAGGATCGCGTTGGCCCAGGTGATCTTGCCGCCGTCGGAGTTGCGGACGATGCGAAGTCCGAGCGCCATCATGCCGACCGTCTGGCCGAGGACGCCCCACATCCCGATGAAGTACGCGATGCCGATGAGCGTGCCCAGCGCGGCAATCCCGATAGACGAGCAGATGACGTCGATGATGATCAGGATGATCCAGTCGAGAATGAAGGCTCCGAGCCTGATCCAGAACCCGCCGAAGGCGACGCCCGGCGCGGGCCCAACCGCAGTCTGCTGAGCCCATCCACCCTGTTGCATTACGGACCCTCCGCTAGCCGAATGATGGCGCTCGAACATCCGAGCGACCTGCCACAAGTCTAGGAGATACGCGACGGGTTTTGGGCATAGTTCCGGAAAAACCTACCCGTTGACCTACCCGCCTGCCCCAACCGGACCGGTGGGCGGTTTGTAGCCCTCGGGCAGCTTCGGAGTAAAGCGGAATCCGCCGGCGACGCCGGGCTCGGTCAACTCGTGCGGGGCAAGCAGCTGATCGAGGTCCTCGGGGGTGAAGATGCCCCGCTCGATGACGATCTCCCGAATCGTCCGGTTTTCACGGACCGCCTGCTTGGAGATGTCCGCGGCCAGGGCGTAGCCGAGGTACGGCGCCAGCGGCGTGGAGAGCGCCGACGAGCGTTCCATGAGGTCGCGGGCATGTTCCCGATTGGCCTCGATGCCGGTCACGCAGAACTCGGCGAAGGCCCGACTCATGTTAGTTAGGATCGTGAGCGACTCCAGGGCCGTGTGAGCGATCAGCGGCATCATCACGTTCAGCTCGAGCTGGCCTGCCGAGGCCGCCCAGGCGATCGTCGTGTCGTTGCCGATGACGCGGAAGCAGACCATCGACAGGCACTCGGCCATGACCGGGTTCACCTTGCCGGGCATGATCGAGCTGCCCGGCTGGACGGCCGGGAGAGTGATCTCGCCGAAGCCGGTCGCGGGGCCCGACGACATCAGGCGCAGGTCCTCGCTGATCTTGATCAGATCGACGGCGATGCCGCGCAGGGCGGCCGAAACCTCGAGCATGGGGCGCATCGACTGGGTCGCCTGGACCAGGTTCTCCGCGCCACGAAGGTGGTGGCCGGTCTGCTCGGCGAGGAAGCGGACGACGAGTTCGATGTACTCGGGCTCGGCGTTGAGGCCGGTCCCGACGGCGGTCGCGCCGATGTTCTGCTCGGCGATCGACTGACCGGCCGCCTGGAGGCGCTCGACGCCACGGCGGAGCGTCAGCGCGTAGGCGGCGAACTCCTGTCCGAGTCGAATCGGGACGGCGTCCTGCATGTGCGTTCGACCCGACTTGATCACGTCGTCGAACTCAACGGCCTTCTTCTCGAAGGCGTGGATCAGCTCCTCGGCGGCCGGTATGTAGTCGCGGATAAGGTCCAGCGTGGCGATGCGCATGGACGTCGGGAAGACGTCGTTCGTGGACTGGGCCATGTTGACGTGGTCGTTGGGGCTGACGATCGAGTAATCGCCGCGCTTGCCCGAGCCAACGCCGCTTCCATGCAGCAGCTCGATGGCGCGGTTGGCCAGGACTTCGTTGGCGTTCATGTTGTGGCTGGTCCCGGCCCCGGCCTGGAACGGGTCGATGCGGAAGTTGTCGATCAACTCGCGTTGCTTTGCGGCCCGAGCCGCGGCGAACGCGGCCTTCATCGGGTCGGAGGGCCGCTTCGGCTCGAAGTCGTCACCTTCGTCCGCCTGGTCGGCGCAGGAAGCGTCCTCAGGGCACAGGATCTCGTCGGCCGCCTCGACGATTGCGTTGCCCATCTGCTTGGGAAGGCGGCCGGTAGCCATATTGGCGCGGGCCGCGGCCTTCTTGACCTGAACGATAGCCCGGACCAGGGCCTGGTGTGGCCGCGTGCCGGAGATGGGGAAGTTGTGGATGCCGCGGGCGGTCTGGACGCCGTAGTAGGCGCCGTCCGGAACCTCGAGGTAGCCCAGCGGATCCTTCTCGATCCGGAAACCGGGGCGCGGTGTCGGGGGAGTGGCTGGAGTGGGCGGAGTGGCGGCGGGGGTCATGGCTCTGTCTCGGCTCCTCGCTCGAATGCCCGCGCGGCGACGTCCGGGGCGCTGGGTGAGTCGCTGGATTCTATAGCCGGCTGGGCCGGCGGGGTCGGGTTCTCCCAATTGTGACGCGTCGAGTCGCGTATATTCCGCGTCACGGGCTGTCTACCCGCAAGACGGTCCGCCACCGCGGCCGCAGGGCAGGACGGTTCGTCACCGTCCCGATCCCGTGGGCCGGGGCAGCTGGAAGTAGGAGGTCCCGCATGGCTCAGCAGGCACCCAAGTCGCGCGAAGACGTCATCAAACAAGACGTCCACGACCTGCATCGCCTGGGATATGCCCAGGAGCTCTTCCGCACGATGGGCGGGTTCTCCAATTTCGCGATCAGTTTCTCGATCATCTCGATCCTGACCGGCGCCGTGATTCTGTTCGACTACGGCCTCGCCTGGGGCGGCCCGGCCGCCAGCACCATCGGCTGGCCGCTCGTGTCGATCTTCACTTTGCTGATCGCCGCCTCGATGGCGGAGATCGCCTCAGCCTATCCGACTGCCGGCGGCCTCTACTACTGGTCGAGCCGGATGAAGAACAAGGACTGGGGCTGGTGGACGGCCTGGTTCAACCTGGCCGGCCAGATCGCCATTGTCGCCGGCATCGATTTTGCCGCTGCCGCCTTCGTCAACTCGGCGATCGTCACGCCGATCCTGAGCAACTTCGGGATCGCCTACAGCAACGGCTCTGCGATCTTCGGCTCGTCGCTCGTGAGTGGCCAGCTCCTGACAATGGCCGCGCTGCTGGCAATCCAGCTGTTCCTCAACATCGCAGGCATTCGGATCGTGGCTTTTCTCAACGACGCCTCGGTGTGGTGGCACATCTTGACCGTCCTGATCATCGTCGGGGCGCTTTTCCTGATCAGCTCCGGCAAGGCCCACTCAACCCTGAGCCCGTTCGCGGTGGCGCCGCAGGACACGACAGGCAGCGCCTCGATCTTCGGGGGCGCGATCACACTGGGGCCGGCCATCGGGTATGCGCTGCCGCTCGCGTTCCTCTTTTCTCTATTGCAGGCGCAGTGGACCTACACCGGATATGACGCGTCGGCCCACGTGGCCGAGGAGACCGTCGGGGCGCGCCTGGCGAGCGCCTGGGGCGTCTTCATCTCGGTCGCCGTATCGGCCGTGGTCGGCTATATCGTCCTGCTCGGCCTGGTGACGCATCTACCGCCGATGGATCAGGTCTTCAACTGCACCAGCGCATCCTCGGCGCTGTGCAGCCAGCTCTACGGCGGCAACCCGGTAGTCTTCTCGACCCTTACCTACAACCTGGGATCGCTGGGCGACTGGCTCAGCGCCGCGATCGCGGTCGCCATGAGCCTGTGCGGCCTGGCCTCGGTGGCTGCGGCCGGGCGGATGCTGTTCGCCTTCAGCCGAGACCACGGCGTGCCCGGATCGCCCTGGCTGCGCAAGGTCTCCCACCGCTTCCGCAGCCCAGCCAACTCGATCATCGCAATAGTGGTCTTCAGCTACCTGCTGACCAACGCCGCTTTCATCGCGGGCGGAGCAACGGCGATCGCCATCGTGACCGCAATCAGCACGATCGCCCTGTACTGGGCCTACGGCGTGCCGATCTTCCTCGGCATCTTCGGCAAGCAGGAGTGGCGCGACCACGCGGTGTGGAAGCTGGGTCGCTATTCCAAGCCGATTGCCGCCGTGGCCTGCCTGTGGATCGTCGTGATCTCGTTCCTGTTCTTGTGGCCGACATCGGGCAACGCCTTCACCTGGCTCGTCTACGTGGTCTTCCTGGGCTTCCTGCTGATCTACTACTTCGCCTGGGCCCGCAAGCGCTTCAAGGGCCCGATCGTCGAAGTCGGCGAAGCCGAGCTGACCGAGATCGAGCAGGAATTCGAGCACGCGGCCGAGGAGCTCTCGGAGGCCTGAGCCCGAGCCTGCCACTGTTCCGATCCAGAGAGGGCGGCGGCCCCGGCCGCCGCTCTCCCCTTGTGCTGCGTGGGATCGCGCCCGGCCACCAGGGTGTACTCGGCGAACTCGGTCGCGTGGGGTCGCGCGGGTCGTTGCTGCCGGCGCCCGGGCGTCCGCGCGCTCGTCGAACTCGGTCGCGTGGGGTCGCGGGGGTCGTAGCTGCCGGCGCCCGGGCGTCCGCGCGCTGGCGGCCGGAGCCGAAGCGCCACTTCCTGGCTATCTCGCAGCTTTTCGGCTACACCGAAACCAGACACGCCCTTTCGCCGGGTTCCCAGGACGCGAGCCTTGGCAGCCGGCTCAAGACCCGCTTCGGAGAGCGCGAATGTGCCTTCGAGGCGCCTCGGGGAGCCCACCAAAGCCCGGCCCCGCTCCGAATCGGCGGGCGACACACGGCAGCCGGCGCCAATCGTGCGGGGCGACTCGATTCTCTTCGGTGCCACCGAAATCCTGCGAGCTCGGGCCGTGCATGGGTCGACGCGAAGCCTGGTCACGCCCGTTGGGACTGTCCGCGGCCATAGCGCCGGCCCGCGGCCGGCGAGCGGTCACGCCCGGCGAGCGGTCACGCCCCGCGAGCGGCGGCGGCCGTAGCGCCGGCCCGCGGCCGGCGAGCGGTCACGCCGGGCGACTCCGAGGCGGCGCGCTACTGGCCGGAGCCGAATGCCCCGTAGTAGTCCTTGAGGATGCCGGTCGACTGCCAGCTCACGATCACGATGCTGGCGCCCATCGTGGCGATGACGCACGATCTGGAGCCCGGGAAAGTGATCGCGCTGGCCGAGGGCTGATTCCAGCTCTTGCCGTCAGAACTGGTCCACGCGGTCCAGTTGCCATCGGACCGGGTCGGCGCGTCGAATACCAGGATCTGATTGCCTGCGATTGCCCAGTTGCCGCCGGAGGACGCAAGACCGGACTGCTGCCAGGCCACGCCGGTCGCCGACCACCACCAGGTGGTGGTGGTGTTGGAGCTCGGCGCAGGAGTGGCCGTGGCCGCGGCCAACGGGACGGCCGTGGCCGTGGCCGTGGCACCGGCCAGGGCCGTGGCTCCACCCGAGGCCGTGGGAGCGGCCGAGACAAGGCTGCCGGTGCTGGCGGAGCTACCTGGGGCAGCGGAAGGGCCGGTCCTGGCCGCCGCCACGAGCCCGTAACCCATGCCGAAGAGCGCGGTGGCGTTGGGCGGCAGATGCCAGTCCGTCCGCATCGTCCACGTTCGGCCATCGGGGGAGGTCCAGGCCGTTGTCGCGCCCTGATGGGCCGAGTCTGCTCCGACTGCCACGAAGCCGTAGTGGTACGTCGCCACGGTCAGTGCGAAACCGCTGCCGACGTTGATCGAGCCCGCCTGCCACGTGTCGCCATCGGTCGAGTACATGATCTTGGAGCCGTCTCCGGTGTCGGACGACGCCACGAACCCGTTCGGGCCGGCCGCGATCGAGGAGAACTCCGAAGGAGTGTCGTCCTGGAACTGGACTTGCTTCCAGGTTCCGGGATTGGTCATGTGCCAGATCATGCCGTTGTCGCCCGTGACGTCGGTGACCTTGCCGGCGGCGACTATTCCGCCGTGGCCGTCGGGAATCGCCGCCAGCACAACCGGCCGGCCGGTTGCCACCGTCACGTCGGCGACGCCGTACTGGGTCAGGCCGTCGGGTTTGATCTCTCGCGACCACAGACTTCCGTCCGGCGAAACGAAGATGCTGGTGCCGGTCGGCCCCGTGGCAAGCGTGTAGAAACGGTCTTTCGAGGTCGTGACCGGACCCAGCGTGAAGCCTTTGGAGACGTCGGGGATCATCGGCAAGCTCCCGGCGGTCACGTTGAGCGCGAAGTCGATCGGGGCCGACTGGGCGGCGGGTGTGCGCGCCGGCCCTACGACCAGATCGCCGGTGAACGCCACCAACCGGCCGCTGGAGGCGCCGCTCGGACTGCCGCCGGAGGCGGCGCTGGAGGCGGCGACCGAACTGCCGGCGGAGGCGGCGACCGAACTGCCGCTCGAGGCCACCACCGATCCAGAGCTCGAGGCACCGATCATGAGCACGCGGTTGTCGACGATGGTCATGCGAGCGTGGCCGAGAGGCGTGAGGGTGCTGGCAATCGGGAACCAATCGACGCCATTGTCCGAAACCCAGATCGCCTCGGTCACGATCGGTTGGGGAGTGCTCCCCGGCAGCGTGGGTCCGGCCTGGGGGGCCGTCGATTGCGCGCCGGCGGCCGGCGCGCCATAGGCCAGCAGATCGCTACCCACCGTGGCCACGCCATCCATAGCCTCGATCGACACGTCCGTCGGTGCGGTGGTCTTGGTCCAGGTGTTCCCGTCGGACGAGCCCCAGGAGGTGGCCTGCCCGGGAGCCTCGCTCAGGTCGCTGCCGACGGCCACGATCCTGCCGGACAGGCCGGCGATGCCGGCGGCATCGAAACCGTCCAGGGAGGTCGCGGCCTGCGTCCAGCCACTGCCATCGCGCGAGAACCAGGCCGTGGAGCGGGTGGGCCCCGAGCCGATCCAGAGACCGATGATCACGAAACCGTCGTTCCACGATCCGACGACGCTCGGCATGTACGACCCACCCTGGCCCGAGACGCCGGGCAGAACCTCAGGCGCCCAGGTGCTGCCGTCGGTGGAGAGCCACGCCACGCCGTTGCCCGCGGCCACGACTTCCCCGGTTCGAGAGGCGACGCCGGCGGCCATCTCCTGGCCTTTCGCCGCATCGATGTGCATCGCGGTCCAGGTGCCGCCGTCGTGCGAATGCCAGGCACTCGCGGTGACGTCGGTCGGGGAGCTGCCAAGGCTGTTGCCGACGACCACGAGCCCGCCCTGCCCGTCGCTCGCGATGCCCTGCGCGACAAACCTGCGGCCGACGACCTGGAATGAGCCGGCGTCGGACCGCTGGGTCCATGTCGAGCCATCGGTCGTGGACCAGACCGTGGTCACGTTGGCGCTGGTGCCAAGCATGAGCACGCTGTTGTCGAGGGTCGTGAAGTACGGCCCGAAATCGAACTCGGCGACGGGCAGGGCGGTGGCCTTGTGCCAGGTGACGCCGTACACGCTGCCGGTGCGGTTGACATTGTTGACGTTGCTGTTGTCCAAGGAGGGCTGGCTCGGCAGAGCCACGAGCAAGGCCGTGACTATCGAGACCGTGGCCGTCAAGCCGGCCAGTCCGAAGACGGTGCGTACGCTGGGGCGGCCGACCTGCGCTCCCCGCCGACCCTGCCGGGCGGCCACACGCTGCCTGCCCGACCGAGGCGCACCCGCGCCGCCAAGGCCGAAGAGCAATCCCCGACCGCGTCCCCGACTCTCCCGGCGGGACCGCGAGAGCGGGTGGGCACTCGTCAAGCGAACGTTGCGGGCAGTCGCGTCCGTTCCCGCGTGGCGCGGGACGGCCTCTTCCAGCTCGGCCGCGGGGCGGGACCGCGCGGCGAGCGGCTTGCTCGTGCCGGCGCCGCGTCGCGGGGGCGCGGCGGGAGTCACCATGGGAGCGGCAGTGGCCGGCGCGACCGTGCTCCCGGAGGGGCGCCCAGACCGAGAGCGGCGGGCCTGATCGGATCGGGAGACATCCGCCTTCGGCGGCACCACGAGGCGCTTGTGTCCGACGGGTTGATCGAGCGACTCGTCTCCGAGATCGGTCTCGTCGTTGTCGCCGGGCTGGGCCTCGACGTCGCGGTCGTTCATCGGGGTGTTGCCCACCTCTGTCCGTGCTCTGCTCTTCGACCGTGCCGATTCGGAGACACGGGCCGGGCTCGGGACCCTGGTCGGACGCGGCGAAGACTCGAAGTCTGCCACGGATTGGCCCAACGGGGCACGCCGCGCGCGCCGGCCGGGTGCGCTGCCACCCGGAAGCAGGCTCGGGATCGACCGAATCGGGGCCCGAAGAAGCAAGTGCGGCGGAGCTCGACCTCAGCCCGATTCTCACGGTGGTGCGGCGTTTACCTGATCCTCTAGCGCCACGCGCGCCACAATACCGGCCGGAGGACCGCCTCAGCCACAGGATGACCGTCACCCAGCCTTGCAAGCCACGGGACGGCACATGGAGGAACCGATGAGCGACGAGCACGGCGCCGGCGGCCGCGGCGCGAGCCACGCAGTTCCGAAGCAGCTCGAGGAGTTGCGGCAACTGGTCCGCGACGGCCGCATCGATACGGTGATCGTGGCCCTGACCGACATGCAGGGCCGCCTCATGGGCAAGCGCGTCCAGGCCGAGGCATTCCTGAAGGGAGTCGTCGACCACGGGATTCACTTCTGTACGTACCTGCTCGGGACGGACATGGAGATGAATACGCCGGACGGCTTCAAGCTGATGAACTGGGAGACCGGCTACGGCGACTGGATCGGCCGCGAGGTCTGGGAGACGACGCGTGTCCTGCCCTGGCTCGAAGGCACGGCGATCGTGCTGTGCGACGCCACCGACGAAGACGGCGCGGAGATCCCGATCTCGCCGCGGACGATGCTCAAGCGTCAGGTCGAGAAGGCGGCGGGCCTGGGCTACACGGTCAAGTCCGGCACTGAGTTCGAGTTCTACGTCCTCTCCGATACCTTCGAGGACCTCGCGGAGAAGGGCTACAACGACGTCGAGCGCGTCGGCTATTACAACGAGGACTACCACCTCCTGCAGGCGACCAAGCTCGAGCCGCTGTATCGCCAGATCCGCAACCAGATGACCCTGGCGCGGATCCCGATCGAATTCAGCAAGGGCGAGGCGGCGCCGAGCCAGCATGAAGTGAATATCCGATACGACGAAGTCCTCGAGTCGGCCGATCGGAGCGTACTCTTCAAGCACGGGGCGAAAGAGATCGCCTGGCTGAGTGGCTACGGCCTGACATTCATGGCCAAGCCGTACGCTGACTGGACGGGTTCGAGCGGCCATCTCCATATCTCGCTCTGGGACCCCCAAGGACAGCAGGCCCTGTTCAATGAAGATGGCGCCACACCATATGGCATGAGCCAGACCATGCGCTGGTTCCTGGGTGGCATGATGGCCCTTCAGCGCGAGCTGGCTCTCTTCATTGCCCCGAACATCAACTCATACAAGCGATATGCGGTCGCGAGCTGGGCTCCGGTAAATGTCGTCTGGGGCCGTGACAACCGCACGACCGGCTTCCGAATCGTTGGTTCGGGCTCGAGCCTGCACATCGAGAATCGCTTCCCCGGTGGCGACATGAACGCCTATCTGGCCTATGCCGCCGAAGTTGGGGCCGGGCTGTACGGCATCGAGCACAAGATCGAGCCGCCGGCCGAATACCACGGGAACGGCTACCTGGCGACGGCCTGCGATCGCATGCCGCGGGCGCTCTACGAGGCGGTCTCTCTCCTCGAGAAGAGCAAGGCCGCCGTGGAGATCTTCGGCCGGGAGGTCGTCGACCACTACCTCAACGCCGCTCGCGTCGAACGCGACGCCTACGACGCCGCCGTCCACGCGTGGGACCGCGAGCGTTATCTCGAGAGAGGTTGACCCCGCCGGTAACGCTTCAGCGTTATCTCGAGAGAGGTTGACCCCGCCGGTAACGCTTCAGCGTTATCTCGAGAGAGGTTGACCCCGCCGGT
>Ga0182011_10003129_pt1 | contig 13678 bp, 15 predicted proteins | sample 711E1DmetaG_FD_120481 | JGI IMG/M metagenome (GOLD analysis project Ga0182011, IMG submission 120481) | Permafrost microbial communities from Stordalen Mire, Sweden - 711E1D metaG | ecosystem: Environmental > Terrestrial > Soil > Wetlands > Permafrost | place: Sweden: Stordalen | collected... | reverse complement strand
TCCACGCTCCACACCAATGACGCGGCGAGCGCAGTCATGAGGCTGGTGGAGATGGGCATCGAGCCTTTTCTCGTGACATCGTCTGTATCTTGTGTCATCGGACAAAGGCTGCTCAGAAAAATCTGTCCCGAGTGCAAAGAGTCCTATTATCCGGCGCCTTCCGTGCACAAGACATTTCAGATAAGAGAGGACGTACTTTTGTACAGGGGCAAGGGTTGTCCTGCATGCAAATACAAAGGATACAGAGGACGGACCGGTGTTTATGAGGTGCTTGTTATCGATGATGAGTTGAGAGAGATGATTGTAAACAAAGCCCCAAGCGAAGTATTGAAAAAAAGGGCGCACGAAAAAGGCATGAGGGTTATGCGTGACGATGCAATTATGAAAGTGCTCTTTGGTGTCACAACCCTCGAAGAGGCCCTGACCGTTGTCCAGGAAGATTAAGGGCGGGATAGCTTATGACCACATTTGCATATAGAGCGCGTGACGAAAGAGGCCTTCTCGTAACTGGAAGCATGGATGCGGCTGCCCGCAGGGACGTCTTTGCGCAACTCGACAATATGGGGTTATTTCCTGTCTCCGCTACAGAATTAAAAAAAACTACATTTGCGATTGATACATTCCTGCTTCGGTTTCAGAGGGTCAAACACGACGATCTTATATTTTTTACCCGGCAGCTTCAGACGGTAATCAGGTCGGGTATACCGATGGTATCAGGGCTCAGGGCCCTTGAAGAACAGACAGATAATGAAAGATTAAAGGCGGCCATTAAGGCCGTCGCGCAGGATATTGATCATGGCCAGAATTTTGCCGATGCGCTCTCAAAGCATAAAGGAATTTTTTCCGAGCTCTATATAAGCATGGTCAGGGCAGGCGAGACTGGTGGCAGCCTGGAAGAGGTGTTAGAGAGGCTATCCGGTGTTCTCGAGTTTCAGATGAAGACAAAAGATATGCTTAAATCAGCAATGAGATACCCCATGTTTGTCGTGAGCACCCTGGCAATTGCCTTCGTTGTTCTTGTCAATGTTGTGGTGCCGAAATTCGCGCCTATTTTCAAAAGCGCGAAGGTTGCCCTTCCGCTCCCCACGCAGATATTGCTTATTATAAATGACATTTTTCAGAAATATACTGCGGTGGCCGTCGTTACGGCTTTTTTGCTGGCAATTTCTTTTTTCTTTTATAAAAGGACCTCCGGCGGCGCTTATACAATCGACAGACTGAAATTAAAAGTGCCCCTTATTGGCCAGATCGTGGTGAAGATTTGCATGAGCAGATTTGCTTTCACGCTTGAAAATTTAGTGCGGGCGGGCATTCCCATCATCAGGACACTGGATATAGTTTCACGTGCAGTCGGCAACGAATATATCGCACGAAAGGTCCAGGAGATCGCGGTAAGCATTGAAAAGGGAAAAGGTATTTCAAAACCTCTGCGGGATGCAAAAATCTTTCCGCCTCTGGTTATCCATCTTGTTGCCACCGGTGAAGAAACGGGCTCGCTTGAAGAAATGCTCCGTGAAGTCTCTATACATTATGACAGGGAAGTCACCTATTCTGTAAGTCGTCTTTCCGCGTGGATCGAGCCGATACTCACCGTTGGTCTTGCAGGCATGGTACTATTCCTTGCCCTCGCTATTTTCATGCCCTGGTGGGATATGATGAGGGCAATGCGGGGCGGAGGTTAGGACGGGCTATGTTTAAAAAATGGAACGCCATATGGAACTTCGTGAGGGAATGGCAAGGAAGTCAACAGGGTTATAAGAGAAAATCCGGCATAAAAGGGTTTTTCAGAGACCCAAATAACCTCAAATATAACCTCAATACGATAGTGCCCCTGATAGTGTTTCTCACAAGCCTTTTCGCGCTTGCCATCGGCGCCAACATCCTGGCACAGAATAAGGCGCATTTGGTATGGGCCTGGATTCTTGGGGCGTGCTTCTTTTCGTCGTTCAGTTCCCTTATTATTATGCGGGCCATGACCCAGCCCATCAGCGATCTTGTGAGGAAGGCGGAGCAATACGTCAAGCTTGAAAAGCTCAGGAAAGAAAGAGGCACGATGATCGAGGTCTACAATCTGATAGAACAACTCATGGAATCCGTACGCTCAAAGACAGATGAAGGCGAGAAAGATGCTCTCATGAAGGGTGTGCAAAATCTCGATTACATCATTCCTCTCGGATATATGTCGCTCATGGTGGCGCATGAGGTGAGAAATCCTCTTAGCACGATAATGGGTATGAACGAGCTTCTCAAACAAAAAGTTGCCGACGAGTCGCAGAAACGATACATTGATGCGACCTTGCAAGCGGCGCGCAAGATCGAGGTGTTCACCAAAGAACTCCTTGACTTTACAGACAACGAGTTTGCCGGAGAAGACGTTGACGTGAACGATATCATAGACGAGGCGGTCAACAGCCTCTCTCAGGAATTGAAGGACATCACCTGTGAGTTTGCGAAGAAGGGAAGCCTCATCTGTTTTGCCGACAGGACAAAGATATATCAGGTTATTCACAACATCCTGAAAAATGCCGCTAACCATGAAAAATCCGGAGGCTATATAAAGATAGATGCAGCAAAAGGCGACGACACGATTCGTATCGCCATATACAACAAGCATTCCAGGATTGAGATCGCCGACTACGATGCGGTTTTCAAGCTTTTTTTTACGAAGAGGAAAGGGGGGAAGGGAATCGGACTTTTCATCGCCATGAGGAACATGAAGCTCCACGGAGGAGACATCAAGACAGAGAGCGGCGACAATGGAACGACATTCACGATAGAACTGCCGGTAGTGAAGGGCAATGAGAACCAACGTGATGCCGGGAAATCGGGGAACGCATGAAAAGCTGTCAGCCCCTTTCCCACTTGTGTGATCCAGGCCATATCTTTTCCCGTCAGAAGCCGTGTATGCTGACGACGAATCGGCGGCAACAATTCCGGTTGTTATTGATTGGGCCAAAGGGACATATAACGCATAAAGCGAGGAGTGAAGACACAGACCGTGAATGAACGAATCATTATAATCGAAGACGATCCCGGCGTGAGGTTTTTTCTGGAAGAAGCCCTGAAAGGAGAAGGCTATACGGTCAATGGTTTTGTCTCTTATGAAGATGCGGCTGACGCTGTCAGGAAGGATGTCGATCTCGTAATCCTCGATATTAGCCTTCCAGGCATGGATGGCCTTTCCGCAACGAGCGACCTGAAGCAGAAGACCGATGTTCCCATCCTTATCATGACGGCCTATGGGACCAAGAAGAACGCCCTCGAGGCGATCAAACGGGGGGCAACGGATTTTTTCATAAAGCCGATCCTTCTTGATGAGTTGAAGGTCGTCGTAAAAAGGGTCCTCGGCACAAGACACCTGAAAAAAGAGGTGGAGATCCTGAAAGAAAAGGAGTTTGAGGGGAACACGTTTTATGGTGTTGTAGGAAAATCGCCGCAGATGAAGGAGATCTTCAGGGAGGTGGAAAAGGTCGCCGGCAAGGACCTGACGGTTCTTGTAACCGGTGAAACCGGCGTGGGAAAAGAGGAAGTGGCAAAGCTCGTCCACCAACTGTCAAAACGAAAGGGTGAATTCATTGTCGTGAACTGCGCTTCCATACCGGACAATCTTCTCGAAAGCGAACTCTTCGGATATGAAAAGGGCGCCTTCACCGGGGCCTTGCAGCAGAAGCAGGGGAAATTCGAAGCCGCAAACAGGGGCACCATCGTTCTTGATGAAATAGGGGAGATGACCCCCTACCTTCAGGCAAAGCTTCTCAGGGCCGTCGAAAAGCAAGAGGTTGAGCATCTCGGTTCCACAAAAACCTACAAAGTGGATATCCGGGTCGTATCGACCACAAACCGTGTTTTGGAGAACGAGATCAAGGAAGGCAAGTTCCGGGAAGACCTCTATTTTCGGCTGTCGCAGATGCGTATCCATGTGCCGCCCTTGCGCGAAAGAAGGGAGGACATTGCAGTACTTATTGACTATGTGTTGCACCGCATAGGCAAGGAGGCAGAAGGAATCAAGGCTATATCCGGTGAGGCAAAGGGCGTGCTGATGAGCTATTCGTGGCCGGGTAATGTGAGGGAGCTGATCGGCACGATCAGGAGGGCGGCGATCATGTGCGACGGCGACGTAATTACCGTTGACGATCTGCCGTTGCATTTGAGGGGCGGGCTTACTCTTACCACGCACCAGGCGTACTCCGACAAATCGCTCGACGATGCCATATCGGAGCTTGAGAAAGGTATGATTGTCGACGCCCTCAAGCGGGCGCAAGGTTCTCAGGCCAAGGCGGCGAAGCTTCTCGGCATATCGGAGCGGAGCATATGGTACCGCGTCAAAAAATACGATATCGATATGGACATAAAATGGTAATATCCAACAATTTTTGTAGCTCATCAACAAAAATTGTTGCTTCTCCGGCATGGTCGACATATGGGGATTCGGTGGCGAGAGATGGTTATAATATAGTTTCGAGTGTTTTATTTGATTGTATCTTATCGTTTTTTATAATAGTTGTTGCATTTTATATTCCATATAGGATATATAAAGAAAAGAAACGGGAAGTTCCCAATATTGGGCATATTATTATGGTATGACATTTGCATACTTGAAGGGAGGTAGGTAATTGTGGAGAACATACCAGCAGGAGGAAACAAGGTGAATACGCTTCGCAATAATAAAGGTTTTACCCTTATTGAACTCATAATCGTCATCATAATAATCGGCATTTTGGCGGCCGTAGCGATCCCGAAGTATACCGAGATACAAAATCAAGCTGCCGACGCGACAGCAAAAGCTGTACTTTCAGCGCTTCGCGGGGGAAGCCAGATAATGTTTGCCAATAAGAACCTAGCCAACGACAGCAGCCCTTATACTATGGGAGATGTGGCTACCAACGTACAGATACAAGGTGTATCAACCAGCGGTACTACGGACCCTTTTATTGTTACGATTTCCAACCGCGTATACACATTCGATTTTCAGACCGCGCCGGTCTTTCCAGCGACCATGGGGGTAGTCGAATGCAAGGCATCACTCCCTGTCGTTGCCCCTGCTTGTTCCACCTGGTAGAATACGAAAATAAGCGACTTTCTTCAGCCAGACGATTCACAAGATCCCCATATTCCGCTTAATGTCTACGTTTGTGCGGCAATACTTATCCTATTAGCTGTTGGCTATTTTTATCCCATGCTCTCATCGAATTTAATTTTTGTCGAAAGAGATCTTGGTGTTTTTTTTATCCCTCCAAAGTATTTATGGGTCGGCATGGTGCGGTCTTTTGAACTTCCTCTTTGGAATCCTTACAATTATTCAGGGATTCCGCTCCTTGCGACGCTGCAACCGGGCATCTTCTATCCGCCTCATCTCTTTTATCTTTTTCTCCCCTTTAACATTGTTTGGAACTGGCTCATTATTCTACATTTTGCATTCGCAGGATTTACCCTGTATCTTTTGATGCGTTATTTAAAGGCGTCACCCATAGCTTCATTGTGCAGCGGTATCATTTTTATTTTGTCAGGGTACCTCTTGTCAGTGCATAACCTTCTTCCTCACCTTTTTTCTGTGGCCTGGTTTCCTCTTATTGTTCTCTATTTCTTAAAATATTTTGAATATAGGAGAATAAAATATATTGTCATTACTTCAATCTTGTTATCGATGCAATTCTTTGCCGGAGCGCCGGAGATTGTTATGATGACAATCTCAGTTTTGGTGATTATCGCCGTTGTTTCAGGAAGGCATTTTAGCCGGGGGATACGATACTATGAAAAAGCAGGCGCTATTGTTTTAGTTGTAGCTCTCTTTGCTCTCGTCGTTGCGGTCCAGTTTATCCCTTTCTATGAGCTAAAATTATTGAGTTGGAGAAGAACAGGCTTGAACTATGGGGAGGCCGTAAGGTGGTCATTTGCGTGGAAAGATTCCCTGATGTTCTTTCTCCCCGATGTTTTTGGCTATTTCCAAACCACAGAGAAGTCCTTATTAAATCAAACCTGGCTCAAAACGATATATTTGGGAATCATACCATTCGTTTTAACCTTATTTTATTTGACAAGCAGAGACAGAAAGCGTTGGTTGTTATTGCTGCTAATGGGTCTTTCTTTGGTCCTCGCCCTGGGTGGAAATACCCCTGTCTATCGGTTTCTTTACCATGTTCCACCCTTTCGTGACATCCGATACCCGGTAAAATTTCTCTTCCTGTTTTTTATCATCATTTCAATTACTTCAGGCCTTGGTCTCGATGCGTTGCGGAAGGGTCTCTACGAAAACGACAAAAGAACAAGGCGAATAATACAGGGTGTTTTTTATTTTGGATTTGTGCTGGTGGCATTATGGGGCTACATAAATATCTTCGAGAACGATGTGCATGGGTTCCTGGAACGATATGGTTTAAAACCGGATGCCTATAATGACATAAACTTTAATATGCACAACTTAAAACGGTTTCTTTTTTTCTCCTTTATTTTTTGTGTATCTTTGTTTCTTTACCTTCGGACGAAGTATAAGAAAACCATGGAAATCTCAATTATTTGCATCCTCGCAATGGATCTGTTTTTGGCAAATTATGGGTACTATTTCACAGCACCCTGGCGGACATATATCGAAAAGAATGAATTTGTAAAAGAACTTGAAAAAAACCAGGAAACAGAAAGGTATATAGTAACCCCTAAAACATCTCAAGAATTTGATCGTTACCCTAATGATCATGCTATTATGGGGAGCGCGTACGCAGCTTTATTTAATCTGTATACCTTTCGAGGTTCAGAGGTACTCAAGATACATGATAATGATGTGCTTTCACGGTTATTGCAATATTATGTCGATTCTCCGGATGAAGCAAAACGTTTCCTGGATGTAATTGGAGTGAAATACTTAATTACCTCCCATGAAATCAAAAGTAAAGAGTACGTATGCGTAAAATCGATTGCAGTTAATGGCAAAACGGCTCATCTCTATGAATATAAGGGATACCCCGGAAGGTTTCTACTCTTTGGCAAGATACATACTGTGCACGATGACCAGGCGGCGGTAAACACATTGACTGATGGAGGTATCGATCTTAGAAAAGAGTTGGTCATCACCGACGATGGTATGTTGAACCAATGGCAAAATAGAACAGTAAAGGGAAACGTCAGGCTTGTCTCATACAAGGCCAATAAGGTTGTACTCGAATCGGATGCAGATAATGCTGCTTTTCTTTACGTCAGCGATACCTATTATCCCGGCTGGAGGGCCTATGTGGATGGGAAACAGACGAAGATATACCGGGCGAATCTTGCCTTCAGGGCCGTTGAAGTGCCGAAGGGGAAACATACCGTAGTCTTCAAATACGTGCCCATGTCCCTTTATATCGGACTTTGCCTGACTATTATCGGAATTTTAATCTGCATCTGGCTGTGGAGAAGAGATAGAAAAGATAATGACCAATAACCAAATTACAACAACCAAGTATAAAGATAATGACCAATAACCAAGCACCAATGACCAAAGGGATTCAACAGTCAGAGAATCATTTGGATTCACAAAACTGAAGGAATGGGATATAATTTATCAGATAATCAAGAGGAGACTTAGAAATGGCCGAAAAGAAAGAATATAAGTTCACTGTTCTTATCGAACCCTGCGAAGAAGGTGGATACTTCGCCATGTGCCCGGCGTTTCCCGGTTGTCATGTTGAGGGTGAGACCTATGAAGAGACCCTCAATGAAATGCGCCAGGCAATCGATGCCTTCATCGAGGATTATAAAGAAGAGGGCGAAAAAATCCCTGAGGAGGACGTGACTATCACGACCCTCAGGGTAGCGATATGAGCCCGAAGCTTCCCGCCGTAACCTCAGACGAAATCATCGCAGCACTGAAAAGAATAGGCTTCAAGTTTAAACGTCAGTCGGGAAGTAGCCATGCTATCTACTACAGGGAGAGTGATGGCCGGAGGACCGTCGTCCCGATCCACGCAGGAAAAATAGTAAAACGTAAGACGTTTAAATCCATCCTCGCTGACTCTGGTCTCACGATAGAGGAATTCCTCGAACTTAACAGGTAACTTAAAATTGATGATCGTTACAGTAAGATTTTCTATAGTTGGTGCTTGAATGGATGACACACACGTGACACGCGGATACGGTTTGCTGGAAGGGCTCCTGGCAAAAAAGCGGGCCTGTATGGCCAACCGGTTGATCCCGTCCCACCTCAGGGAAGGCCGTATTCTTGATATCGGTTGCGGCAATGTTCCCTATTTTCTCCTCAACACGGAGTTCTCGTATAAGTTTGGCATAGACAAGGTGGCGTATGGAGAATCACAGCGTGCATTCTGTGAAGAGCATGGCATTCACTTCACCGACTTCGATTTCGAAAAGGAGTCGGCGCTCCCCTTTGATGATCAATATTTCAACACTGTCACAATGCTCGCAGTCGTCGAACATATCGGCCCCAAGCGATTGCCGACGATGATTGACGAGGCCCGGCGGGTCCTGAAAGCCGGCGGTGTGTGCGTCGTCACGACGCCCGCGCCTGGGCGGATGCGCTTCTGAAGATGATGGCCAAACTGAGGCTCGTGAGCCCCATTGAAATCGATGAGCATAAGGTTGCTTACGGTCGCAAGGCTATTGGCTCAGTTTTTGCAGCGTTAGAGTTTGAGCCGGACATGATTCGTTCGGGATATTTTGAGATGTTCATGAACGTATGGATTACGGCGCAACGGTGAATCGGGCAGAGAGAGGCTATTGCAAATGGATTGGAGTATGTATATAATTACCATATAACCAATATGTATTAAGGAGATGGTAATGAGAAAGACAACCGTATGTATTGATGAAGATCTGCTTGAAAGCGCTGTAAAAATCAGCGGTGCGAAATCAAAAAAAGAAGCTATTGAAAAGAGTCTCAGACTCCTTGTAAAAAGCAAAAAACGGGGAGTCTTCAGCGAGGAACTAGGGACATACGACCTTGATTTGACACCAAAAAAATTGGAGCATCTGAGAAATGCAGGATAAGCATGTTCTCATAGATACATCCGCGTGGCTCTTTGCTTTGCGAAAAGACTTTATACCATCTATAAAGAACAGGATTGAGTTACTGCTCAAGAATGATCTTGTGCTGACAACGGGCATAATCAAGCTTGAACTGCTTGGAGGTACAAAAAACGAAAAGGAATTTGAACGCCTTAAAAGTTCCCTTGATAGTCTCGATTATGTGACCACAGGCGAGATTCAATGGACAAAAGCATATGAGATGGCATTCGATTTGAGAAGAAAAGGCGTCACCGTTCCCTTTACCGATATTTTAATTGCTGCCTGCGCTCTTACGGCTGATGCTGTTGTCATGCACGCCGATGCCCATTTCGATCTTATGTCAAATCATGTTGGTTTGAAAGTTGAAAGCTGTCTGAACCGGATCGGGCAATAGACAGGAAATACCGGGGGTCAGGGAAGGGCCGGAAATCGTAAACCGGATAACGGAAAGAACGCCCGGGGCAGAACCGTACTTAACATTTGGATGACAAAAAGTTAACCAAAAAACAATTATAGACACTTTGACGAAGTTTCGATAGAATACAGAACAGTGGAGACAGGTTGAACAGGTATATAGCGGTCAGCTTTGAAAATGCAAATGTCAAAGTTGTCTATGCCGATATCCGTCATGGAAATATCGTTATCGAAAAGACATTTACGTTTTCCAACATCGAGTTTGACCACTATCTGGAGACAACAAAAGACGATGAATTTATTGTCGTCAATGATTTTCAAAATATACACCAGGATGTCATATCAATCCCCCCGGCGGAAGAAAAGTATCTCAGAACGCTTATAGAGCTTGAGATAAAAAAGCGCGTGCCGGAGCTGAAAGATTTTTCATTTTTTTATGAAGAACTCAGAGATGTTCAAAAAGAGGGGAAAAAATCAAAAGATATCTTTTTCTTCGCCGTAACCAACGAAGACCTCGATGCTGTTCTCAACAGATTCAGCAAACACGATAAAATTATCACCTTTCTCTATCCCAACGTTCTGCCGCTCTCTCGTTTTCTCCATGTAGAAGATTGCGAAGAAGGTCAACCGATATTGGGTGTTGTTGATCTGGGCACAAACAAGACCATATTTCTTGCGAGAGATAAGAAACTCAATTTTGTAAGGGCGGTGCAATCCGACAAAAGGGGTATCAGTGGACTTGATATAGAAAATGTAAATATGACCGTTGCCTATTGTCGTCAGGTACTCCGGCTCAATCCGTCACGGGTTGTCTTTTTTGGCGCTCCAAACGGTGGCCATGTAGATATTGCCCCCATCATCCCCGTTGCATCGGTAAAATATCCATCGAATATCACGGCATTCGAAGGCATTATCGCCGATTATGTTATTCCTATTTCTGCTCTTGCCCATGCAAAAGAGCTTCATGCAAGCAACCTCCTTCCCCTTGTTTATCGCGGTATTAATGTCCAGAGAAAAATCATGGTCTATGCGGTGCTGATTTTTCTGTTTTTTTCAGTACTCGGGATCGGCTACATAGGTATTAAAGTGACCGACATGATACTCACGAGAGGAGAGATTAAGAGGGTCAGACAGGATATCGCCGTGAAGCAATACGTCATTGGGGAATACGAAAAAACACACGAAGCATTACAGAAAATGGAACCCTTAATTAAGTTTATGAATACGGTGCACTCTTCCCCGGATATACAGAAAGTCCTTACGTCGCTTCAGGTATTTTCTATGAGCTATGTAAATGTAAAATCAATCAGTATGAAAGATGAAAAAAATGGTCTGCTGTTACAAGTAGAAGGGAATATCGCTGCCAGAAGCTATAAGGAGCTCGAATCAAATTTTGAAAGTCTTATCCAGGCAATGAAAAAAACAAATGAATTCGAGCTGACCAATCAAACCTTGAATTTAAAAGATAAGAGTTTTAAAATGGAATTAAAATGGAAAATATAGCCGGCAGAATTTTTATTCTTGATAGAAAATTAAGGAGACTTTTTATTTTATATACAATGGCCGGCGCTATTTTTATTGCCATACTTTTGGTATGTATAATCATGAGAGAGTACTCTGGTTCTTTCAATGAAACGTTAAGTGAATTACTTAAATTCAGGATGAATCTGGTTAAAATAAATGAAGCAACGATTGACATGAAGCGTTCGGTGGATACCATAAATGGCGTTATTTCTCCGGATTATTTTTCAAATTCATCGGAGAAACAACTCCTCATGGGTTTAGACGCGCTGAAACTGAATATGAGGGATTCAACCATAACCGTAACGGAGATTTCTTACAAGGACACAGAAATAGGCCTGCCCGTTGTTATTAAAGGCCCAATGAGGGGGTACACATATTTTGTGAGTGATATCGGAACACTGCAATCGCTGGGATTCCCATTTTTTACTATTCAAGATATATCAATCAAAAAAGGCGAGGCGGGCACCACAAAAGAGGGTGGCGAACAGATAGAAAGACAGGAAATTACCTATGAGATAAACGGCGAATTACGACTTCCGAAAAGTAGTCAGGCGTTACAGAAAGACGCAGGAACCGGCGATTCTTCTGTCGTAAAAACCGGAACTCAATAATATTATGAAGACTTATAAAAACATTATTGTCCTCATGCTTGTTACGCTGGCCGTTATTGCTGCCATTTTTTTCTGGTTATCCTATTCGATCGACATAAAGCCTTCGCTTACCCCACAGGAGAAGCGTTTCACCCGGTTTTCGTATGAAAAAATGGAGATCGCGATGAAAAAGCCAATTGCGGTTTCAAGTGTTAAAAATCCGCTGGAGAGCATAGGCGGACAGGAGAAGGATTACCCGTCAGAGGCGCTTGCCGACATTATACCACCCGACAAAGCCGGCGGCGCGGAACAAGAAAAAGGGAAAGGAAAAGGCCAGAAACTTTCTCTCATACTTATTAAGGATCGTACAAAACTCGCAATCGTGAACGGAGTCGTTGTGAAGGAAGGTGATCTGACAAACATGGGGAGAGTCAAAAAGATAAACAAAGACGGCATCTTGTTAAAGGATGATCAGGGGGAAAAATGGTTAAAAATAGAATAGAAAAGACCGCATCTTTATTATGTGTCATTATCTGTTTCGTTTTTGTGTCCTGTAATACTTCCCAAATGAATATTAAGAGAAACGAAGTGAAGATTCCCGAAGAGTTCAAACAGACAATCCCCCACCCGCAAACGGTTACCCGGCCTGCGCCGGAGCCGCCAAAGGCGCCGGATTTTGTCCCTGCTACCGAGGATGTCTCGCCGATAAAGACGAGGATCGTTGACATAACAGCGAGAAAAACGCCCCTGAGAGATGTTCTCCATGTCATTGCCGAAGCTACAAGCCTCAACCTGGTCATGGAGAAGGGCGTAGACCCTGAGACAGAAGTAAATTTAACCCTGAAAAATGTTACGGCCGAATACGCGTTGAATACGATATTCTCCGCGGTAGATTATTTTTATAAGGTAGAAGAAAACCTTCTTGTGGTGAAAGCCTCAGATACGAAAGCCTTTGAGCTTGGCCATCCCGCCATGACTCAATCGTATGCGGTTGATGTAGGCGGAGATATCCTCGGCGGCGCAATGGACATTAACCCATCGGGTTCAGGCGGTGGCGGTGGTGGTTCAAACACAGCCATGAAAGGCAATATTACCCAATCCATCAAGGGCGACGATGTCGCCTTCAAATTCTGGGATGCCGTTGAAAAATCCGTTCAGACGATTCTGAGCGGACAATCGGGCGGTTCAGCGCAGACAGGACCGGAACAGAGCGTGACCATTAACCGGCTCAGCGGAACGATTTACGTGACTGCTACAAAGAAAAACCTCCAGAAGATCGAGGAGTATCTCAAGACGGTCAGAAAGGCCATAGGGAGACAAGTCCTTATCGAGGCAAAGGTGATAGAGGTGCAACTGACGGATGATTTCCAGTTCGGCATAGACTGGACAATGGTTGATCGCTATATTACCGATTCGGGATCTAGAACAACAAGCAGTTTCACTGCCAGCACATCGAGCTTCGCAAGTGTGGTAAGCAGCGCTGGGCCGATATTCACAATAACCGGCTCGCCAAGTTTCGGAGGGGCAAAAGCCGATCTGAGTTTTGTGCTGAACGCGCTCCAGCAGCAGGGCGATGTGAGGACGCTTTCGAACCCGAAATTGAACATCATGAACGGACAGACGGCCATGCTCAGTGTGGGTAGGAACCAGGCATACATTTCAAAGGTGGAATCGACTATTTCGGCAAGTGGAGGCGCGCAGACAATCACCTATACCGTAACCACGAACAGCATACTATCGGGGACCATGATCGGCATACTGCCCTATATCAGTGAAAACGGTGAAATATCCCTCACTATCACCCCTATCGTATCGAATCTCGTGAAGCTGACGCCGCAGACTATCGGCTCCACCGCAACAACGGCAGTGGTAGATATCCAGTTGCCCACCGTCGACTTGAGGGAACTCAGCACCACGGTCAAGGTAAGGAATGGTGATATTATCGCCATTGGCGGTCTCATATCCAAGGACGAAAAACTTACTGACAACCAGGTGCCGTTTCTCGGCAACTTGCCCTTCATAGGGTATCTCTTCAAGAGTCGCGATAAACAGGAACACAAAATAGAGCTTGTAGTCATCATACAGCCCATATTGGTGAATATGTAAAAACACGGAGACAGGTAATGGGTGATGGGAAAGCAGAGAAGATGGGCAAG
>Ga0182011_10003128_pt1 | contig 13679 bp, 13 predicted proteins | sample 711E1DmetaG_FD_120481 | JGI IMG/M metagenome (GOLD analysis project Ga0182011, IMG submission 120481) | Permafrost microbial communities from Stordalen Mire, Sweden - 711E1D metaG | ecosystem: Environmental > Terrestrial > Soil > Wetlands > Permafrost | place: Sweden: Stordalen | collected... | reverse complement strand
ACTGGGTCAGTGCAGTAGCTGTGACACCGGATGGCAGAAAGGCCATATCGGGATCATGGGATCATACGCTCAAGGTGTGGGATCTGGAGACGGGCGAGGAACTCCGGACTCTCAAAGGTCATACCAGCTCGGTCAATGCAGTAGCCGTGACACCGGATGGCAGAAAGGCCATATCGGGATCATGGGATCATACGCTCAAGGTGTGGGATCTGGAGACGGGCGATGTTATCGCAACATTCGCGGGAGAAGGGCCAATAATAGCAACTGCTATTGGATCAAATGGACTTAATATCATAGCAGGTGAATCCTCGGGCCGAGTGCACTTCCTGAAGCTTGAAGGTATTTAGCAAAGGATAGGAGATGAGCAAATCAAGTCAGAATACAGCCGTATGCTTTTAAGCTATGGATTCCTGCAGAATCCGCTTATCCCGGTAGTATTCAGGTCGAAGTTCTGGTCTGTATTTTCTTGGCGTGTTTGAGAAGACCCTCCGAGGGGGGTGCATATCCGAACAGACGCAACGCCATCATTGATGGAAAACGATCGTGGTCGCTTGGCCGGCCGCGGCCTTGAGCGGCACCCCCACCCATAGCGCGGGAGGCCCGCAGGGCCGACTCGCGGCACCCCAGAAGAATGCGCAGATGTTGTCCTCGTCTTCATCCACGAAGTCCAGTCTGCAGTTCAATGAAATTTTCATCTCCTTCATTTATGCGCACAAAATACCTCACATATTCTTCCGAGGTTCCGCGCGGGTGTTACGCGCTGGGGTAACGGGGTGCACTCAGGCCGTGCGGGGCCCCCCTGACCCCGCGTCCGCGGGGAACAATCTATGAAGCCCTGCCCTTTATTCTTGGACATGCTTGAAAAGGCCCCCCAACGGAGTGCTTATCCGAACAGCCGCAACTCCATTGCAACGGAAAACGGTCGACAGCCTTGGGCCATAAGAAGCACCCCTTTGCCCCCCGACAGCACGCGGAATCACATAAAGAGGAAACGCAGGGCCGGATCTTGTAGAGCAAAGCAAGAAAAGAAAGAAAACCAAAATCTAAAAAAAATTGTTAATCGATCAGAATGCTTCCAATATCCTCGATCAATATAAATTCTGATTCGTTCTCTTGGCTTCGCCACCTTCGCTTGATTGGGTATAGGATGTTGTAGGATTAATCTGTTGATCCGGTTGGGAGGAGACGGCCCCTTCTTGAGACCCTTGAGCCGCATCAGCACTAACCAGATAAACTGCACCTTCGTCCGTTTGAGTAACGTCGTAGCTCAAGCTGAGGGGGCTGTAACCCTCTTTAGTGAAATTGAACTGCCAGGTTCCTGGCTGTCCGCTAACGACCACCAATCCATTTGAGTCCGTGATTCCCTGGAAGCTGCTGCCCGCTGCATCCTGTCCTGTGACCTGGACATCTGATAGCATCGTCCCGTTAAGGTCCCCTTCGTGAACGTCGATGGTCAGAGCGACATTATCTACGGTTGGAGTTGCTTTTTGGAGATAAACAGAACCATCACCGGTCGCAGTGACGTCATAATTTAGAGTCAGTGTGTTATAACCATCCTTTGCAAATGTAAACTGCCAGGCTCCCGGTTGTCCTGAAACGACCGCAGCTCCGTTTGAATCAGTAACTGCTTGAAAGCTGCTGCCCGCAGCATCCTGTCCGCTTAATGAGACACCTGAAAGCAGGCTCCCATTGAAGTCCCCTTCATATACATGGACCGTCAGAGCGACCTGATCCTGGGCGGATGCGACCAGCAGCGTGCCGCTGCTAACTAACAGCATTAATATCGCCAAACAATAACTATTTTTCATATCAGTTTTCCCCTTAGACTAATTACGCCTCTATTCCTGCAATCCATTTGCTCATTCTTATGTTGGATAAGATATGCATCTACTTGTGGCATCATGGCACATGATTGGATTAGCCGCGAACCCTTGCTCAGAGACCACCAGCATCAACAACAGAGGAATTACAAAACCACTATATTTCACCACGACTATGAACGATCATCATCCAAAAAAAGTGGATGATTTGGGATATTTTCTTAGATCATTCCTGGCAAGACTTAAACCTTTATATTGAGTATAACTACTTTGACTCCAGCATTGCCGCCCATTTCCCTGTGGCCCATCATGGACTTCACATCCTTATGGTCCATATTCTTACCATCCTGACCCATCATGGGGGGCATCTGCTTGCCATCCTGACCCATCATGGATTTCTCGCAGCCGAATGCCTTCTGCTTGCCATCCTGGCCCATCATGGGGGGCAACTGCTTGCCGTCTTGGCCTATCTTGGCCTTCTCGCAGCCGCAGGTATTCTGAGCGTTATCCTGGCCCTGGGGCAACTGCTTGCCATCCTGACCCATCATGGATTTCTCGCAGCCGAATGCCTTCTGCTTGCCGTCCTGGCCCATCATGGGGGGCAACTGCTTGCCGTCCTGGCCAGTCATAGACTTCTCGCAGCCACAGGTCTTCTGCTTGCCGTCCTGGCCCTGAGGCAACTGCTTTCCATCTTGGCCTGTCATAGACTTCTCGCAGCCACAGGTCTTCTGAGCGCTGTCTTGTCCCATCATGGAATTCTGGCAGCCACAGGTCTGAGTATTATCTTGGCCCTGGGAAATCTGCTTGCCGTCCTGGCCCTGCCACATCTGGTTGGCATCCTTTCCATTTCCATTGTCAGGCATTGAAAAGGCCGGGATAATAAGAACACATATAGCGGCCAATGCCACCAAGAACTTAACGTAATTCATTTAATGTACCTCCACTCAGGATTATTTCTCTACATTGAGAAGTTTCCTGCACATGCATCTTTCTTTGAACGATATAAAAAGATAGAACCGAACGACTATGCAACGAACTTCGAACAACTCCAGAATTGAAGGTCAAAGAACGTTTAGAAGCGTATTCATATGCATTTAATGGTTCTGTTTTCTAAAATATTCTTTAATTTTGTTTCAATCGTAGAATAAGACTTAAATCACCTCTTAAAATGAAAAAATCATCCATTCTGAGGATAAGGTAGATGCAATTATCTGCTAAGAGCCCAATAGCAACGGGTTTAAGAGTTTTCTCAAAAATTAAATATGAGACCTGCCGCGAATTTGTATTGAGCAGCTCGAAAGGGAATTTTGTGGGCATTCTTCAAGCGAGACGAATAAAACAACCCTTTCATAAACATGAAACACCTCGCCTCAAAGGCTTTTCGCAATCGTTTATCGACGAAATCATTTGTCGAATTTGCCGCAAGGTTTTCATACCCGATTCCAGGAAATGATCATTTGTGAACGCGTTTGGTCAGCTTGATAGCCAGATCAGGTCGAGGCTAGCGGAGAGGTCTATCATCGAGCCTACGCTGCCGCAGGAGCAAGCCATACCGGCAATTCTGGCAGGAGAAAACGTGCTCCTCATTGCGCCCACCGGCACCGGCAAGACCGAGGCTGCGAGCTTGCCGATCTTTCACCGGATTCTTGCAGGGGAGCGGAAGGGCATCCAGGCGGTATACATCACGCCCTTGCGCGCACTGAATAGAGATATGCTACGACGCTTTCATGAATGGGGGGAGCAGCTCCATATCACCGTGGCCGTCCGTCACGGCGACACCAGCCAGAGCGATCGGAGGAAGCAGTCGCTCAAGCCCCCGGATTTGCTGATCACGACACCTGAGACGATGCAGATAATGCTGACCGGCAAGCGCTTACGCCAAAACCTTTCCACAACCAAGATCGTAGTAGTTGATGAGGTGCACGAGATGGCCACATCCAAGCGCGGCTCGCAGCTGGCCGTGATCCTGGAGAGGCTGGCAGAGCTCGCAGGCGACTTTCAGCGTATAGGTCTCTCTGCCACAGTCGGCTCGCCGGAGGCCGTGGCTAAATTGCTTGTCGGATCAAATCGTTCCTGCAAAATCGTCCAGACTGATATGGAAAGGGCAAGCGACTTTCGAGTAGTCAGCCCTCAGGCCGCCCGGCCAGATTACGCTATGGCAAGTCATCTAGAGTGCGATCCCCGCCTGGCAGCGCAGATTCGCTGGATCAGGGAAGTGGTGCATACCAGAAAGTGCCTGATATTCGTCAACACCCGCCAGGCGGCGGAGGTTTTAGGCTCACGATTCAGGCAACTGGGCGAGCCCATCGGCGTCCATCACGGCAGCCTCTCTGTAGAAGCACGGGTGGAAGCGGAGGAGGCCTTCAAGGCCGGAGCCCTGCGGGGGCTCATCTGCACATCGTCTATGGAGCTCGGAATCGATATCGGCGATGTGGACCATGTCATCCAGTACAGTTCACCGCGCGAGGTTTCAAGGTTGCTGCAACGAGTGGGCCGCTCAGGCCACAGGATCGGCCTCATCTCTTCCGGGACAATAATCGCCACCTGCGCCGATGATGTGGCCGAGGCCTGCGCTATCTCCAGGAAGGCGGCAGCAATGGAGTTAGAGTCGATCCAGATTCACGAGAAGCCCACCGATGTCCTGGCCAACCAGATTGTGGGGTTGGAGATGGATTTTGGAGATATCAGCCTGGAAAAGACCTACCAGATTGTATGCAGAGCCTACCCTTTCCGGGATCTGACGCTCAATGAAATGCAGGGAGTCGCCGACCAGATGGAAGAACACCGGCTGGTTCGACAGTACAACGGCATTTTGCAGAGAACCCGCAAGGCGCGAGAGTATTACATTGAGAATCTCTCCATGATCCCGGATGAGAAGAGGTTCAATGTCTACGATATCGTGGGTCGGCGTTCTGTGGGAACCCTGGATGAAGCATTCGTGATCGGCTTCGCCCAGCCAGGAGCCACCTTCGTCACCAAGGGAGAGATCTGGGAGATTACGGAGATCGGAGAGAACGAGATCAAGGTCGTGCCCATTCACCGCAGCGGCGAGATCCCCAGTTGGACTGGCGAGGAGATTCCCGTTCCCTTTGATGTGGCGCAGGAGGTCGGCCGGATCAGGCGGCGGATCCGTGAGACCCTGGAGAAAGGCGAGATGGAGAAGGGCGAGGGCGCAAGCACGCTTGCCGTGGAAGAGCTGCAAGGGTTATATCCGGTAGACCAGGAAGCGGCAGAGGAGCTGGTCGACCTCATAAAAAAACAGATGGAAAAGAACCTGCCGGTTCCTGATGAATCAAACATAGTTGTGGAGAGCGGTGGAGAAGGTGTCATCATCAACGCGTGCTTTGGCCACAAGACCAATGATACCCTGGGAAGGGTCATCTCATCCATCCTTTCCGCTCGCTTTGGCAGCAGCGTAGCCCTGCAGATTGATCCCTATCGAATCGAGCTGACACTGCCAAAGGTCATGCTGGCTGAGGAGATAGAGAAGATGATCCGGGATCTGGACCCGACATACGTCGAGCCCATCCTGGAGATGACCCTGAAGAACACCACCCTCCTGCGCTGGAAGATGGTGCATGTGGCCCGCAAGTTCGGGGCCTTCTCCAGGGACATTGACTACCAGAGGGTGAGCATGGCGAAGCTTCTGGCCGTCTTTGAGGGCACACCCATGTACCGCGAAGCTTTGCGGGAGATCTACCACGACCGCCTGGATATAACGCGGGCTAAATGGGTGCTGGAGAAGATCCGGGATGGAACGATCACCATCACGACCAGCGGGCTCTCGCCTATCGGAACCAGTGGTCGAGGTGGAGGAAGAGATGTCACCTCGCCGGAGCATGCCGATGCAGCTGTCATCAACCTTCTCAAGAACAGGATCATGAACGACCGGGTATTGCTTTTTTGCGTGAACTGCAAGAAGTGGAAGTCCATGCGCCAGGTCGAGCGCGTGCCGGAGCAACCGGAGTGCCCCCTGTGCGAATCTCGCATGGTGGCTGCCCTCAAGCCCTGGGAGGAGGAGGAGATCAAGGTCGTCAAGAAGCCGGAGAAGAAGAAGACCGCCGAGGAGAAGCGCAGGACAAAGAGGGTATTCAGGAATGCCAATCTGGTCTTGAGCTACGGCAAAACTGCCGCAATAGCCCTGGCGAGCCGGGGCCTGGGACCGGAGACGGCAGCGCGGGTAGTGGGAAAACGGCAGAGTGATGAGCTGGAATTCTACAGGGACATCCTGAAGGCGGAAAGGGAATACGCCAGGACGAAGAGATTTTGGGGATGACGGCCGTCGTCGTGAGGTGTTCCCGAAGTTGGCTTTTATCTATTTTATTCATCAAAATGAATCGATATAAGTAATATGAGGCAAAAATGAGGCAAATTTAGTGGGATTTTTCGAATCCACTTCGTTCCCTGGAAAAAGAATTATTCATCTCGCATTAGCAAAATCCCATAATACATGTCGAAGGAGGACAATCGTTGGTAACGCATAATTCTCTATAAAGTTGAATAGTGATCTCATAATATTCTTATAAAATGAATGCCTACCTTAGTATGCAACCGGAGATTTCCTGGAACTCTCGGAGTATCTCATGAGGCTTTGCGGTCTTATGGATGCCTGAAGCCGTATCCAGCATCTTATGAGCGTATTGACCTATGCGGGAACGAAAATCCACACTAAGAATTGAGGATTTGTTACTTTCAGAGATTTGATGGCGATTATGAGTCTTGATGCGGGTACAAATGTGGCCAGAATCGCGAGCCTTTGCATTCACGCACGCTTCCACGCGCACGAGGCTGAGCAAGATGGAGATAGAAATTATGGGGTATGAAACGACATGTAATCCTATTAGGATTCTTTTGGTGGAAGACAATCCCAGAGATGGGCGATCGACAATAGAGGCTCTAAAGAGATGGAAGTGAATGAACGATGCAGAAAAATGATGAAATAGAAAATGAGAATAGAGTTGCTTCGAGGAAGAGGGATATTAACGATATCCTGGGATCCAATAATTACGATCGCATGCAAGCACTCGACAACAGGTTTGCCGAGCTCGAGTTAGCCATTCCGACCAAGGAAGACTACGCACTCCTGCAGGACATCACGGTCATGTTGCAGGAGGAGATAAAGGATAGCAGCGACCTGGAGTACACAGATGAGGATTACGAGGAAGTGACCAGGGAGCTCTATGAAGATCTGCTCGATGAGGATGCAGGTCCCGACCTGCGTGGCCGAGCGATCGTAGGCTTCGCGATCGACCTGCTGAAGAAGGCATTCGAAGGCCTCGAACAGCCGCTAGAGGAAGAAAAGTTGGACGAAGAGACGGCAGCCGAAGAAGGGTCGGGCGAGTAATAGGCGTTTGGCGACCAGTGGGGCCATATCCGGATGGCTTCATGCCATTTCTCCGAGAGCTAGTTCTGGAAGAGCCTTTATGCTCAAAGCCCCAAATCAAGATGACTTCGCCGAGGGTTGATCAATTATTTGGGCGAAGGCATGACCTCATAAAGGAAGTAAGAGGGCAGACCCGCGTCAACTAACGAGCGAAGAGACTTTTGCCTGAGCCTTGTAGCTCATTTGCGGCCAAAGCGAGTAAGCGCCCCCGGGGAGAGGTGTTTCGATTGCCTTTTCCACTACGTGCGCTACGACGTCCGCGCCCTCATTGTAAGCTGACTTAATGCCTGCCTCGATGGCCCATATCGTCGTAATATTCCAGCTATAGAGACGCGCATCGTAATACAGGTTCATGAGAGCGCCTTCCTCTGTACCGGCCTGCCCAACCGTGTTCAAGAAATATTCAACGTCCTCTTTATGTGCACCTCGACGCGATGCAAACTTCCTGATATCTTCAATCGACAACGAATTCATTTAGAACACCCCCTCCACTAACTGCTTCTGAGTATAGAATATTTCAACGAGCCCTGACGCTCCCGCCCTTTGCAGAAAAGCTATGCGCTGGTCAATTCTTTCCACTTCAGAGTTCATCTTCGAGATCCCCTTCAAAAGCCTCTCGCGCCTTTGAATCAGTGCCTCACATTCACTCATTGCCCTTACCTCCGATTTTTCGCATTCAATCAATGCAGGGTTAAGCATCGAATGATGTCACACTTATTCTGTAGCGTGGCTGTTTGGCATGTACATATAAGCCTTTTATGACACAGATTGCGAATTATAGTACAAAGTGAGAAACATAATAGGGCTTTCAAGGACAGGTATTATTTGCGAAATTTCTTCACCAAAAAAGTCGCTAGATAGGCTCTCGATGTTGATGAAAGATCTCAACCATTTGTCCAGTGTTGAACTCGGCGACTTCAGAGCGTGTAGGGCAGAAAAGACACCGGCTACTTCAGGCTGCCATTTTTCAGCAAAACGGGATGCACAAAGCGTTTAGTTTAAGAATTATCAGGACATATTATTGAAAAAGAGAAGTGAATTTTATGGATGTCAATAATAAGATAGTCGTTGTTACCGGAGCCTCATCAGGAATCGGCCTTGCCACGACAAAACTTCTCACAAAACGAGGCGCAAAACTCGCACTCGTTTCCCGATCAAAAGAGAAGCTGGAGGCACTCTCAAAAGAGCTTCCCGAATCAATAGCGATTCCTGCCGATATGACAAAGCCCAATGAGATCAAGAGAATGATGGAACAAACGAGGGACCACTTTGGGCGGATTGATATCCTAGTCAATAATGCCGGTCAAGGGTATTATGCAACCCTTGAAAAGACTGATCTCGATATATTCCATCATATCTTCGATCTGAACCTGACAGGGCCGCTCATTGCCATGCAGCAGGTTATTCCCATTATGAGAAAGAATGGGTTTGGTGCGATTATCAACATCAGCTCCGGGACAGCGCTTATGCGTTTGCCGAACCTCGGTGTGTACTCGTCATCGAAACGTGCGCTGGCAGGTCTCAGCCTGACAGCGCGTGAAGAGCTAAAGAAGGATAATATTGTTGTTGGTGTCGTGTATCCGTACATTACTCTCACAAACTTTGGCAAAAATACCATTAGAGAGCCACAGGAAGAGAGCAGGCCGACCGATGGCAATCCCATTCCAGGGGATACCGCGGAATACATAGCACAAAAGATACTGGAAGGCATCGAGAATGGAGACGCTGAAATCTTCGCACACGATTGGATGAAGAAAATGGCGGAAGGAGGGCATAAGGCCCACCATAATGCCTAAACGGACGGGTTTGATGCCACAAATACCAATTATAGGGACCGCCATTGGGCACCCCGTCCGAGAGGAGGAACCTGATTCAGGTGTGCTGACCCGTGGAGAGTCTGAAACCCTTTTCATGCTAAATCCGGTGATCTTCGCCGGTTATGGCCTCAAATCCAGTCACAACATCGAGCAGTTCTGAAGTGATAGCCGCCTGACGCCGTCTATGAAATTGAACACTCAGCTCACTCAGATGTTCTTCTATATTTTTTTCTGCCATCTGCATGGATGCCAATCTGCTGGCATTCTCGCTTGCGAGCGATTCGACAAAAGCGCGGTAGAGCGAGAAAAATAGATAATGGCGCACCAGTGAAGAGAAGAGTTTATCGGCGTCCATGGAAAATGTAGGCAATGCGCGACTTGGCCACTTCTTCTCAGCCAGGGTCCGGAGCCAATCCATATCCAGCGGGAAGAGAGAGACCATATTAGGACGGAAAGCTGCACCCGGACCGGATTTGTTGTAGAAGAGAACGATCTGATCGACTCCGTTGTTCATTCGCCACTCCTCTAATTCAACCAGCACATCCAGCATAACCTGCGTTATGCCTTGAGGAGTTCCAAAGAATGAAAAATGGGCATCAATATGCTGTCCTGCTTCTTCCAGACGTGAGATAACGCGCTCGCCGACGACAAGGACCGAACGCGTTTCGTGCTCGATCCCTTTAAGTTTGTCAATCACATAATTCGCAATCTGATCATTGAAACTGCCGCATAGCCCCTGGTCGGAACCAAAGACCACGGCACCCAGTCTCTTTCTTTCGCTCTCGGATTTTGTGAGTTGAAATAGTTGAAATTCATCCGGCTTATTCATCATTACGATTTGAAGCCCCATCTCAATGGTTCTATTGTACTGACCGAGCGATTCGACCGCCTTTTCGTACTCTCGAATGTTGGACGACGATATCGTCTTCATGATCTTTACAACCGACTGCAAATCTTCGGCATTTTTGATATTTCTTTTCAGGCTTTCCAGCTCTTCCATTCTTTCCCTCTATCTTTCCGTCATTTCCTCGATCTTTCCCCATTCTATCTTGAGTTATTTTTCCACTTTGAGGAGGCTTCGAGACATATTCAAAAGCATATCTCGGTCCTCATGAGTGAGCTTTTCGGAGGATTGAATCCGCGTATGCAATTCAGGCAACCTTTCGGAAAATGTTTTTATTATTCTCGTTTTCACAGAGGCAACTTCATCCAGAGGGATCTCGTCCAGGACGCCCGTTGTCGTCGCCAGAAGAATGGCGATCTGCTCCGGTGCCTGAATCGATTCGAACTGGGGCTGCAACATGGCCTCGCGAATATGCCGTCCGTGTTCGAGAGTTTTTTGAGTTTCCGCGTCAAGCCTGGTGCCGAACCTTGCAAATGTCTCAAGCTCCTCAAACTGTGAGTAAGAGAGGCGAAGGTTTCCGCTGACATCACGGTACGCTGGAAGCTGGCTCTTTCCTCCCACACGTGAGACTGATTTGCCCACATCAACGGCAGGCAAAATGCCCTCTTCGAACAGCTTCGGGGAGAGGTAAATTTGGCCATCGGTAATAGAGATAAGATTGGTAGGAATGTAGGCCGAGATGTCCTGAGCTTCAGTCTCAATAATGGGCAATGCTGTGAGAGACCCGCCGCTCTTAAGGTGCGTGGATCGCTCCAGGAGACGAGAATGAATGTAAAATATGTCTCCAGGAAAGGCCTCTCTGCCCGGAGGCCTTCGCAAAAGCAGAGAAAGTTCACGATAGGAATTGGCATGGTGGGTTAAATCGTCATACACAATTAGAACGTCGCGCCCTTTTTCCATGAAGTACTCGGCCATTGTAGTGGCGGAGTATGGTGCAATGAAATTCAACCCCGGAGTATCCTCTCCCGTAGACACTACCACGACGCAATTATCCATGGCTTCATATTTCCGTAGCTGTGCGATCACTCTGGCGACGGCAGACTGCTGCTGCCCAATGGCACAGTAAACACAAACTAGCCCCTTATCTTTCTGATTGATTATTGCATCAAGGGCAATGGCGGTCTTGCCGATTTGACGATCGCCCAGTATCAATTCACGCTGGCCTCGGCCAATAGGGATCATGGAATCTACTACCAGGATTCCGGTCTGGAGAGGGACCTCAACAGGAGCTCGGTCCATAATGCCGGGTGCAACACGCTCTATGGGTCGTCTCTCACCGTTGATTGGTTTTCCTCCGTCAAGCGGCCAACCGGTAGCATCTACCACTCTTCCCAGAAGCTCTTCTCCCACGGGCACATCCATGACCCTTCCGGTTCGACGCACCTCCTGTCCGGCTTTGATCTCAACGCTTTTGTCCAGCATGACAACTGCGACCTCTTCAGGATCAAGGTTGAAGGCGATGGCGAACTTCTCTCCGGGAAATCTGATGAGCTCCTCTGACTTTACATGCGACAAACCCTTTATGCGAGCGATGCCGTTGCCGACAAAGGATACAGTCCCGATCTCTTCAAACCGGAGCTGAGGCTGAAAGCCTTCCAGTCGTTGACTGATAGCCGCAAAGTTGCCGGCTACTGCACCCTGCAGTCTCTTATTTTCGTCCGTTTCCATATTCATGGCACCCGCTGCTGGCTGTCAGGCGTTTTTGGGGCCAGAACTTCCGACAGATCTGCTTGCAGAGTATTCAGATAACCGGCAATGCTCCAGGAGACTCTTATGCCATGAGAGTCCATCTCCACTCCACAGATCAACTCCGGAGCGATCTCATACTGCATAATCGCCTCAATGCCGGTCTGATTGCGAACAGTCTCCTGGATCTTCCGACGCATCTCCTCAGAGATTACAAAGGTGCTCCTCACCGTGATCTCCTGATCGATGCTTTTATAAAATTCCAGAATCATCTCACTCTCCGATTTATCCATATTCTGCAGACGTTCTATGAAGTGATTGATTATCTGGCGTTCCAGATCCTCATTGGCGAGATCTTGAAGAGCCCGGCGAGCAATGGCGTATATCTCAGCGCCCGCACGCCGGTTCAGATCTTCGAGTAGTGTTGCCTCTTGGGCCTGCAAATCCCTATACCAATTGGCACTGCTCGCCGAAACTTCCTCACGCGCTTTTTTCATCAGATCGGCCCCCAGGATTTGGGCATCTTGGGCGGCACTGGACATCATCACCTCGCGTTTACTTGATAAATCCTGCAACATTTTGCGAGAAGATTCCAATTCTTGTTCCGCCTCTTTCTTCTTCTTTTCGACATCTTGAAGTCGAGAAACAATTTTCTGCTCTCGCTCTTCCATCAATTTAGTGACCGGCCTGTAAAGGAAATGCCGAAGCAAGAAGACCAGTATTAGAAAGTTAATGATTTGAGCGAATATTGTGAAATAGTCGATCTGCACATTGACCCCCTATTTTGCTACATAGCTCCAGAAGGGATTGGCGAAGATCAATATGATCGATATTACAAAGCAGTAGATCGCAATCGATTCTACCATCGCCAGACCGACAAACAGAGTTCGAGTTATGTTATTTGCCTCGTCGGGCTGCTGAGCAATAGCGCTCAATGCCCGGGACAGAGCCCAGCCTTCACCTATCGCCGGGCCGATCGAGCCGATGGCCATAGTCAAACCGGCTACAATAATGGACGCCATGGCGACCGCATCAACACTTGTCATATCAACAGCCATATCAAATTCCTCACTTAGAACTTTTTTCGATTTTTTCCTCATTTGAGCTAGCCGAGACGATGTACACGGTAGCCAGAACCGCGAAGATGTATGCCTGCACCTGACCGATAAGAAGCCCGAGAAGTTCCAGAATCACAGGCAGAAATAGTGGTGCAATGGTGAGAAGGATCGCGATCAACATGGTCTCGCTCATCATATTTCCAAATAGCCTTACAGCCAGGGCCAATGTGCGGGAAAACTCTCCGATAATTTGGAAAGGAAACATCAAGGGCGTGGGCTCGATGTAGTGTTTGAGATAACCGACAAAGCCCGACTGAGCGATTCCGTAAATAGGAACAGCAAAGAAGACCGAGATCGCCAGCGCTGCCGTTGTGGAAAGAGAGCTGGTAGGAGTACGATAACCAGGGATGATGTCAAGCAAATTGGCAACAGAAATAAAGAGAAACAAAGTTCCCGAGAAGGGTAAATATCGATCTGGACTCATCTGGGCAATTTCCCTTATCTGGCTTTGCATGTAGGTTATGAGAGTCTCGAGGAGGTTTTGCGAGCGCGAAAGGGGCGGATCCATAGACAGATGGCGGGCAGACAGCCAGCCGAAAAGGACGAGCAATGCCATTACCAACCATGTGAAGACTATGGTCTCGTTGATGGTAACAAATCCCCATTGCCAGAATACCACATCATCGGGACTCAGAACTACCATCAATCCACCCCCTTGGGAGGGGAATTCATGCGATAAATCAACGCAAACTTCAATGCTACGAATCCTGCCAGGCAGAAAGCCAATGCTTCCAGGCCGTGGCCTGCGACGAGGTAAAAGCCAAAGAGGCATAAACATGACCGCATCAGAAAACTGGCAAGAGCCAAAAGGGCCGGCTGCCGCGATTGCGAAAGATGCTCTAATGTCAGCCAGAGCCCGCCAAAATAGAAGATCCCTAACAAGATGCCTGATGCCAGACTGAGAGCCATCGTCAGGGAGTCATTCATCGCGTTCGCTCTCATCAGGACCGT
>Ga0182011_10003127_pt1 | contig 13679 bp, 13 predicted proteins | sample 711E1DmetaG_FD_120481 | JGI IMG/M metagenome (GOLD analysis project Ga0182011, IMG submission 120481) | Permafrost microbial communities from Stordalen Mire, Sweden - 711E1D metaG | ecosystem: Environmental > Terrestrial > Soil > Wetlands > Permafrost | place: Sweden: Stordalen | collected... | reverse complement strand
CCCTGAGCAGTATCAAGGTGACCCCCGTCATGTTGGCCGAACTCATCGAAACCGCCCACAGCGGCCTCACCAACCTGAACACGGCCAAGGCCGTGCTGGGCGAAATGCTCTCCAGCGGTAAAGCAGCACAGGCCATCATCCAGGAGCGGGGACTGGCCCAAATATCCGATAACAGCTTCATCTCCGATATGGTCAGGGGCGTGCTGGCACAATACCCCAATGAACTGGCCAGTTACCGCGCCGGCAAAGAGGCGCTCTCCAACTGGTTCTTCGGCCAGACGATGAAAGCGGCCAGCGGCAAGGCCAACCCCACGGTGCTACGTGCCGAACTTGAAAAGCAACTCAAACAAAAATAAAATCGATCTTCTGTAGATGGAGCCGTTAAGGGAGAATTTCTCTCTTCCGATTGCGTTTCCGCACCTTATTTGAGAGGTTATTTAACTGATTAATCATATGATATAACCCCAAAAACCGACTTTTTATGAGATGTTTTTCACAATTCTCTTGACTTTGCCGTACTTCTCGGATAATCTTAATAGGAAAGAGAGGAAACAGTGCAGAGACTGCCTCTACCATTAACGCAAAATTGCGGGCACAGAACCGGTGTGCCCGCGTATTATTTAACGCACTGTCTCCAAAAAAGCTACTTCCATATTCTAACTGGCAAGGAGTGAACTGAATGGCAAACAGCATTAATGCGTTTGAAATGGCCCAACGCCAATTTGACCATGTTGCCGGGCTGCTCAAGCTTGACCCACAGGTGGCCGAGATTTTGCGCTGGCCACTGCGGGAGTTCCATTTCCGCATCCCCGTGCGAATGGATGACGGTTCCATCCGCGTCTTCCAGGGATTCCGGGTTCAGCACAATGACGCTCGCGGCCCCAATAAGGGCGGCATCCGTTTCCATCCGGCTGAGACCATCGATACCGTGCGCGCCCTGGCCACTTGGATGACCTGGAAATGCGCCGTGGCCGATATTCCCCTGGGCGGTGGCAAAGGCGGGGTCATTGTCGATCCGGCCACATTGTCGGTTGGCGAAAAAGAACGCCTGTGCCGCGGTTGGATGCAGCAAATGTGGAAGAACATCGGTCCGCGCCAGGATGTTCCGGCACCGGATGTAGGCACTACTCCGCAGATGATGGGCTGGATGATGGACGAATATTCCAAGCTTTCCGGCCAATACACTCCGGGCACGATCACCGGTAAACCGCTAGACGGCGGTGGCTCTCTGGGCCGCACCGAAGCCACCGGCTTTGGCGTCGTTCATCACATTCGCGAAGCCATGAAATATCTAAAGATCGATCCTGAAAAGAGCGTGGCCGCGATCCAGGGATTCGGTAACGTGGCGCAGTATGCCGCTATCGGGTTCATCGAACTTCTCAAAGGCAAAGTACTGTGCGTGTCTTATTACGACCGCGCCGACAAAGTTTCTTATACCGTCAGCAAGAAAGACGGCATCGACCCGCACTTCCTGATGACCATCACCGACCAGTACGGCTCCATCGATAAAGCCAAGGCCCGCGAAGCCGGTTATGTCATCGAAGATGGTGGCGCCTGGATCAGCAAGGAAGCTGACGTCTTGATCCCGGCCGCACTCGAAGGCCAGATCAACGCCGACACCGTCAAACTCATCAACCCGCGCGTCAAGATCATCGCCGAAGGCGCCAACGGTCCCACGACCCCTGAAGCCGATGAAGTCATCAAAGCCAAAGGCATTTTCCTCATCCCCGATTTCCTATGCAACTCCGGTGGAGTCACCGTTTCTTACTTCGAGAGCGTCCAGAACGACATGAACTTCTACTGGACCCGCGAAGAAGTGATCGAGAAACTCGACGCCAAGATGACCATCGCCTTCCACGGCGTTTTGGATATGAGCCTGGCTCACAAAGCCTACATGCGCGATGCAGCCTATATGGTCGCCATCGACCGGGTCGTCAAAGCCATGCAGATCCGTGGCTGGGTATAATTCTTGCCGGTTCTAACTACAAAAGGTGCGCATTAAATGTGCACCTTTTTCATTTGGAAAATTGTATAATATGCCTGATTATATTATTGGAAAAGATATCGATAAACCGGAGGTGACAATATGGCAGATTTGCTTGAGTTTGTGAAAAACTACAATGACCGCAGCACCGACCAGGGATTCCAATTCGAGTTTTACTGCGATCGCTGTGGGTCTGGTTACCGTACCAAATTTCAATCCTGGGCAACTGGTACCGTTGCCAATGTTTTGGATGGTGCCAGCAGCCTCTTTGGCGGTTTTCTGGGATCGGCAGCTAATGTAGGCAACCGGGTAAAATCCGCCGGCTGGCAAAAAGCCCGCGACGATGCATTTGAGAAAGCCATTGGGGAAATTAAACCCGATTTCGTCCAATGCCCCCGCTGCCAGAAGTGGGTGTGTCGGGAAAAATGTTGGAATGTCAAGCGTGGTCTGTGCAAAGATTGCGCCCCGGACCTGGGTGTGGAAATGTCGGCGGCTCAATCCTCGCGTTCCGTGGAAGAAATTTGGGCTCATGCAGCCATGTCTGAGGAAGACAAGAAGTTGGCCCAGGGCAACTGGCGCGAAACGATCGTCGCCTCCTGTCCCCAATGTGGGAAACCCCTTGAAACGAACGCCCAGTTTTGTCCCAATTGTGGCGCCAAATTACAATCCGAGGCTCATTGCACGCAATGCGGCGCCAAACTCCAGCCGGGCGCCAAGTTTTGCGCGGATTGCGGTGCGAAAGTAGAAGTATAGGTAAAGAGATTCGATTAAAAAAGAGCAGTTAATTTTTTCAGAAACTGCTCTTTTTATTTTGCCTTTTTCGTCTACCACTTGGCGTAGTGCTCTTCCGCCCAACCGATCAGATCCCTGATCTCGATCTTCTCACCGGAATCGGTGATCCCCCAGCCATTGTAGCGCCCGAACATCTGATGCACTTCGCTCTTGAGCACAACGGCGTTGGTCTTGGCGACCCGCTCGAAAAAGGGAGTAAAGGTCAATTCCAGGCGGTTGTCGGGGCTGACCATCGTCCAGGGCTTTTTGTAGTCGTTGGGGTCGAAAGTAAAAGCCATTTTGCCCAGTTTGTGCACTTTGCCGTCGAGGATGATACAGTTCTCACTGGCCGCGGAGGTGTCGCCAAATCCATAGCCCAGGTTGAGGCCAATGCGGCGCTTATCCGCCAGAAAGCCCGAGGCGCTGGCCCACACCCAGTGAGAAGCATATTCCCAGACGCCACGGCCCCAATCCAGGTTACCCAGGGCAGTCACCGGGGTCAATTCAAAGTGTTTGCCTTCATAATCGATCCAACCGGTTGCCGGCAGACAATTCAGCTTATGGTTGTAGTAGAAGCGCTTGCCGCGGATGGGAATCACGATGGTCATGGATTCATGTTCCTTGGGCTGCTCCAAGCTGAATTCAGCGTTGAGCTCGCTGCCGGCAAATCCGGGCCAACGAACCGAGACAGTGCGTTTGCCGGGCAGGGCCTCAAACACCATATGCAAGTTGCCTTTTTCGTACACAGTCTTGCCTTCCGTACTGCGGCGCGGCAGGCTGACCCCGCTGGCAAAGGGAGTACTGACGGTTTGTTCCTGATACTCTCCGGTCTTGAAGTCGATGACGTAGGCAAAGATCATGCCCAGGTAACCGATATTGCTGATCGTGAACGAGAAAAAGTGGTCGGCGGTGGTGACTGCATAATAATCCCAAATCTTGATGCGCATTTTTTGAAAAGCCGTCAACCTGTAAAAGTGGCAATCTTCCAGGTTGCAATCCAGAACCGGATAAGGCGCCCACCCTGCCTGGGTGAGATTTCCTCCATGATCCAGTAATTTCGCCGGACCGGTGAGCAAGCGTTGTTCGTCCATGAAGCATCTCCTTTTGCAGAAAGATTCAGTTATTTCGGTTTGTTTCACAGGATTTCATTGATTATATATCCGACCTTTTAAAAGCAAATGCCCCTGAACGGGGGTATTTGCTGGTTTTTCTTTTTCTAGATCAGATCAAATATGCCCGAGGCTGCCCCCAGGCGGCGGTTCATGCGCAGTTCACTTTCAGTCGCCATCTCGATGATACGCCGCATGGTCTGGTCAGCCACACTTTGGGTTAACTCGCGATCTTCAGGGTCGCCGTTAAATTGCAACGGCTTGCCAATCGTCATGGCATAAGGGCCGCTCAGATACCAATGGCCCATCTGCTGTGCCCCCCTTACCGTAGCGGCAATATGATGAATGCGTTCGCGTTCGATGGCGATTCCGACAGGGATCACCGGTACTCCGCTGGCCAGGGCAAGACGCGAAACTCCGGTATGTGCAGGATTGAAACCGCCTTCGCGGGGGCTGATCAATCCTTCCGGAAAGATCATCACCGTATGCCCGGCCTGCAAATGCTTCAACGCAGAATCCATGGCTTCTTCGTTTTGTCCGCGCTTGATGCAAATATGCCCGGACCGGCGCAGATAAGTCCCCAATAAGGGCACCTGGAACATCAGGTCTTCGATCATGATGAAAGAGCGTTGGCGGATCATGGAGGCGACAAAGAAGGGGTCCGCAGTGGAGGGATGGTTGGCGGCAATGATCTTGGGCCCCTGTGGAATTTCGGCATGTTTGACGATGTCCATGCGTAAAAGAGTGCTCGTATAAGTGACTACAATCGGGTAAGAAACCCCGTATAAAGCGATCTCAGAAATGGTTGACATAATTTTCTTTCACTTGTCCTCAAATAAAGCAACTTTCACCCTCAAGCATACCTGTAAACAAAAAACAACACATTGCCCGCAAGGCATATCCTTGCTGGCCAGAAGACATACTTAATTGAATCGAAGGATAGAGGGAAAGCGTGACATTCTATCAGGTACAACCCTCGAATGTGAGAATGGGTATGGGGATTAATGAGATGAAGAGTGAGGATTAATGCTTAGGTAAAGCTTCAAGGTAAGGGTGTAAAGCTTCGGCCCAGAGCTCATACCCATGCGCCAGCAAATGCAGATGATCATTGTTCAGTTCCGCGCACAAATCACCTCTGGCATCGACAAACAGCGGGTATAAATCGATGAATTCATCCCCCATACTTTCGGTCAGCTTTTTGAGCTTGGGGTTGAGCTGCCGGATCCGTTTGGCCTGAAAATGTGCCCTCGGCAGCAGAGATTCCACGAATACTTTGGTGGATGGAGAATCACGATTGATCTTTTCGAGGATTTCCTGGTACGTTCCCAGGATTAACTCATCATGGCGATATTCGTACCAGGGCAGGTCATTGGTGCCGATCAAAATGAAGATGGCTGCGGGGTGACCTTGGGTGATGCAATCCATGCGTTGTAAAAGTCCAACACTGGTATCAGCGTTAATGCCGCGGTTCTTGATGGCCATGCCGGGAAAAACCTCATCCCAGTTACTGCCGGCCGTCAGGCTGTCGCCCAGAAAGACGATATCTCCCGGTTGGATGGGATGAGCTTCAAAAAAACTCACCCGCTGCAAGTAGTGATGGCGTTCAAGTTGTTGTACTTCCAGGCGAGTGAGGGTAAAAAGTACCAGTGTCGCCACCAGCATTACGATAAGAAAAGGAATAGACATTCTTTAATTATACCCGAAAGAGTCTTATTTCCCCCCTTCGCTTGCCGGATAAAAGGTTGGACATTGCGGATATCGGCTGCACACCCAGTAATATTCTCCCACGTGTGCTCCTGTCGTGGCAACGGTCTTTCTCATGGTGGACCCGCAATTGGGACAAATTACCAGGCGAGGATCGTCCAGCTTTTCAGTCAGCGGGGGCGGATTGGCAGTAAGGGGGATATTCCTTGACAGAGCCAGATTAGCAGCCGGAGGATCGTCCTTGTGCAGCAATGGAGTCAACAGGGTTTCGACCATTTCTTCATGGGAATAACCACTCTGCCAATCCACCCGCACCAGGGGCAGGTTGGCAGACTCGAAGACGTGATCGACAAATTCGTCCCTTTGCTGTCTATCCGGTAAATCGTAGTTGGAATTGTCCAGTTCTATTGCGTAAAGTGGTTTCATCGTGGCGGAATCAAACACCACAAAATCCACCCGCTTCTGAATGATCTTATTCTTGTATAGCTGCCATTGCCGGCCATCGGTTTCGGAGACATGAAATAATTCTGCCAGTGACACTTTGGGGCAAACGATATACTTGCCGCTCAACACTTCGCGCGCTTGCAGGTAAAAACTCAATTCGGCAGAAGAGAGAAATTTCTGGTTCACTTCATACGGCAGAACACCGGATGAAGCATCATCTTCATTTACCGGAACTTTTTTAACTTGATAAGGCTCTTTCCCCCTCCCAGAAAACAATGACAGGCAGCCCGGATTTTCGTTCGCTGGTATGGATTGGGTCAAAGCTCCTCCATAATGAATATGCTCTATCTATAATAATATCCTTTCTTTTCAGTTACAATATCCATTATGCCAACTCAAGAACAATTACTCAAAGAATTAAGTAAAGTATCCGACCCTGAACTGGGACGCAACATCGTCGAACTCGGCATGGTCAAAGACCTGCAGATCGGCGCCTCTGGCCTGGTCACTTTTACCATGGCCCTGACCATTCCCGGCTGCCCGATGAAAAATCAGATGGAACGCGATGCACGCATGGCGCTGCTGGCTGTACGCGGCGTCAAGGATGTGAAGATCACCTTCGGCGCCATGAGCGAGGAACAGCGCCGCAAGGTCATTGGCAACGCCCAACCGAAACTGCCAAAACTCAATCAATTCAACCATATCACCAAAGTGATCGCCGTCTTGAGCGGCAAGGGTGGCGTGGGGAAGTCGTCCGTCTCGGCATTACTGGCCTGTGAATTGGCGCGCGCCGGTAAGAAGGTGGGCATCCTGGACGCCGACATCACCGGCCCCAGCATCCCGCGCCTGTTCGGCCTGCCCCCAGGCGGATTGAAAGGGTCAGACCAGGGAATTCTACCCGCCGTGACCAAACTTGGCATCAAGATCGTCTCGACCAACTTGATGGTTCCCGATGAAAACGCCGCCGTCATCTGGCGCGGACCCATGATCTCGAGCACTATCCAGCAGTTCTGGCGCGAAGTGTTGTGGGGCACGCTCGACGTGCTGCTGGTGGATTTACCGCCGGGTACCTCCGATGCTGCCCTGACTGTGATGCAGTCCATCCCGGTCAACGGTGTGGTGCTGGTCTCGACCCCGCAGCAACTGGCGGGCATGGTCGTGCGTAAGGCCGACTCCATGCTCAAGCAGTTGAACATTCCCGTGCTTGGCGTGGTGGAAAACATGAGTTACTATCCCTGCCCGGATACCGGCAAGCTGCACCTGATCTTTGGCCCCAGCCATGCGGCCGAACTGGCAAAAGAGGTGAATACCGCACTCTCCGTTCAACTGCCCATCGATCCTCAAATCGCCGAACTGGGCGACATCGGCAAGATCGAAGACTTTCGCCAACCGGAGTTAAATGTGATTCTCGATGTGATCTAACGCCTGAGAAGAAACGGATTTCTGTCGGAAACCAGTTTCTTTGTGCCGGAAACCAGATCAGATCATTGTTTTTTTGAAACTAACAAAGGAGGTGATTCGATGCTCACGACAATCCTGGCTTATATTCTCGTTTCGCTGTTCACGCTCCTGGAAGGCAATCTGCGCAAAGGTCAACCGGCCCAGACTTTCACCCCGGGTGCGTCCGACCGGCGCAGTACCCTCTTTGTGAGCATCGCCTACGCCGTTGCCGTCATCAGCCTGCTCTGTGCGCCGTTCTTAAATAACTTTTCAATAGGTTACATTCCCCTCCTCGTGATCGGGTGGATCGGAATCCTGATATCGATCGGCGGCATCGTTCTGCGCATGTGGGCGAATCGCACCCTGGGTGCCTTTTACACCCGTACCCTCAAGGTACTCGATGACCAGTCTGTCGTGCAAAATGGGCCATACCGATTCATTCGTCACCCCGGATATCTCGGCACGATCCTCATGTGGGTCGGGGCTGGGCTTGCTGTCGTCAATTGGATCGTCACCCTCTGTGTTTTGCTGATCCTGTGCATCGCTTATTATTATCGTATTCGGACTGAAGAAGCCATGTTGCTGGAACAATTGGGTCAGCCCTACGCCGATTATCAGGCGCATACCTGGCGGTTGTTGCCATATATTTATTGAACAAGATAATATCTAAATGAAGTTGCATACAAAAATCGGGATTCTTGAAGTGAAGAATCCCGATTTTGATAGAGTTGATATTACACGACCAGTTGTGGAGCCGCTTCAGGTTCCGGTTTTTCGCTGCCTGGCTTCTTGCGTTTTTCGCGCTTCAAAACGATGTGTTTCTCTTTATCCAGGTCGACCAGGATGGAATCACCTTCGTTGAACTCGTGCGAAAGCACCGCATCGGAAAGGCGGTCCTCCACTTTGTCCTGGATGACGCGGCGTAGCGGACGGGCACCCATCTCGGGGTCGTAGCCCTCGGTCGCTAGTTGGTCCAGGGCGGCTTCGGATGCGTGCAGGCTGATGTTGTGGTCGCGCATGCGCTCGGCTACTTTTTCCAGCTCGATCGTCACAATGCTGCGCAGATGATCTTTGCTCAGGGCGTGGAAAACGATCACCCCGTCCAGACGGTTGATGAACTCGGGACGGAAAACCTTGCGCAGAGAATCTAGCAGTTTCTTGCGCATCTCCTCATAGTTCTGCTTCTCTTCTTCCTTTTCATCGCGGCGCAGGGTAAAGCCCAGCGCTCCCTGGCGGCGGATTTCTTCGGCGCCGATGTTCGAGGTCATCACGATGATGGCATTGCGGAAGTCCACTTTATGCCCGCGGGCATCGGTGAGCTGGCCTTCTTCCATGATCTGCAGCAGAATGTTGTGCGCTTCGGGATGCGCCTTTTCGATCTCGTCGAAGACGATGATCGAATACGGGCGGCGGCGAATCGCTTCGGTCAGTTGACCGGCTTCTTCGAAGCCCACGTATCCCGGAGGGGCTCCCACGAGACGGCTGACGTTATGCCGTTCCATGAATTCGGACATGTCGATCTGCAGAAGTGCTTCTTCGCTGCCGAACATGAAGCGCGCCAGTGCCTTGGTCAACTCGGTCTTGCCCACGCCAGTCGGGCCTAGGAACATGAAGGAACCGATCGGGCGGCGCGGATCTTTCAACCCGGCACGGCCACGGCGGACTGCCTTGGCGATTGTATTGATGGCTTCATCCTGGCCCACGATGAACTTGCGCAATTCGTCTTCCATGCGCAGTAGCCGTTCCGATTCTTCGGTTGCCAGTTGCATCAGCGGCACACCCGTCCACATCGAGACCATTTCGGCAATGTCGTTGGCGGTGACTACCGGGCTGCTGGAGCGGTCAAAGCTGGTGCGTAGTTTCTCGATCTGCGCCTCCAGCGAGGCTTCGCGTGTCCCTAATTCCATGGCATCATCGCTTCGACCGGTTTCGATGGCCATGGTACGGTTAGCGCGCACATCCTTGAGTTGACCCATCAGGTCTTTGAAGGTTTGCGCCGCCGGGCTCTTATACATGCGTACCCGTGAAGAAGTTTCGTCGATCAGGTCGATGGCTTTATCCGGCAGGAAGCGCTCGGTGATGTACCGTGAGGAGAGATGGGCAGCCGCTTCGAGGGCTTCATCCGAGATCACCAGGCGGTGATGCTCTTCGTAAGCCTTGCGGATGCCTTTGAGGATTTGGATGGTCTCGTCCACGGTGGGTTCGACCACCACGATAGGCTGGAAGCGGCGCTCGAGCGCCGCGTCGGATTCGATATGTTTGCGATACTCGTCCAGGGTGGTGGCACCGATCACCTGCAACTCTCCGCGTGAAAGCGCCGGTTTGAGGATGTTGGCAGCGTCGACCGAAGAGCCTGCCGAACCCGCTCCGACGAGCATGTGCAGCTCATCGATAAAGAGGATGGATTTGGAGGCTTTGAGTTCATCAATCACGCGTTTGAGGCGCTCTTCGAACTGGCCGCGGTACATGGTCCCTGCCACCAGCGAGCCGACGTCCAGTTGCAGCACGCGCTTGCCGATCAGGGGAGCAGGAACGTCCCCTTCGGTGATGCGCTGCGCCAACCCCTCGACGATGGCCGTCTTGCCCACGCCGGGTTCCCCGATGAGGGCCGGATTGTTCTTATTGCGCCGGGCCAGGATTTGGATGACGCGCTCGATCTCTTTTTGTCGTCCGATCACCGGGTCGAGCTTACCCTCTTCGGCTAACGAAGTGAGATCGACTGCCAGTTGATCTACCAGTGGTGTTTTGGCGTCCTTTTTATCATCGGCCTTGGGGGATGGTGCTCCGCCGGCCGTGGTGGGTAGATTGCTATTTTCTTGCATGACGCGGTGGGTCTGCCGGCGAACCTGCTCGGGGGTGACCCCCAGTTTCTTCAACACCTCAAGCGCCATGCCCTCGGTGGTACGCGTCAGGCCCAGGAGAAGATGCTCGGTGCCGATGAATTGATGGCCCAGGGCGCGTGCGTCTTCGATGGCAAATTCCAGCACCTGTTGGGCGCCGGTGGAAAGTTCGATGATGCCTGATTCTTGCAAGCCGAAGCCACTCAAATGATCGACCACCTCGCGGACGCGATCCGATTCAAGCCCCAGGTCGCGCAAAGCACGACTGGCGACTCCACCATCTTCGAGAATCAAGCCGATCAGGATATGTTCGGTATTAATATAAGGCTGGCGTAACCGCTCAGCCTCTTCGTGCGCCAGCGAGAGCACCCTACGCGCGCGCTGGGTAAAACGTTCCATGCCTGCCAAAAAATAATCCTCCTGAACCGATTACGCTCTTTCTACCATTAATTGAAAGAACGGATAAATTATTAAGAACGGGGCTATTCGCCCCAGCAATGATACTGACCAATTTTGTCAGGTTAATTCGATTTTACCAGTATTTGAAGAGAATTTCCTGCTTCAGCTAAAATTCTTATACAACTTATATGTTTCAATGATATTTCCCCTCTTTTGCAGGAAAATTCAGCGCCTCTACCTGTCTGAACCTGAAAAGGGTCAATTCAACAGGTAGGCCATCACCCATTGCGCCGTAGCCAGCAGGGCCTCGACGTGCGTGCGTTCGTAGTTATGCGAAGCGTCCACACCCGGACCGATGAGGGCAACCGCCACGTCCCCGCCCGCGCGCCAGAAGGCTTCCCCGTCCGAGCCATAGTACGGATAGATATCCACTTTATAATCGATCCCTTCATCTTCGGCCAGGCTGCGCAAGCGCTGGCTGAGGCCATGATGATAAGGACCGCCGGTATCTTTGACACACAGAGTACTATGAAATTCATCCGAAGTCTGACCCCCGCCCACGGCTGCCATATCCACCGCCACCAATTCCTGCACCTCAGCAGGGATGCCCGCGGAAGCGCCATGGCCGACTTCCTCATAATTACTGATGAGAATGTACGTCGTTTGCAGCGGGTTTGATCCGGCCGCGCTCATGGCTCGCGCGGCTGCCAGGATGCAGGCCACCCCGGCTTTATCATCCAGGTGACGCGAACGCACGAAACCATTGACCACTTCGACCCGTGGATCGAAAGCCACATAATCCCCCACTTCGATACCCAGCGCGCGGGTATCCGCTTCGGATTCCGCGCGGGCGTCCAAACGCACTTCCATGGTTTCGGCGGAGCGCAAAGTGTCACTCAACAGTTTGCCATGCACGTGAGTCGATGGCGTGGTTAACAAGATACTGCCGCGGACTTTCTCTCCGCCATGGGCAAAAACGGTACAACCTTCGCCCTCAATGGTATTCCAGGCAAAGCCCCCAAGCTGGGTCAGCGCCAGCTTCCCATTGTTTTTAATCTCCTTGACCATCGCACCTAGTGTGTCGACGTGAGCCGTTAGCGCCCGCGGAGCATCGCTGCGGCGGCCAGGCCAAGACACCAGTAAGCCACCCTTACGGGTACGGCTGGTGGTCACCCCCGGGAGGAGGGCAAACGCCTTTTCGGTAAAGGAAACTCCTGGTTCTGCCAACCCGGTTGGGCTGGGGGTATTCAACAAACCGGTCAGGAAGGTGAGCAGTGCTTTTTCATCGACAGCTGGAAGTTGCATAATTCCTCTTTAAAATGAACGGCCTTCATATTCGCTGATCCGCCGGCGAATTTCGGCGTTGACCGGAACGGATTTTTTCGTATGGTAATCGAAGGTCACCATTACCGTTTCGGCCGTGGCGTAGACCTTGCTCCCGTCAGGAGAAGCAACGATGTATTCCATGACCAGGCTTTTATTGCCGATTTTCGTTACACTCACTGAAATCACCACTTCATCCGTGAATTCGATGGGTGCCAGGTAACGGACGTGCACATCCGCAACGATGAAGGGCAATTCCAGGAAGGAGCGGTCGGTAAACAAACCGGCTTCTCTGATGTAATGGAAGCGCGCACTCTCGAGGTAGGTCAGGAACACTTTGTTGTTGACGTGCCACTGGGCATCGATATCGCCGTAATTTACAGTAACCGGGAAATGAAAACGAAATACATTCATCCCCGAATTATACTCTTTCGCCGATTCTTTTCATTTTTACAGAGATTAAGGAATAATTAACGCGCTTTGCTCTTGCATAAATACCAATTATATGAGATAAATAAGGTATTATTACCTAAATTGTCTAGTAAGAGGATAATCTATGCAAATCACACGACAGGCCGATTATGCACTACGGGCGATGGTATATCTTTCTAAACTTGAGCCTACTCAAAGAGCGGCGACCAGCCAAATCGCCGAAACCAAAAAGATCCCCCCTTCATTTCTGGCCAAAATCATTTCGCAGCTTTCGATTGCCGGGTTGATCCATACATCACGCGGCGCCCGTGGCGGAGTCACTTTGGCTCGCCCGGCCAACGAAATTTCGATCCTTGAAGTGGTCGAAGCCATCGATGGACCCATCGCCTTGAATGAGTGCACGATATCGCCAGATGGTTGTCCCTTCTCTGGTGATTGCCCGATTCAAGGGCTCTGGTGCGACGCGCAAGCTGAATTGGTCAAAAAACTGCGCACCACCACCTTCGATACTATATCAAAATAATCGAACTTCGTGTGTTCCCAACGCAGAGTATTATCAGTAGAGGAAACGGGGCTTAAATGCCAGGCGGTACACCTATTAATCGCCAGTGGATTCTTGCATTAAAAGACGGCTCCGTCGTAATTGACTGGGGCGATGGTCTATTTCAAGATGTTCGTTCAGGGGATTTTGTCCAGGTGAAGGAATCGGATGTCAGCCATCACATCCTGAATGAAGAGTTGGACTGGCTGATGCACATTGGACGCGTCAGTGCTTACACTGCCGTAACCGTTTGGCTCCCCAATTTGCCCGAAAGGCCTCAGCGGACTCTCGACTGATCTATAGCTGGTTTTCCCCTCCCCATAGAGCGGGAGGGATTTTTTTAGCAAAGAGCGCCCATGACTGAGTTGCCTCGCATTAAACTGAATCTGAACGTTGGCCTGATCAGCTTGACCCGCCTGTTCATCAACACCTCCGTCCGCATGGTCTATCCCTTCCTCGCAATCTTCGCTGCCAGCTTGAATGTGGATGTGAGCATGATCTCGCTCGCGCTGGCCGTCTCGATGGTCGCCAGTGCGGTCGGCCCATTCCTGGCTCCGGTCGCCGATCAGCGCGGGCGCAAGACCGGCATGTTGGTCGGCCTGGGCATCTACCTGGTCGGGGTGCTGCTCGTTGGTCTCTTGCCGAATTACACCACCTTCCTGCTGGCCATTTTGCTGGGCAACCTGGGCAAT
>Ga0182011_10003126_pt1 | contig 13679 bp, 12 predicted proteins | sample 711E1DmetaG_FD_120481 | JGI IMG/M metagenome (GOLD analysis project Ga0182011, IMG submission 120481) | Permafrost microbial communities from Stordalen Mire, Sweden - 711E1D metaG | ecosystem: Environmental > Terrestrial > Soil > Wetlands > Permafrost | place: Sweden: Stordalen | collected... | reverse complement strand
TGAGATGGTACACAAAATGTGTGAGGGATGCTCGATATGTTCAAGTCGAATCGCGGTAAACGTTATAAAGTGCTGATACATGCGGGTTTCAGACCTTTCGAAGCCAGGTGGCTATCGACAATACCATTCGCCAAGCACCCAGCCATGGGACTAATTATCCGAAAACGCCGGAAGCTGCTAAAAAGGCGAGTCCAGGAAGCTGACAGGAACGGCTGGAACATAGCCAAGCGGCAGCGAATTTGGGATAGCCGAACGCGCAAACTCTATCAACGCCGACACTGGGTCACCTTCAGTGATCATCCCACTGGAGCGGGTCCAGCAGCGGGCCAGGCAAATCCCTTCGAGCTTTACCGGCATTACGAGAGGAATGAAATTAACCCGATGCCGGGTGATTCCAAAAAGCCGAATAGTCATGGGACAGGTCAAGAAAAACGCTGGGTCCTTGACCGCTTCCAGATTTTGCTTTTCACCGCAAGGCAGGCCTGGAAAGGTGGCAATATTGAAAAATATCGCGCATCTGTTGCCTCATTGGACAAAATTATCGAACGGGCTTCCCCGGCTAAACAGAAACAATTAAAAGCGGTTAAAGGCAAGCTAACAAGGAGGTAAAAATGGGTATTAAGGCCTATGCGATCCACACTATGGGCGAAAGTCACGTCCTCATCAATGAATCTACAGGCTGTCACCTGGTGAGCGAATGCGTCACCGATCTGCTGGATTTTCTTCTCGATGACGATACAGAAAGTATTCATGCCGTTTGGAACCTGGATTCATTTGCTGGTGCCATCTTGAAGTTAACGAGCACAGAAATCTGTCAGCGGTTGATCGGGCCAATACATAAGGCAGTTTTCGGTTTTGATGACTCTACATCGATATATTCCGTTTATTATTTGCCGAATGTGCTGCTCTCGATCACGAAAAAAGCGGATGGTAACCTTAAACGGCTGGAGGTTACTATCTATGGACTGGACGGGTTTTTCGATGACGGTGAGCCGGAACCAGCCGACGTTTATAGCTTGAAAGAGCTCGGCGATAAAATGCTGACCGAATTGGGAAAAATTGGTATTTTCCCTAAAACCTTAACATCGCCCGTTGGGGCCTTTTTAAGTACCCATAAATTATCGGTCCCCACTATGAAAGACACCCCGGAACAATATCTGGGGGCACAGCTTTACGCCGAGGAATGTACGGGCAAAGAATGGCGCGAAGCCTTCAAAATTGGTTGTTTTGCAGCAGGTGAAAGTTATTCCTACGATTTGTCTTGCGCTTACGGCAGCGTCGCAGCACGGCTGCCGGATATCCGATATGCCCGGTATATCTATTCCACCGAGATGATTGATTCGGCCTATCTGGGATTTGTCCGGGGTACCATCACCATTAATCATGACACCAAGATTTCACCGATCATTACTCGAATGGGAGGCGGCAGATTAATCAACCCCACCGGAACTTGGGATGGCTATTTAACGCTGGATGAGGTCAGGTTCATCGAACGGTATCAAATCGGCTCTTTCAAATTGCGCGACGGCTGGTTCCTAGTTTTTAAACCTTTCGCATGTCCGCTCCAGCAGCTGATGGAATTGCTCTATGCACAGCGTACCCAGTCCGACCCGATATTGAATATCTTCCTGAAAAGAGTCGCCAGCGGTATTTGCGGTAAATTTCATGAGCACCACGAGAGTGGCCCCGGCGACTTTTTTAATCCGATATTCCATGCCGTCATCACTGCAACAGTAAGGTTAAAGGTTGCGGAACTCGTTTATCAAAATGATATACAAAATAATGTGATCCGCATTAATACCGATGGCCTATTGGTCGACCGAGAATTGGACATTCCCAAAAGTCGTGGTATGGGGAGATGGCGGTTCGTCGATACTCAACCAGCCATCGTGCTGTCACCGGAGCTCTTGTTCACGAAGGACAAGCATCCAAACGGTATGAATCACTCATTGCTGCTGAGATTGATATTCGAAAAACCGAGAGCCAGGTTATATGAAGCTCAATTGCCCAAGCGGGTGACGTTGTCGGAGGCGCTCCGCGACCACCATTTGGAGAGGGTGGGAGAAAACACGACCCGTTCATCCCGCATCGATTTAACGTTACTACAACATTACCAAACCAGAAGTTTCCATCAATTCCCCCAAACCGGAGAAAACCTGCTCGATCGCAAGTATGATTCCGAACCTATCAGACTTGGAGAAAAGGCTGAACAATAGTGAAGAGGTTTGTTATCGGGTCGACGTGGGCGGAGTTACTACCAGGTCGTATCCCATTAGAACTAGTTTTTATTTGAGGTGGTACGTTGTTATTGAATTTTGAGTATTGCAGTTTGTGCAAAGTTGAAGTAACGAATTGGCGGGCTCATTGTCGATTACCTGAGCACCAGAGACAATCCAGGGCACACATCGGACAGTGCAGCTCTACAGCTGAGACCTGCAATAAAGATAGAGAATCCAAAATGCTATCCTGGCTCAACATAGAGGCCAAAAATTAATCTATTGAGGAGTTAAACGAAAATGATTGAAACTGTTTGTGACAAAGATTTTGAACAGAAAGTAATCGGGGCAGTTGGTCCTGTGGTGGTGGATATATACGGCATCAACTGTATTTCATGCCGTAAAGTAGATGCCGTGGTTGAACGGCTAGCACCGAAGTACGACGGCAAGTGCAAGTTTTACCGGTTGAATGTTGAAGAAAGCCCGCGAACTGCCAGTAGGTATCATGTGATGTCACTTCCGACCTTACTGTTCTTTAAGGCCGGCGAGATATCTAAAGCAGCCGTAGGGGCTGTATCAGATGCGATCCTCATATCTGGCATCGAAGAACTATTGTAGGAATTGAAGTAGAACGAGAATAATCCCAGTTTTATGTTTTAATGCCTTTTTTGGAGGTATAGGTGAGTTTTCACCTTTACAGGAATAAGTAATACATAATTTAGTGACGTGACTGAATGGCTATTTTTGAAATCAAACCCGAAACAGAGGAAAACCTATAAAAAGACAGTTGGCTGGTAGACAAGTTTATTCCTCTTGGAGAACTGATCCCAATCATTGGCCCCGCCGGAGTGGGCAAATCGCTTTTAACGGAAAATATTGCGGTTTGCATGGCTCATGGTAAACCGTTCCTTGGTGCGGAGACATTGGGCGGTGACGTCTTAATTATCGATCAGGACACGCCGACGCTTATGCTTAAAAACCGGCTAGCCGCAATGGCAAAGGCAATCGGCGGTAAACTACAACATAATATCGTTATCCACTCCATGGAGGGTCTATCGCTGCGGGATACTCTACCAGCGGTTATCGGGCAATATCCCGCATCTGTGTTGATTTTGATTGATAACCTGAACAGTGTTACCGCCGGTGTTGCTAATGCCGCAGATGAGTTGATGCGCTTTAAGACGCAATGTCTCCGCCCAAACCGCACAATCCTTACGACGTACCATACTCCTCCAACTCCAGTAAATAAGAAAATTAAAGATATATGGTTCGGCAGCTCGGAATTGATGCAACAAGCCGATAGTTACTTCTTCCTCAGCAAAGAAGGTCAAGGTGCTCTGAAGACATTACATGTTCGCCCCGTCGCTAAGAGGCAACCTATCGAATACAGCAACGTAACTCTGGATTTCCACGACGAGAACGGTATGTGGTTCGAATTTAACAAGGAAGAGCAAGAAGAACAAAAATAGCGTGGCTTCAACTAAAAGTCTGTAAAGCTAAAAAATGAGGAAGTAAGTAGAAATGGATGAAAATGAACTAGAACCTGAAATTAGACCGGAACCCGGAAATGAGCTGGAAATATCAGAACCCGGGAATAAATCAGAACCTGACTTTAAACCGGTAAGAGACATGGTATGCTCCTGTATGGACTGCGGCCGTGATTTTACTATCACTGAGGGCGAGCAGCGATTTTTCGCCAGCAGGAATCTTAATCTCCCAAGACGATGTGTTAACTGCCGGCGGCTGCGGAAAGAACGGGAGAACGCTGAAAAGGGTAACCAAAATGTTATTGACAGATAGATATATTGATGTATAGACAGACAGATAGACAGACAGATAGAGTTTTATTATGTAAACCTGAAAAACCTGTTTTTTACACTCATCTTCACGGTCTTCACGGTCTTCACGAGTCTTCCCGGGCCTCTGTCAGTAAGACATGGACCCTAAAAACAGGCTTTTTGGCTAAAAAATATTTGAGCCTAAAAAATGGTTTTTATGCCTACTATAGCTCATATTCGCTGATACATATGTTATGTAAAGATTTTTTGAAAAATTCTCTTCTTATATATATGCGCGCGCCACGTTATTGGGTATACGGATTGTGTGTGAAGACCGTGAAGACCGTTAAGACATATATGAATAATAATATATATATATTTGGGAGCGTAACCCCAATAACGTGTGGGTGCGCATGCATCGTGCGCGTATATAGTAGAGAACGATTTTGCTAAGGTTTATGACAAGGTTTAAAAATAACAGAAATTTGGAGGATATATATGGATAGAGATCTAGAACGTGACAAAGCAATGCCTAATGCCCTCAACGAGCTACAAGAATTATCCACTTCAAATCCTGATGGGGTAACAGCCTGTGCTGAGTGGGTGTGGAAGTGGTCATATGTCGTTGGTTACGCCACAGTGGCTAAGGAATTAGCTTTCAAGTCTAAAAGGGATAAATCTACCAGGGTCAGAATAATACAGAACGGTAAAGAGGAGTACCAATTACCACGCGTATGCCCTAAAGAAGAGACGCCTTGGGAGATAAAGCGGGAGCTAACGAACGAGCAAGCAAGCGGACAGGCAGAGATAGCTCTGGCCACGTTGCTCAATACCTCAGATTTGTCCGAGTTAGCTGTTTGGGTAACTCGGTACGGCAAGATCATAGGCTACCGCAAAGTCGCAGACATGATGATTAATAAATTTAGAGAAGTGGGGATGGGTGTGCAGTAGTGGCCGCTTATGATTTTGATCCCAAAGAGACAATATCTCAGGATTTCTGGCTGGTAGACCAATTCGTTCCCCTCGGGCAGTTGATCCCGGTCATCGCGATGGCAGGCGTGGGAAAGTGTCTCATATATGATACTCCTGTTATAATGTTTGATGGGACAGTCAAGCCTGTGCAGGACATCAAAACTGGTGAACACCTTATGGGTCCTGATAGCAAACCACGTACGGTTCGTGGTACTACCAATGGTTCTGGTGAGATGTATAAAATTATCCCTGTAAAAGGAGATTCATTCACTGTTAACGCTGAGCATATATTGTCACTCAAAGTAACTGGAAAAAGAGGGCAGTCTTACAATGCACACTGTTCTATCAGAGGTGGGCTCAAGCCCGGACAAGTAAAAGATGCCAACGGTCACTGTGTAAAGGTTCCCATGCAGAATCCCGGCTCGCATGGCGGGTTAGTAGGCGGTGAGATTGTAAACATTTCTGTTAAAGATTATCTAACTAACTCTGAGCGGCACAAGAAGAACACCAAATTGTACCGCGTTGAGGTTGAGTTCCCGGAGAAGCCTGTCCGACTGGATCCGTACTTCCTCGGTCTCTGGCTTGGAAATGGTACCAGTGCCCGTCCTGAGATCACGAATGTGGATAATGAGGCTGCAAACTGGATCAGGCAATTTGCAACCTCAGTCGGGTTACCTGTGCATGAAACACAAAAAAGCGGCTGTGTAGAGATGTTAATAAACAATCTCGGGGAAAGCTACGATAAGAATATAATTGTTGAAGCACTACGGTTCTACAGTATTTTCGGTAATGGCCTGAAACGTATCCCAGCAGCTTACTTGACCAATTCACGTTCAATTAGACTCCAAGTTCTGGCGGGCTTAATAGACACAGACGGCAGTTTGATCCACGGTTGCTATGAGATAGTATCAGCTTATCCTAATTTGGCTAAAGATATCCTCTTCTTGACACGTTCATTAGGTTTGGCGGCTACTGTCTGCAACAAACTAGTGCACGGGAAATGCTACTACCGAATAGTCATTACAGGCGATATATCGGTTATCCATTGTTTAACTGCTTCTAAGCAGGCATCGCTCCCCGTACAGATTAAAGATGCGTTAGTCACAGGGTTTAAAATTGAGCCAGTTGGTATCCATGACTATTACGGTTTTGATGTAGGCACAGACGGCTTGTTCCTGCTTGGTGATTTCACAGTTACCCATAATAGTTTTTTCGCGGAGTCGATCGCTGTTTGTGTGGCTCACGGAAAACCATTTCTAGGTGCCGAGGTCATAGACGGTGATGTCGTGATCATCGACCAAGACACACCAGATAAGACGCTCAAGCGACGGCTGGCTGCTATGTCCAAGGCAATGGGCTGTGAAAAGAAACACGAGATTCATATCCATTCCATGGATGGTTTGTCGCTGAAGGATACCTTGCTGACAGTTATCAAACAACACCCAGCAGCTGTGTTGATTCTGATTGACAGTCTCAACAGCGTGTCAGTCGGTCTTGATAGCAACAGCACCAACGATATGTCTCGGCTCTCTACGCTTAAAAAAGAGTGTCTACGCCCAAACCGGACGATTATGATTACCCATCATATCTCACAACACGCAGATATTACTTTAGAGGATCTAATGACCGGTGACCCGGCAGGATTAGCTATGGGTAGCTCTGTATTGATACAGCAGGCTGACAGCTATTACATTATCGGCTCCCCGGGCAACAAAAACGGTAAGATGTCAACCTTATGTGTCCGGCCTGTGGCTAAGCGCCAACCGATCGGTTACGGCCCTGTGATCCTGGACTTCCACGATGATGAAGAAACAGGTATGTGGTTTGATTACCGCGGCGAATACGTGGTTACCGAGAATGAATGCCAGGAAGATATCCTGCTGCTATTCAGCCACGATGGTAAAGACCGGACTGTTCGTGAGATATACAATGACATGCGTGAGAAATGGGGCATGATTAAAGTCAGGGATGAATTGCGGGAGCTGGCGCATCAAAACAAATTATCAGAGCGTAAAGAAAAAACAAACGCCTTTGTGTACCGCCTCCCCGAAAAAACAACCGTCAAGAATTTTATGCACCATTTAGGCAGTGATAAGAAAGAGAAAGAAGAAGACAGAAAAGAGCGAGCCAGTGCCGCTGAAGATGCCGGTTCTGCCACTGAGAAGTGATCTTTGTGGTTAATACGTTAGTCTACAATAAGCCTATGGAACGCTGTAGTCGAAAAATAGACAGCCTACTCATATATTGCTATTTGGGTAACCTCTGGTTATTTATTGTGGCATAAGTTGAAAAAACGTCCGTTAATTACCCTGACAAGAAAGTGCTCGACGGGAACGAAAGCTAACCGTGAACAGAGACGTAAGAGTTGACTAAACACACTTGACTGAACTGACTGTCCATAAGGCTTACAGCCGTGTATTATGTACCGTGGTAGAAAAGAACCAGAAACCACCGATGACAACGACAACTAGCATAGCTGCCAACGGAATAGATAGCTTAATCTGTCAAACGAAGGAGGTGTTTACCCCGGTCCAATCGGGTAAAATAGCTTTGAAAACCAAATAAAGACACCAGAAGGAAGAAAGGCATAAATACCCCATCCAGATTGTACAGGGAATTTGGTATCGTCGGTGACATGTTTTGATGCCTCCGAACTCGATTTCCATAAAACTAAATTTGGCAGGGGAATTGGCTGCAGATTCGTAGTTCAAATTGCAGAAAAATATGATCGTGTTGAGGGTCAATTTATTTTTATGGGGTATAGACAAACGGCGAATATATTTGTATAATAAGGCCAAATACACTCGAATAGTTATTTTATGACGAATCTGGGGCGAAGAAATCATTAAATAGAAGTGAATTTTGACAAAATCGCCTAATACGATGGATATGTTAATGGAGGTAATAAGATGGTAGGACAAACAATAAGACGGATTTTCAAATTCTTCAACAATAACAGAAACTGGGGAAAAATGATCATAGCCTTCACTTTTACGGCAGTCATTTTAGCCGGGTTATTGTGGACCAGTTCACCGGTAAAAGCAATCGGTGTTACTCTCACCTTACCCCCCACTGTGACAGCCGGAAATAATTATTCCTTTACGTCTACGGTAACCATCAATACTAATGAAAATGTCCCCATTAATTCGCTAAGGCTGGATTTAACTGGACCGACGAATGCCTATGCGGTATTCAATCCTGATGGCACTATAACCAGTCAAAGCAGTCAGTTTGCGATCGCCAAACAAGGTAACTCCACCTATGCAGAAGGATCTCGTTCCGGTTATGGGTATGGGTATAGCTCAGGATCGAACGAACTCGATATTTCCATAAACTCTGGGAACGACCAAACTGAAGTATATAATGACGGTTCAAATTGGACTTGGGACCAAGCCGATAACGATACCGCGGCGGGTTACTTTGATAGTGGCACCCAGAAATGGGGCAGCGGCATGAGATTCACTAATATTAATATCCCCCAAGGTGCCACGATAACAAAAGCCTATCTCGTTTTTACGACAAAATATCCCGAATCTGGGACCGGATGCAAGACCACGATCATTGGCGACAAAGAACCGGATGCCGCTGCTTTTAGCAATTTGGCTGATTATCAAGCCAGAAGAGGAATAGCTGTCGGTGGCGCTGATGATACCAAAAAGACAATCGCCCAGGTAACTTGGGATGATATCGTCGGGGGTTTGGCACAAGGAGCTCAATTTGATTCTCCCGACATCTCTTCTGTCATTCAGGAAATAGTTGACCAACCCAGCTGGACTTCGGGCAATCACCTAGCATTGTTCTGGGACGACCATGCTGGGCGATCCGACCAGGGTGGCTGGCGCGGTGCTTACTCTTACTTAGGTTCAAATGACTCTAGCCCTATACTTCATATTGAATACGGGTTTGCCGGGTTAGGATCTTATCAAACATCCTGGGGATATGGGTACGGCTACTCCGGTCCGACTACCCTCCAATATCAGGTCACAATCAATACAAGCGGAATGCAAGCAGGCAACTATAGTGCTCAAATGAGTGTTAATGTGCCTCAACCGGCGGACTCTTCCGTTACCAAATTTCTCTCCATTAGCTATCCGTTTAGTATCACACCCAATACGGGCGAAGGCGGATCAGTACCGACTAGTCATACCTTGGTGCTGATCCAATTGGCCGGTACTTGTAACGTAGACAGTAACGGAGTTACCATTGGAAGTTCCCAGCTGACTTCAATGAATGGTAATATCATTATGAATATCGCCAGTGGAACCAAGCTTTTAAACAGTCAAGGACAGCCGCTAACAATGTTATCTGCTACGGCGACTACCAATCTTCCGGCTCCTCCGGCAGGTAGCGTTGTCATCTCCTCGGTTGAATTTGGTCCGACAGGTGCGACCTTCAATCCCGCGATAAGTGTTAGCTTTAAATACGATCCTGCGAGTTTACCTGCTATGGTCCCGGGGTCATCTTTGTATGTCGCCTGGTGGGATGGTACTTCCTGGCAAAAACTGGCCAGCACTGTGGATTCCCAGAATAACGAGGTAACGACGGCTATTTCACATTTTACGTCTTTTGCGCTGATTGGCACACAAACACCGGTAACAACAACGTCTACAACTACGCCAACATCGACAATAACTGTCACTCCTGTTACCACGACTAAAACAACTACAACGATTCCTGCGACGTCACCTTCTACAACTAAGACCACCCAGGTTTCGACTACAACGTTGACTCCAATTACCACAACATCTACTATATCTACAACACCTTCAAAATCATCATTACCGTTATGGTCGTGGCTACTGATCGGCGTAGTTGCGATTTTTGTGGTAGCAATAGTTGTAATACTAGTGCGCCGTAACAAATAACTGCAAAATACATATTGATAGGCTCTAGCTAATAGCGCTGTGAGTAAATGCATAGCGCTATTAGTAGTTTATTTTAGGTATGGAAATGGCTAATGTCGAGAAAACTAATTACATTGAGACAAGCCATTAGCTAAGAAGCTAGAATATCATTTTTACGGTAGCAGCAAACTACACACGCTTGTTTTGCTTAAATATTACATTTCTTCTTCGAAAGAATATAAGGAATCCTTCGAAAAGTTCTGGATAAGTTGAGGCGATCGTTGAAAAATGCCTTGGTGACAGGTATAACAGGACAAGATGGTGCATATCTGTCTAAGTTCTTATTGGGAAAAGGCTATAAAGTTTTCGGAACTTATAGAAGAATTTCCACACCCAATTTTTGGAGATTAATATATTTGGATATTTTCGATAAAGTTGAGTTAATTCCCGCGGATTTACTCGATTCTTCTTCAATGTTACAGGCGATAAAGACGTCTAAACCTGATGAAATTTATCATTTGGCAGCACAAAGTTTTGTTGATGCCTCCTTTGAACAGCCCATAGGGACAGGCGAAATCACCGGATTAGGGGTAACCAAGATACTCGAATCGATCCGGGAGGTAAATCGTGATATAAGGTTCTATCAGGCATCATCAAGCGAACTATACGGAAATGGTAGCATTGAGCCAAGAACAGAAGATTCCCAATTTTGCCCCAGTAGTCCGTATGCTGCCGCTAAAATTTATGGTTACTGGATAACAAGGATTTACCGGGAAGGATATGATATCTTTGCCAGCAATGGAATACTCTTCAACCATGAATCACCTTTGCGAGGTATGGAATTTGTTACTAGGAAAATATCCAATGCAGTGGCAAAAATCAAACTAGGTATCGATACCACACTAGAACTAGGGAATCTAAAAGCAATGAGGGATTGGGGATATGCCCCTGAGTACGTTAAGTCAATGTGGTTGATACTTCAACAGGACAAACCCGGTGACTTTGTGATAGCTACCGGAGAGTCACACTCAATAGAAGAGTTTGCTGAGAAGGCTTTTAATGTTGTCAATTTAGACTGGCGGAAATACGTCAAAGTAAACCAAAAATTCTTTAGACCAGTAGATGTTAACCACTTGCAAGGGGATTACTCAAAGGCAAAACGTGTATTAGGGTGGGAACCCAAGGTGAAATTTAATGAATTGGTCGAACTGATGGTTAGGGAAGATTTACGCCGTTGGGAAAGGTCGTTAAATGGTGAAAGATTTGCATGGGATGCCTGCAGTTATCCTGGTGAAATGAAAATTTTAGGTAGACCGAAACGGGAGGTTCCACAGTGATCCCAATTGCAGAGCCTCTTCTTGGAAAAGCTGAATTAGATAATGTAATGGAAGCCATGAAATCCGGGTGGATCAGCTCCAAAGGAAAATTCATTCTGGAATTTGAGGAAGCATTTGCTAACTATTGCGGGGTCAGATATGGCATTGCCACGTCTAATGGAACGACCGCATTGCATCTGGCCATGGTGGCACTGGGAATAGGCGAGGGAGATGAGGTTATCGTTCCTACTATGACATTTATTGCTACCGCAAATGCTGTTACTTACACAGGAGCTAAACCTGTTTTTGTGGATTGTAACCCAGAATATTGGTGCATGGATCCGAATAAAATAGAGGAGAAAATAAACCCAAGAACCAAAGCTATAATACCTGTGCATTTATATGGACATCCATGTGACATGAATTTGATCAATTCTATCGCACAGACTCATAAGTTATGGGTAGTCGAGGATGCCGCAGAAGCGCATGGTGCTGAGTACAATGGAAAAAGGGTTGGAGCATTTAGTGATATAGCCTGTTTTTCATTCTATGGAAATAAAATCATCACTACCGGTGAAGGAGGGATGTGTTTAACTAATAATGAAAATTTAGCATCGCGAATGAGAATTTTTCGGGACCACGGGAAAAACCCCAATAAAACATATTGGCATGATGTTGTAGGATTTAACTACCGGATGACCAATCTACAGGCAGCGGTAGGCGTGGCTCAATTGGAGAAAATTAACATACTAATTGGGAAAAAAAGACAAATGGCAAAATGGTATTCGGAAGCGTTGAAGAACCTACAGGAAGCTAGACATTTAACATTACCATTGGAGATGCCATGGGCAAAAAATGTTTATTGGATGTATTCTATCTTACTTTCGTCTGAATCCAGCATTACTCGAGATGAATTTACTGCGAAGTTAGGCGAAAGAGGAATAGAAACACGTCCCCTATTCTATCCTCTCCATACGATGCCGCCTTATCGAAATAATGGCTCTTTCCCAGTCTCAGAGGACATCAGCCAGAGGGGTTTGAACTTGCCATCCGGTTGTAATTTGCGGAAGAGCCAAATAAGTGAAATTTGTAGCCAGATTTCATCGCTATTTGAGAGCAGCGTACGTAAATGACAATTTCCACCGTTAGCAAACACAAACTTTCCATAATTGTACCCACGTATTCAGAAGCACCAAACATTATTCCTTTAATAAATGGCATCGTAAAAAGCCTCAATGAAAGGAACCTGAATGAATATGAAATTATTGTAATTGATGACGATAGCCCAGATGATACAAAAGAAGTCTGTCGAAAGTTGGCAGATAAATGTCCAACATTGAAATTGATAACCAGAGTTGGGGAGAGAGGATTGGCAACAGCCATTTATAGAGGCATCGCGGAAGCCAGCGGAGATGTCGTGATAACAATGGATGCTGATCTAAGTCATGATCCAAATGCGATTCCACGGCTGGTAGATAATATATTGAACAACTCGGCAGACATTGTGGTTGCATCACGTTTCGTTGATGGAGCACAGATGCACTCTTCTTTTGAACAAACTCTAGGAAGTAAAGTATTAAATATCTTCATCAGTGTTCTGCTGCAGCTTCACATTAAGGACGTTACAGGGGGTTTCCTTGCAATCAGAAAAGATAGTCTTAAAGACGTGGACAAGGATTCAATATTCTGGGGTTATGGTGATTACTCTTTCGCACTCCTATATGAAGGACGCAAACAAGGTCTGAAAATCGATGAAATTGCGTTCAATTATTATCCTAGAAAGAACGGCTCAAGCAAAACTAAATTACTCAATGTAGGAGTTTCCTACGGAATTAGAGCACTTAAGTTACGGTTTAGCAGAAGTTAAATGTCGGCATTTTTAAATTGTCCAGATGATATTTATGAGATGTAGATATAAATCAGAAAGACGGATACTCTGTCCCGCCTGATTTGCACACGATGCTCATACATTTCCAATCGGCCAGATAACCCTTAGCGATAATAATTCGTTTTATCGAGACGGTCATTTTAATCTCCGTTATGATTTTATTTATAAACATCTGTCAATTCTGCAGTTTACGAATTTTGCGTTTATTATATAATGGAGTCAAGCAAGATTCGAAAATTAATGAATTTGCTTTTAGTTATCAAGATCAAAAGAATGGCTCAAGTAATACTAAATTGCTGAGAAGAGGACTTCACTACGAAATTAAGGCACTAGAGTTGCGCAAAAGAGGGTAAATGTCGGCTATTGTCACTTATGCTAGAAATAGGATTAGCTTAACAATAACCAGGAGCTTAGCTAAAAGAGGTATCAAGGTTATTACTGCTGATAGCATTTACCCGGCGATGGCTTGTTTCTCAAAATATAGTAGTGGGCATTTTACTTATCCTTCCCCCATGCTTTATCCAAAGGAATTTATTAGTGAACTGATCAGACAAGCGAAAAGACATGAGGTACAGGTATTAATTCCTGCGCATGAAGAGTCTTACATTATTGCTAAATATAAAGATATTTTGGAAAAAGAAGGCTTGAAGGTTATTGTGAGCGAC
>Ga0182011_10003125_pt1 | contig 13680 bp, 6 predicted proteins | sample 711E1DmetaG_FD_120481 | JGI IMG/M metagenome (GOLD analysis project Ga0182011, IMG submission 120481) | Permafrost microbial communities from Stordalen Mire, Sweden - 711E1D metaG | ecosystem: Environmental > Terrestrial > Soil > Wetlands > Permafrost | place: Sweden: Stordalen | collected... | reverse complement strand
TTATCAAAGAGAACTGTCGAGTACCAATCCCTCGTGAAATCATTGGCAACATTGGCATATGAGAACTCATCTGTCATATCGGACCCAAAGTACAGGGCAAGAGGGTTTTTCCCAATACCTGCTGGAAAAACAGCGAGTGTCGCTCCAAACTCGCCAGTACAGCAGATCATTGGGTTCAACATCGCATACAGGTATCTAAAATTAGATAACACGGGTACAGCGTTAACAACATTTACATTCACAGATCCGAGTTCTGGTCAGATCATAAAGGGTGTCTTCAGTGACTGGAACATATACCAATCTCCGGTGATGGAAAAAATCTTTGATTCTAGCTTAGGTCTATATAGATGGCAACAACCAGACATCGCGAATGGAGATGTGGTCAATGTGAATCAGATAGACATACCCATCCAAAAGGGTGAAATAGTTCAATTGAAGATACAATCGATAAGTGAAGCAGGTTGGCCAGCCAATGCATTAAAATCAGACTGGAGCAATGTGGTCAACATAAACTTTCCAAACAATCTACAGAGTTCAGACCAGGTCGCAAACATACTTAGCGATTCATTAACAGAAGAGAGCGCCATAACACTGCAAAACACGCTTTCATCCACCGGAGTAACCGAACATATGTCAGATGGATCACCTAATCCGAACAATTCACTAGGAAGCTATTTTAAACATCAAGCGCAAAATCTTGCGTATAATCAAAACACTAGGGCTCATAACAATACAGTAGTTAGCACCCAAACTGTAGCATTACAGACTTTTATAGACAACATGTCTAATTTAGGTTACATAACAGTGGTGGATTCTTGTGCAAATAGTTACACTTCAACATTACAATTAATTGTGCAGGAAATCGTGCGTAACATTCCAGGGTTTCAATTTTCTAATATTTAAAATTTATTTAGACGTCCAAATTCCCATCCTTTATCTAAATAAATTAAAATATCTGTTTTATTTATCATTTTATTAGTATTTAATATTTTATTAAACATCCATACACGTTTTATTTTTACTACATTTTTATTTATTAATGTACAATTATCGAAATGCCATCTTTTCATAAGATTATATCTTCCAGATTTATTACAATGCGGACAATTTACAATTTCTGGTAAATTTATCATTTTAAAATTTAATCTTCCATATTCCCAACCTTCATTTAAATATTCTTCAATTTTATTTCTATTTATTTTTTCACATAAATTTAATATTTTATGATGCATCCATATTATTTTTTTTACATTAGAGTTTTTGATATTTAGTTTCCATTGTTCATATTTTTTATTAGCTATTTCCACATCATATTTTTCTAACCATTTTTCATATAATGATATTCCATACATTCCATTATTCTGGCCATGGCATATACCATTAAATTTATTATGATTATTTCTACTTATGAAATATTCAAATTCATAATATTTATCTAGCATATCATAATTAGACATTCCAAATTTTGGTACATTTTTTTTAATATAATTATTTTTTAATGTATAACATTTTCCTTTCATTTTTATAGATATATTCTTTTTTCTGTTTTCACTAAATCCCTTTTTCCATCCATTATCTATCCAAATATTTAATTCACCAATATTTATTTTTTTATGCACATTATTTAAATTTATCCATATTAAATTTTTTGATTTTTCTTTTAAAGATTGTTTATTTTTACGTTCTTCACTAAATCCCTTTTCCCATCCCATACTTAACCAATAATTTAATTCATTTTCTTTAATTCTTTTATGTTTATTTTCTAAATTTATCCATATTAAATTTTTAGTTTTTCCTTTTAATGATTCACTTTTACGTTTTGATGTTTCTTTATTTTTTATATCAGCTTCTTCTACACCATATTTTTCAACCCAGATATCATATGCACATCTACCAAACATGCCATTTTTCACGCCTATAAGATCTATTCTTGGACCTGTGGTGGTAGGTTTACCTCTACGAGCATTACTTATTTTTTCTCTTTCTTCTTTAGATTTAATTCTTCCCGTAGCACCTTTACTTAATTTTTCTCTTTCTTCTTTAGATTTAATTCTTCCTTTACTTGATTTACGTAATTTTTCCTTATGTTCTTCTGAAAGTTTGCGACCAGTATTAGCTTTGCTTATCTTTTCTTTAGATTCTTTAGATGGGCTATATGTAGGTCTAGATCCTCCTTTAGGATCTATATTATATCCATTAGGACTTAATGTGTTAAATTGTATAATGTATTTTTCTTGAGCATCAAATGCTTCTTGTTTTGTTGCAAAAAATTCTAAGATTTCTCGTTTAAAATTTTCTCTACCTTCTTTTTGTATAGCATTATATAATATTTTTCCACTGCCCAAATATCTTTTTGTTTTTACATAATTTAAATCATTACTTGAATGTTCTCCCACATATTGTTTTCCATTTATCAAATTGGTGGTGATGTAAACAAAATTAAACTTCTTTTCAATGATTTTCTTTTCCATGATCGATCTTTTTAGTTTTGATATATAAATTAACTAAAGTGGGACAGACAGTTTGATCTTCTGTTTGTCTTGTTTGCGCAAGACTAACCACTTTATTTATATATCTATGTTTAAAATATATAAATAAACTAATTTGATTGATGATAAAGAACTTCCTTGACACAGCAATACTGACTTCACAGAACCCTGAAACATTTCTGACATTCTATTATGATGGCTCCACACAAAACATCACACCATCGCTTGATGTCTCAATAAGCAAGAACACATTGTTCATAAATGGGTTAGACATGTATGATCCATCTAACTATGTTCCTGGTACCTTGACATTGTCATCCGATGCTTCCATTGCATCATTCTACGCCTTCACTCCCTCTGTTAATGACTTTGACATAAAACTGATACTAAAATCGTATGGTCCAACTGTTACATATGGTCCAGAACTGATCACAAGTTGGACCAATGGAGATGGTGAATCTGCATTCGATCCATTCACAACATCCGGCAAACTTATCACCGAAGCAGGTCCACCCATAGGGGATGGTGGGTTTTGTTTTTCGAATGATATTGGAGACATTTCTATTGGTGATAAATTTTCTATCACATATAGCCCTGTTACTAACTATGGTAACATCTCTTTATTTATTGGAAATACGCTTGCCGTTGAGAGCAATGTTATGAGTGGGATGAACGATTATAACCCAGCAACATTCACAATAACAAACGTGGTTGGTTCTAGCCATAGCTTATTCATCACCACCAATATGTACAATGATACATTTTCAGTCAATACCTTATCAGTTAAAAGGATATACACCGATCTCGAGATGACCTCATTGATTAGCACGTTGGATATATCCATACTCAACAGGCCATTCATCATAGGCACAAATGACATAAACATCTATAACCCATATGATCCATTACTAGACAATGAAGCTTCATACCTTCTTCTTAGGACCAACCCAAAGTTCTCAGGAAACATCAAACTCATCGTAGATTCAAGCAACAACATGTACCTTGACACATTCAAAGTGAGTGACATATTATCAAACAAGAAATATAGGAAACAGAGGGTCTCCGGGAACAGCGTCTTGTCAAGTGACATCCGAAACACATTCAACACTCTACCAATAGGAGAGGTCTACAGGTTGGACTCAGAAGACACGTTAAACATAGCTGTCCCAAAGACAAACCTATATGACCAATACAACACCACATATAGTTATGGTTCCAGGTTCTTGGAGGATGATCTATATGATGATGAGTACTCAATCCTGGCACCATTGTGGATCAATTCCAGACTGCCAGATCACTTTGTTGTCTTCAGGTTAGATGGTACATATAACCCTGAAACATATGTTCCTAGTCAATCTCTTGATGATCTTGCAAATAAATATGTGTCTGAGGGTGACCTGATAAAGAGCTGGTCCCTTAAACCAGACCAACCACTCGGTACCTATCTTAACACACATCTACAGGAACTATTGAAGATAAGGTCCCCGTTGTTCCTATCACTCGGTGAAGACCCAAACACATGGTATGGCATCGCGATAGATAAGGGCATCATAACCGGTCGTTCTGAGGTCCCATACTTCTTTGATAACACTGTCAACAACTTCACAGACATGAACGCTTTCATATCTGAGGGTTTTGAGAGAAACAACCTGTTGTGCCCAAACCTTGTGAACCTCGAATATACATTCACTGATGACGCCAGTCTATACACCATGCACCGTTACTTTGGTCTATATCTGACAGATAACCAACTATACAAGATAGGTTACTACACCAAAGACTTTGATGCTAGCACGGTCCAGATATTGTCCCTTGATGGAAATGATAGCAGTGTATTCATTCACTCTGGTATATTCGACACGAGTGGGAACATAGCTAATGACTTCAAGAACAGGATATTTGTCCTGAATGATGGTACACAACTAAACAGGATAACCAATGTTGACCAGATAGATGGAACGAGGTCACATATCATCAATTACCTGAATAAACCTGGTGACAACATCTTTTCATCGTCTGTCACACAAAGGACTCTCACGCCATTTGTCACCATCAAACTAAACAACAAGCTAAACCAGGGAGAACACCTAAGGGTCATAAACGAGACACAGAACAAGATATGGGAGGTCTTCAGTACTGACACATCATTGTTGGCCAATGGAGAGTGTTTTCCATATGATTCGGTCTATGATTCCTCTTATCACCCTACTGTCTACAGGACATCATTCTCTGTGGATGGTTCCATATCAGACCAGGTGAGAGCCATCGAGAGAGCCTTTGATTCATTCTCTTCATATGACCCAACATCACAGTTCAGGGTCGGCATAAGACACGACGATTCTCTTTCTTTGATGCTTAGTGATGACGCAGGTAGAGATGAAAACTGGAAGTTTCAGAGGATATCATCACAAAATCTTACAAACATATCAGACCCCTCATCTGGATTTAGTCACCAAGAGGTGCTCAGCGACATAACATTCATGGGTGCCTTCACCCCCTCAGCGAGTGATTTCTCTTTAATAGAGTTTGACGCATCGTATGGACCCATAGGGTTCGAGTTCTTTGGTGATAGGAACACCATCTTCGTAGACTTCTATGACCCCTCAACGTTATATATGTATAACTTTGATTCCTCTGTTGCCAAGGAGATACCAGAGCACACATACTATCAATCTCTATTGGATAACAGATACAAACTCATACAACCATTCAACGTTGTCACACAGTTAACCACATATGGTCTTAACTTTGTTGCAGATCCATTGACACTAAAAGACAAGTACCTGGTGTCAACAGAGGATCAGATAAACCTGATCAACGGCAAGTGGTATGCTTATAACGTGTACCCCCTGTATATCTCTTTGATGGGGATAAACCCTGTAAAGGACATGGACTTCACTGTCTATGACTCCAGCACCCTTGACTTCAGCAGTGAATATTGGTACAAGAGAGACAATGATGATAAGATAGACCAACTCACACTCAACTCTTCAGAATATGTGTACCTTGAGAAGAGAAACTCATTCTCCATAACATCTGGCCAGGGAAACATCGAGATAGATGGTGTTCAGAAGACTTTCATCAACCCAACTGATGCATCACCATACATGTTCAACACCTTTGATGGAAGTGCATATGTTGTGGCTTCCATGGATAACACCACGATCACATATGGTTCACTGGTCCCGGTGATGAACTATGATTCATATGATGCCAACACGAATGAGGAGTCGATATATGATTACTATGATGATCCAAGCGCCCGCAAGACACTCAAATATGGGTTGACTGTTCCATATGTTGCCAAATGGTCCGGCCCTGGAAATGACTGCAGGAACAACGAGTTCAGGTTGATTCTAAAGAATGTGTTTGATGGTTCAACCTCAAACTACATACCATACATCTCACCTGATGGGTCCACCTTCTTCAAGGATGAGATATCATATCCATCTCACAAGTATCTAAACACCACAGGTAGAAACTGGAAGGACTATGTCTACTATGATGTGAATGACGTGATAGAATTCACCGAGGATTCTTCCATCAAACGTGAGACGATAAAGAGTCTGATGTTTGACAGACCATTGACCGATGTGTTTTCAAAGTTGTTATATTCAAACAACGATGCCAATGGCACGGTCATACGATCATCCATAGTCTTCTTTAACGAATACAAGAACACGTTGGACACTCTCATAAATGGATTGAACCTGTCGATGAGTGTGGAGGACTTTGCAAAGAACCTGTTCAACATAAAGAGCTATGATAGGTTCAAGTTCTCTTTCATCTCGTCCCCATCCAGGAACCATGACTCTGATTTTCCGCTGGAAATCATCATAAACGAGAACACTGGTACAATTCTCATGGTGTGGTACCAGGGAAATGACAATCTTTCATATGCATATCGAAACAGCTCGTTCACTTTGGGTAAATCACTGTTGATCAACACTGGTGTTATAAACAACCCAGGCGAAACAAACAAGGATTTCCAGGGGTTCTACCCCCATGGTGATGGCGGGATATATTCCTTTGTCAAGAGCCCGTTCTTTGTCAACAACACGACCCTGACATCTACAGTCATCAACCAATACACAGTTTATGTTTCATTTGGGCCCAGCACATGCTCACCATATGCGCAGATGAACTATAACACCCGCACCGGTGTTGGAAGCATCTTCAACGCATATGGCCAAAACTACGTGAACAACTCTCAGAACTTCATCGGAACAAACTACTCATACAACACATTTGATGGGTCCGTCAATTACTACTACAAAAACAACCTGAACACCTATGGCCCAGATGTCATAAACAATGGCTTCAAGTATGGTTCTAATGACAACCTCTACATAGATAAGACCTGTGATCTATCGATATTCAACACCTTCATGGGGAGAAACCAGGTGATGTACTATGTGTTGAGAGGGGACACCATCTATTCAAACAGGAACTTTGTTGTACCGGCGTTCAACATCAGTCTGAATCAACCACGTTTATACAATGGACTGTTAAACTACAATGGTTACTATCATCCAAAGTTCAATAACATATTGGAATTCAATTACAATGAAGATGACCGTATAATAGATGTGGTGAAACGAGACTTCATACTCAACAACACTAACTTAAAGTCATACAACGACATAAGCCAATATTTTTATAATAAGGTGGTGACAAACGTTGGTTCGTTAGACATATCACTCGGGAATGCCATAGACTATCAAACGAGTTTCAACGTGTTCAAGTCCCAATGGGACAAGGATTTCTATGTTTTAACGGACTCGAGTCAAAACAACACACCTGTCAATGGTTTACTAGCATCAAAGGAGATGCCTAACTTCTTTGGTTCTAAACTGGTAAAGCTACCATACACACTGGTGTTGGATGAGAGTAACTTGGGTTCGGCAAATGGGAATTATGACATAGGAGCACAGAGAGTGACACTCACATATGACTTGACACAGATGATAAGGGACAAGTTCATAAACAACACACAGTTCATCAGCAACTGGTATGGTTTAACAGGTTATGATGTGAACTCCTACATAAAAAACTCAGTTGTAGATTTTTACAACATTGCGCAATCAAAAGTCAAACTGAATGTGTTCACAAAGGTTGGTGATGGCACTGTCCTAAGCTACACGTTCGATGACACTATGACAGAGGTCAAACAGCAGAATTTTGATAGCCAATTAAGCTTCATAAATGGAGACTATGTGTATAGTGTTGTGATAAACAACGTGTATAAGAATAACATCAATTACTTTATAAAGTTCACATTGTTTGAGATATAGAAACTCTAATATATAAATAAAAGTATAAATATGAATAAATTTTCTTTTTCTCCAGGAATGTGCGGGTACGGGCTCATCGGCCCGGATGGCTCGAGTGGTGTTCTTGGTCTTTCTACATATGTAACTGATATGGATTCACTTAATGTCGGTGATCAATTTACTTTAAAAAATAGGATCTTATCTAATGAAAACCTCATTTTATTAAACACTGATAAAATTCCAGGTTATCCATCACGACAATATGAAGACGGTGATCTATTTTTTGATAAGAATAGCCTTGTATCTGTCATAGATCACACAAACGCAAATAGATATAGATCAACCTGTGTCAGTTTTTCATCAAGTAATTTTTTTACGTCAGGGATAACCAGCCCTGGCATTGGCGCCCAACGCTATTACAATGTGCCAGGTGTGGGAGATATTAAACTTTTGGATTGCGTTTATTCGAGTCAGCCCCCATTGGATTACGCTCATACCGTCACACAGATCTATGGCCTTGGTTCAGAAGATTATAATTCTATCCAATACACAGGATCTTCTTTGACAGCAAACAATGTGAACCCGTTCGGTGTATGGGTGGGCAACGTTGATCCAGCATCGACGTCTGATACCCACGCGATCGCTCTAGTACGTGAGACCGCCAACAACACGTGGCACTTTGGTAACCTTGATAACCTGACAGCAAACACACAGAGAGCAAACGCATTGAACCTGGATTTTAACACATTAAACTTTCATGGAACAACATTATTGGCGCCAAATGCAAATGTTGGGATTGGAACCGCTTCGCCAAACTCAGCATTTAAATTGGAGGTGGTTGGTTTTGGTCAAGTGTTAAGAAATACAAGTACAACAGATTACACAACAGTAAGACTCTATAATGATCAGAATAACGTGAATAGAGCGTTAGAAATTGATTATGCGGGCAGTTCATATACAAGTCATCTATTGGCCGACGGCCCGGTTGGAGAAAGTGGAGCCATAGCTACCACTGGTAGCTATCCATTGACGCTCGGCACCAACAACCTTGCAAGATTGACCGTGTCGGCAGATGGAAATGTTGGCATTGGAACATCTGTCCCTGGAACATACAAACTCAATGTCAATGGAAACACAAACATCACCGGCGATGTGTATGCAACCGGTACCGTGAGTGCAGGGTTTAGCATAACTACGGCGGGTAGCATGAGTGCAACCTACTCTATGATCGCAAACACCATACAAGCTAATAATGTCATGCATACTCCAGCTATCCTGGTCGATTATATGCAGATGCCACACCCAAATACCAACCCCACCCCTCAATGGACCATATCAGGCGGCGGCATAACATATCCACTCACATACCAGAAGGCCGATGGTGGGTATGTGATGACACTGGACCAGGGTGGGGACACGACCATCTATGGGACTTCATACCTATTGGGAAATGTCTTTGTGGATGAGATGGGAGCATCCGAAGTGGTGACAACAAACTCAAATGGGTTTTTGGCCAGTCAGGCTCCGGGCAGTGCGTGGAATTCGAACTTCGGAGTGACGGCGGGAACAGTGGCCATCATATCCACAGAACGAGACCTTCAGGGAGATCAACCGATGTGCACGGATAGTTTGGGGCACATCACGACTCTAGATAACGCAAGTTTTAGAAGTCTGATAGATGTACCAAGTAAAGAAGAAATTTCTACATATAGGGAAGCTACCTCAGTAGATATTACATTCACATCCGCTTCATTTACAATTTGGGACATAAGTTCTATAGTTCCCTTAAATACAAAGTGGATATTATTATCTATATGTGGCATATCTACTGGTGGCGAAGATTTTTTTGATATACAATTCAGGAGAAATAGTTCAGCTCCTGCGTACTTCAACCCATTTAGGTTTGCTAGCATAGCACATGGTGTTGGAGAGCCTTCGTGCACAACTATGTTAGTGCCTGTTAACTCAGATAGGACTCTGGAATACAGGGTAACTTCAGGAGCAACAGGTAATATAATTGGGATTGTATGTGGATGGTTTTTCTAAGATTATTTAGAATAGTTATTGGCTTCTTTCTCGAAGTAGTTGCCCTTATATCCATTAACCAAACTATTTATAGAATATGTAGTTAAAAAATTGATATTCACATTAACGTATTTGAATATTTTGTCATGAAATTTAGGTGTAAACACATCAAATTCATCGTACTGTAACGTGTGAATTTCTTCATGACGTAAATTTGATTTAAAATTAGCATCAGAATACGCTAAAGGTTGAAAGAATGGGTCGCTATTCTTAAACGCAGAGATAGTGTTTCCTACAGATTGACCAATAGTGATTCCCTGTATGATGGGTTTATGTGACGAAATATAAACTATAGAACCACTATATAAAGTTTGTTTAATATCAAATGAATACCCCTTGCTAAAAGTGAGGTATGTGACGGATACTATAGTTAAAGGGTCTATCTTAACATCAACTTTTCTAAAATCAGTGTGGAAATTGAAACAATATAAAGTCAAATAGTAGTTTGATATAAGTGGTTTATTATTATAAGCATTACACATCATAGATTGTGATATCGAATGTATCAATCTTGAGGTGATTAAGTAGTCATTGTCTCTGATAGATAATTTTGATATCGATTGAGTTACACCAGAAATTGATCCTTTCCAGACCCCGTTTAAAGCTGCATGTATAAATGTTTCATTGTGTTTATGATGAACGCCTGAACCTAAACCTCCTATGATCATAGATGATATTACATTATAACCAATAAATTTGGCATCATCCTTTTTAAGTTTAAAAGATTGTCCTTCAACATTTCCAAGTAAAAGTGAACCAACTATTAATAAACTAACTGCTTTCATGTCTTTAAGTTTTAAATCTTACTGTAAATATAACACTTTTTTCTGAAACTAAAAAATATTTTCGCAACTATTTTTAAATTATTTTTAATTTCATATAGTTATATAAATCAATATATTAAACATAAAGATGGAAACCTAGATAGTTTTAAAACAAACTTATTACTTTAACTTCAGTGCTCTTCCAATTCTCATAGTCCCAACAAAACGCGTCCGAACAAACAACGTTGTGGTCTATTATCTTCCTTGCTTCTTCTTTATGGAGTTCATCGATCAACTCCAGGAGTCTCGCCTTGCACTCATCGACGTTGTCCTGTTGGATATCTAAACCAAAGATAGATGTTACAGCGGTGATGACGGGGTGATTGAGTTGAAGCTTCCGGTGAAGGACCTCGACGAGGAAGTTTCCGTGGCCACATGAGTTATCGAGGAAAGTTTTAGATGGGGTCCAGGAGTCGGGTGGGAGTTGGTCGAGCATCTCGTTAACGAGAGGTGCGGGCGTAAACACCTCGCCAAAAGTATCTTTTCTAATTTTAGAACGCATTATTTAATCATTTTTATAAATATCACTATAATCACTTGGATTATTATATTCATTTATCACTTTCTGTGATAACATTTTTAAATCATTTAAAGATAATTCATTTTTTGTGTTAAATTTATTATCATTATAAATTCCTAATAAAATTCTATAAATTTCCAAATGGCCCATTTTCCCTGATATTTTATTTTTAAACCATATAAATCTATCATCTTCTGTTAAGAATTTTGAATATGAATAATACATTGCTTCTTCTTCTTCTTGATTATCAAACCCCATAAAATGTAATCCTGATAGTGAGTTTATTTGTTCATTTGATAATTTTAAAGAAATCATAGAATCTTCAATATTACTAAACATACTTAATAAATTTATAGTTTCTTCACAAATATCTGATGAAATTTCATCAGAGATAAATTGAAATAATTTACCATCATACTCTATATTGAAACCATTTTCTAAAATTTTAATCATTTTATCATAATGTTCTTTTAAATCAGTATTTAAATGTTTTAAAATTTCATATTGATTGATTAATATTAATCTATTAGTTTTACTTATTGATTCATTTTTCATTTGATTAATTGATTTTAAAAGTTTGTTGGTACTTAAAGGCATCCCATTTCCTATATCAAATTATTATATACAATAAATTATAAAAGTTTTAATTTTTATATTAATTTTTACTTAACTTCATTTTCTATGTAATCTATCTCTTCTTGAGTTAACTTAAAATAATTATAAATATCATTATCATTTTCTAATTTAACATCATTTATTTTAATTTTTGATAAAGGATATGGGTTTTGCCATCTTGCTGGCAATCCATCATTTCTTATCATATCTGTTGCATATACTTTCTGTTGAAAGAATGACATCAATTTACTATTAATTATGGCAATTAAAAAATTTGCTTCCATTTTATTTTTAACTAAAATATAATGTACATGATCCCCTATTCCTATTTTTCCGTCATCGAAAATTGGTCTGAATAATTTCACGGCAGATATGATTACTTTTGGCAAAAATTGATGGATGTGCGGATAATCAAAATATATCCATTCATCTTTTAAATATCTTGCTCCATGTGCAAATTTATATTTTCCTTTTTCTTTTGATTTATCTAAAATTGTTAAACCTCCAAATCCTTTTCGTGAATATAATCCATTGTTTTCGATAGTTAAAACTTTTTTTATTATAGAGTCAACAATTGGTCCACCTTGGTTTGTTAAATAATCTTCTGATATAAATTTGTTATATCTACCATTTGTGAAATCTATGATAGTTTTTTTATGTTTTTTTATTTTTTGTAAAATATACCAATCAACAACTATACCTATATTTGAAAATGGAGAAATAGAAAGTTTTGCATAAAGTATCTGATTTTCTAACAATATTTGTTGTGCTTTTTGTTTTTTCTTCGCGACTATTTCGGTGCGCCAATCACTGGGATGTATGAAACACAAATAACCTTCATCTTTTAAAACATCAAAGGATAGTTCCACAAATTTTTGCCAGATTGCATTTCCTGAACCTACACCGCCACCCATCTTTTTACCTTGATAAGGTGGGTTCCCACAAATCACATCAAACTTAGGCATGCTCTTTAGTAATTTTTCTAACTCTTCTATATCTTTTACATAGAAAATGTTAAAAAGTTTCGTATCTCCAAATATATATTTCATCATATCGAAACACAATTTATTCATTGTCACCACGGTTAACTTACCAACATTATCATAACCTATCTGTTTTAATATGGAATAAGTGAATGAACCATTTTTCTCATACACCAATATCTTTTTGTTTTTGTTTCCGATGACAATATCAAATTTTTCTAACATATGTTCATTACATATCATTTCATCTGTTAACTTCAATGGATCAAAGACTATGTCCTCATCCATCCTGCCTATCTTTATGTTGTTTATCTGTTCATACCTCTTCACAAAACCATCAAACCCCTTTTCTTCTATTATCTGTTGTGTCTTCCATGACTGAAAACTGAGTTCCTGTTCCCATGGGTCCTTGGCCACCAAGTTATCCAGGATATAGACAAACCATGATTTTGGTAACTTTAGATAATCCAAACAATCTTCTTCACTCAAGTCTTTCAAACCTTCGAAGCTCTTGATGTTCTTTATTGTCACAATGAAGGGTACTTTTTGGAACAGATTCCTTATCTGTCCCTCTAACATAACATATCTCTTATCACCCTCAATCTTTACACTTGATCTCTTATCTATCTTCTCATTTGTCCTTCCATCATCTCCACAGCCTCCTATCTCAAACTCATGCTTGTTTGGATCTATCTTGCTTGGATACCCAGATAGGACTTCAATCAAGTCATCCACATGTTCCAGTTCAAACATCTTTGTCCTTATGATATGAGGGTCTTTAAGATTAGACTCAAAGGAATAATCATTGATGATGTTTTCTATGGATGTTTCTGCCCACACAGACCCCTCACACGAGAATATGTTCATGTTATCCAGGGTCTTTCTTATTAT
>Ga0182011_10003124_pt1 | contig 13685 bp, 8 predicted proteins | sample 711E1DmetaG_FD_120481 | JGI IMG/M metagenome (GOLD analysis project Ga0182011, IMG submission 120481) | Permafrost microbial communities from Stordalen Mire, Sweden - 711E1D metaG | ecosystem: Environmental > Terrestrial > Soil > Wetlands > Permafrost | place: Sweden: Stordalen | collected... | reverse complement strand
GCGCCACCCACGTCGGTGCGGGCATAGATGAGATCCTTCTCGACGGGACTGAAGATGATGCCGCTGACGAATCCCCCGCCGAGGATGACGACGTTCTTCCAATTGTACGCCACGCTCCCGCCGCTCTTTGCCTCCTGGGCCGGCGAAGTCGCCGCCAGGGCCGCGCCTGGCACCTGCGCGCCCGGTCCCTGGACGCAGGAACATATCTTGCATCCGGGCTGCGTCAAAGCCGACAAGATCACTGCCAATGACGTCGCCCAAATCTGCTTGGCCATTTTCCTTGCTCCTTGGTTTCCCATCTTTATTGTGTGCGTTTCCCTATCGCTGGTCACCATAGAGGATTCCTCTCCCGCCTGTGCCGAGATAGACGCGGCCGTAGATGCGCGGGTCGCCGGCTAGGCAGTTTATCCACCCGAACTGGTGCTGCGGGTCATCGATGCGCTGCCAGGTGGTCCCGCCGTCGTCGGAGCGATATGTGCCCCAGACGCCAGCCACGGAGCCAGCGAGATACACCGCCGGGTAGCTCTGCCCAGGCGCTGGCATGCCGAAGCCCACCGCACCTGCAGTGTTCACCTGCGGCACCTGCACGAACGTCGCCAACGAGTCCGGCGAATGAAACAGGCCGGAGCCCGTCGGAACCCAAACATCCCCCTCGATTCCGAACACCGGACGCGGTCTTCCGGACGGGGACGCGGCGGCCTGTGCGAAGGTCGCGCCGCCGTCGATGCTTACGTACATTCCATTCCGGTCGCTTGCGTAGAACTTGGAGGGATTGACACGGTCGGCGGCCACACGCACGCCGGCGGAAAGCCCCACGCATGCTGTCCACGTGACGCCGCTGTCTTGCGAGCAGGAGGGCGTGGCCCCCTGGGGAGCCCACAGGAAAGTCGTGCCGTCGGCCGAGACCGCGATCGATCCCGAGCCCCTGAATGTCGTCGTTCCTGCCGAGAGGGCGGGCGCGGTGGCAAATGGGGTCCAGGTCGTGCCCCCATCCGTGGAGTAGGCGCCGCACTGCCCAGGAGATCCGCCAGGGGACTTCGAGCACGCCGAGTTCGAGCCCGCCCGCGCGACGATGTTCGGGGCCAATTCGGCGAAATCGAGGCTCGTCGTGCTGGTGAAAACCGGGTTGTCGAAGAAGCCGCCCGGAGGAGAGACGTCGAGGTCGTCGTGGCGGAAACCGCCGATGTCACCCACCGCACTCAGCAAGGGCGCGCCCGTCGGAGGGCTGGCGAGGTCGGCCACCACGGTCTCTTCAAGACCATCATCCTCGAAGGTCCAATGAGTCAGAGCTCCGGTGTCGGCAGCGGTAGCGTCGTCGCTCGACCAGATGCCTCCCCCCGTGATAAAGAGAGCGCGCGCTGGGTTGAAGGGATCGATCTCGACGTCGCCCATCCATCCCGGCGTCCCCACGCTGGTCCCGTGCCACAACACCCAAGGCGCCCCCCCCACATCGACCTGCGCGGCCGAGCGAATCGGCACCCAGCTCGTCCCACCGTTCGTGGTGCGGTAGATCTGGTCGGCGCCCCAGCGATCGATCGTGGTAACGATGAGCGTTCCCGGATGGGCAGCATCTACTGCAATTCCGCCGAAGCCGCCGGGCCCTTGCGGGACGTTCACATTGGCCCAGGTGCCGCTGGCCATGGCGTATTGCCAAACAGCGCCACTCGTGATGCTGTTCGGGCCTGACCCGTTGTTGTACGCAAGGTAGAGGTTGCCGCATCCATCGGGCACAGCATGATGAGGCATCATCCCGACAGGGTTGGGCGGCCCGGCAACCGCTTCCCAGGTCGCCCCTGCGTTGGTCGTGCGATAGAGCCCGGTCTCGGTGGTCGTGCCAACCCCGACATAGATCGCCGGTGTGGGGCTGCCCGGCGAGCCGCTGCGTGGATCGAAGACCACAAAGGTCAAGCCGTAGCCCGCGCCGTTGGCGGTGCTGGTCGTCGGGAACTCAAGGACCTGCTTCCATGTTTGCGCAGAGTCCAAGCTCCTCCACAAGCCCGTGTTGCGCGAGCCAAAGTACAAGGTGCTGGTCAGGTTGGGATCGATGGCGAGCCGCTCGCCCATCGAGCGGCCGTCCGCGTTTCCCCCCATGGGCGCAGATATGCTGTTATTCACCCACGTCTGTCCCATGTCGGTCGAGCTGAGAATCGAGCCGTTGCCGGCCGTGAGGTACATCCCAGCGGCCATGTAGACCAAGTTGGGATCGACCGGATCCGCAGCGATGCTCTCGATCCCGAGGAGGTTGGAATCGGTGTGCCCGACCCAATCCGTGATGGCCATCCAGCGCCGCGCCGTCGGGTCGTAGCGGTAGGCGCCTCCGACATCAGTGCGTGCGAAGGCCAGCCCCTGAAGCACGGGGCTCATGATGATGCCGGTGACGAAGCCCCCACCCTTGATGACGACGTTCTTCCACGCGTACGGCCCGGGAGTCGCCGTGTCTTCTGAGGGGATTACTGCAGTGCCCGAATACGGTACGGGCGCCGGTACTTCGCAGGCTGGTCCGGATGCATCCGCGACGGAGCGCGTGCTATCGACGCACGCCACGCCACTGCCGAGCCACACGGCAACCGCCGCCGCGATCACCCGAACCACCGCACCAGCACCAGCCGCTATTCCGGTTCTATCCGCGTCGTTGATGGCGGGCATGGGCAAGCAAGTTGGACTCACGTGGCTGTGGTGAAGGGGCTGGCGTTACTGCTTTTCGACGGCGATATCGTCGATGTAGATATCGAAATTCTTCGGCGTCCCGGTCCAAGTGTGGAGCCGGAACTCCCAGAATGACTGCAGGTCGAACTGGGCGCCGGGTCCCTTGGTCAATGCGGAGATCGGGATTTCGATCTTGTGCCATTTCCCGTCGGCGAACGCCTTCGCATATCTCTCGATCGCCACGTCGGCGCTGTCCTTCTTGTTCTTGTTGCTGCACCCGAGCGACAAACCGAAGTACTCCGGCGCGGCCTCAGCGGACTTCGCATCCACACGGATCTGGAACGTCAGATGGCTGTACGGACTGATGTCGACCCCCGCGGTCTCCGGGTACCACCCGAACAAGTTCCAGCCCATCCCGAGCCACCCCGGCCCCTCGGCGTGAAACTTGAGAGCAGTGCTGCCATTCACGCCGCTGCCCGAATCCGGTCCGAGCTTGGTCGCGCACTCGGGCTTCTTGTCGCAAGAATCCCACCCCTGCGCACCCCCTCCCGCACCGTCGCCGTCCCAGATGACGAGCCGGCTGCCTGCTGCCGCGGGCGCAGACGCGACCGGGGCGGCAGCAGCGCCCGCTGCAGCCGCTGGCGCCGCTGGCGCCGCTGGCGGGGCTACACCGGCGCCCCCAGGGCAAGGTGGGCAAAGACAACCGGCTGTACTTATCGAAGCCAGGGCAGCGAGCCATGCGTATGCGTACAACCTGTGCGAATTGGGCGTCATGGGAACCTCTCGTTTTCCGATATTCACTTTCGTCTCACTTCTGCCCTGCATCGGGTGTCTGCGCGCGGTAGAAGTTCAGCTTGGTGATCCAGAGCTCAAACAACATTTCCTTCGGGGGCCGAAGTCCGAGACCCATGAGTTCGTTGGTCAGGAGCCCGGTTCCAGGCACGTTCCCAGTATCGGTTAGAACCGAATTGGGAACCCGATTCGGGTAGGCCCACTGCGTGAACTCGTCCCACGGGATGGTGTAGAAGGCCCAATCGCTCGTCACGAGCATCACGTCGTCGTAGCCGTTGCCGCGGTTGTTTCCGCACTCGTCAGGCATCCGCGAAGTGGTGGCAGGGCCTGAAATGATCGCACCTGTGACCGGATCCCTCATGGTCACGATCGTCTCACCCTCGGTTCCTCCGTCGACGTAGTAGGACTTGCAGTGGCCGCCACCTGGCTCGTTGGGGTCGTTGGGGTCCATCGCCACCGTGTTCGCGTCGTAGAGCGAAATGGTGAAGCCCCTGCTCGTGTCGCCAGGAGCGCGCGCCCAGAACGACAGCCCGTCGTAGGCCGACTCGTTAAGCGTGCCGAAGTTGTTGAATCCACACACAGACCCCCAGTCGTTGTTGTGGAATGCACGAAACACCAGGGCCGATGTGCTTCCGCACACGTCGACCGTCGCCGAGTCCACGCCCGTACTGGCATCAGGGGTGGTGTCCCCTGAGCACCACGCGCTGAGCGCCACGGGATTGTTGGGGTCGAATTCATACTCGTTCTCGACCGAGCAGTTGATGGGCACGTCCTTGAACGTCGGGTATGCGCTGCACCCGACCGCTCCACCAAGACCGAGGAGCAGCACAAGGGTGCCGGCCCTGCGTGGCAACTGGGCTGTCGATATGCGCTTGAGGCTCATGACCCTGAGGCTACCACCAGAAGGTGCCGGACAAGGTGAAGACGTGACGGTCCGGGTTCGCAGTCGGATCGAGTACAGGAGGATACCCCGTCTTCACGTACACCTCGCTGCCGTACTGGAAGTAGGAGTACTGGAGTGCGATTTCGTCACGGCTCTTCCAGCCCGTGTGGAACAGCAGGCGGGACGACATGATCGTGAAGGCCTGCTTCGAGTCGCCGCCATGGAGGCGAACGTGATCAAACCGCTCGGATACGCCCAGCCAGGACATCATTAGGTACGTGACCTCGCCGCCCATCTTCACCTTGAACACCCCGTCGTAATCCGGATCCTGACTGCTTACTGCCGTCCCGACGGTGAACAGGCTGAGCAGGATGTCCGGGCTCTTGCCCGTGTACAGCTGGCCAAAGATCAACTTCGATATGCTGAGATCGTACTGCGCACCGAAGGTGGTCAAAGAACCGTAGCCATTGCTCTTCGGGCCGAGGTACTGCTCGATCAACTCCGGCCCTCCGCGTGCGTTCAGGATTTCAATCGCACCGGAAACCTTCGCCGCGTCCGTGGCCTTGGTGTACACCGTGCCCAGGTAAAGGTGACCAGCGCGTCCTGCGGTGAAGTGGACGTCAGCACCCACCACCGTGATCCGCCCATTCGGGACTTGACCTCCCTTGACGAGGTCGTCCTTCGTCCAGGCATAGAAGTAATGGAGACCGAGGTGGACGAGTCCACCATAGACGAGGCCGAGATGCGCATGGTTGACAAAGGTCGCGCCCACGTCGGGCGCGAAGTCGTTCCAGCCGGCCGCAGGCATGCCCACGGGTGGCCGCCCGAGCTGGCCACCGAGTCCCTGCTCCAGCACGAGAAAAAACTCGCCGAGCTTGTAGCCCGTCGTGATGGTCTCCCCTATGGTGTTCGTGCGCGCCATCAGTGGCGTGCCGTAGCGCCCAGCATCGTACGCCCCCATCGCACCGTATCGGCCGGTATAGGCGCCGACGTTCAGTTGGAAGGGGAAGTGGAAATACTTGGTCGCGTTCACCGTGATGAACGCATCGTTCACGCCGAACTGGTCGACCAGGTCGTAGTAGCCCGCCGCATCGGTGAGGGTCGTGGCCGCCAGAATCGTCGTGCCTGAAACGGTCGAGTTGCCGTAGATGAAGTTGAGCTGCACCCAAGGTCTCGGCACGACGGCCGTGTATTCGAAACTCCGGAGGTCCTGGGCCATGAGCGGCGGCGAGTGGAGGACCATGCCGTCTGGCCTCGCCGTAACGACGGGTGGAGTTACGGAGCTGTCCGTGCTTATTTCGCCCTGGCGTTCGTGCATGCCGAGGGTGGCGGGCAAGAGCAGGTAGCCGTGGAAATCGAGCACGAACTCCTTAGACTCGGCCGGATGAATGCCGAACGGGATCGAAGGGGCGGCACTGCGTGCTTGCGGCTCGCCCGGAGAGAGCCCAAGTCTCGGAAGTCCCTCATCCGCGGCCATCGCCAGCGAGGGCATGGCGAGCAAAGCCAGGATGATTCCCAAGATCGTTCGGGCACCCTCAAAGGGTTCCCGAACCCTCCCGCGATGGTACGCGGCCGGCAACGAGGGCGCGCGCGAAGCGCGCGGGGTGGGCAGGGTGGCGGGAAGGCCCGAAGTCCCCGAAGGGGGAGCCGGCCTCTTCCCACGCGATTTCCAGCCGTGTCGAGGTGCAGAGAGTTGAATTCGCATCGTCGAGCGCTTTCGATTCAAAAGGTGACGTAGCCCCCGAGCGCGATCATGTGATGGTCGAGCGGCTGGGCGGAATTGGGGTCCGCGGCGCTGCTGTAGAAGCGCCGGCTGTAGATGAGTTGTATGCGGTCCGCGCTCCACCAGTCGGAGTGGAACGCGATGCCGGGATTGATGCTGTAGACGCTCCAGCGTCCGGTGTAGCTGTCGCGGCTTTCGCCATAGCTCTGGAAGGTCACGCTGAACAACGACGACATCCGGTATTCGGTTTCGAGCCCGAAAAAGTAGCCGTTCGCCTTCTTAAAGTAGGGGTCGTCAGTCGCCACCGTAAAGTCGAGCATTCCCGCGATGGAGACGCGTATGTCCGGGGCCGCGCCGGTGAAGCTGCGCGGGGCCCAGAGGATGGACGCTAGGCTGAAATCGTACTCCGCGCTGAGCACGGCGACCTTGCCGTTTCCGCCACTGCCGCATCCGCCGTTGCCCGACCCGATGAACTTGTAGATCATTTCCCGGGCGCCTTGCGTCCAGTCGATGGCCCACCACACGCCGTCGCCGACTGATGCGGCGTGGACGAAATTGTAGAGTCCGCCACTGACGCCGACCTGTCCCCAGGGGGGGCCTATCCAGCGCGCCTCGGCGAGATAAGTGTCCATCCGACCGTCCATCGGGGGCTGGCCGAGAAACGTGTTGGAATGGTTGCGGTCGTCCGTCCCATAGTCCCAGGCGGCGTGCAACTTGAAATAGTACTGATTCTTGTAGGCAAGTCCGGCGTGAGCGTGGTGCACGTAGCTCGATACCCCCCTCTCGATCCAGCCGAAGGCATCGCCGCGGACGAAGTCCTCGGGCACACCGGGAACAACCAGCAGCCCATGCGTCAGGGAGAGGTGCAGGTCGGGCGTCATGTCCCAATCCCCGTACGTCGTCTCGCCGTAACCGCGCAGCCCGATCAGGGGCCCGAAGATGCCCCACCCCCACTGGCCAGGTCCGGCGAAGACCTCGCTGTACCCGCCCACTTTGAACTGCAGACGCAGTGTTCCGATGGACGGGGGATTCACCAGCAAGTAGGCATAGCCGAAGGCAGGCCCTCTCCCCGGGTTCTGATAGCCCTGATACTCCGCGCGGTTCATGTTTATGTAGTAACCCGTGAAGGCTGTCACCACGGAGTTGCCGTATTGCATGTTCAGGGTGGCGCCTGCGCCACCCCAATATGGGTTCTTGCCCGCCGAAAGCGCCGGCATGTGTAGCGCCGTTCCGGAATAGCCCTCCGGCGCAGTGCCTGGTGTCCTTCCAATACCGACGGCCTCCCACCCGAACAATCGCCCCCCAATACGAAACGACGAGGTGGGGGCCGGGGTGGGCGACCCGAACGACGGAGCCCTCCCGCCTGGCGCGGGGGGAGCGGGCGGCGCCTCCGGCGCCAATCCCAGACCGGGTGGGACCGAGGACCCTGGCAAGGAATCAGTCGGCAAGGTGGGCGTAGCGTCTTCGGCTCGCGCCGCACCAGCAGCGAGAAGTAGCGCGATCTGCACCAGGGACGCGTAACGGTATTGCAGACGGAGCATTAAGCCTCGACCGGAATGTGGGCTTCGCGGGCCAGCCGCGTAGATCGAATGCCACGACAGAAGCGATCATGCCTCAAGGGCAGCAATGTTAATGCGCTACGCGTCACGGCTTGGCATCGAGCACAGTAGCACGAGAGTTCGGCGACAGATCAATGAATTCCAGGAATCAACGCCTGGGAATCGGTATCGAGCTCGCATTCGCAGGGCCGATGCCGCCCGCTGGCAGGCTCGCCCCCTGTGCCGCGAGTAGGAAATTCACCACGGCCCAGTAGTCGCCCTGCTTCAGCTCACCCGCATGCTCCATGGGCATGTGCGTGCTCGTGAAATTGTACAGATCCTGGGCGTTCTTGAAGGGGTCGCGCCACGCGGCGCCCGCTGGTCGCGCTTGCATTTCGATCTGTAGCTGCTGGGGGTCGATGAACGTCGGGGCGCTCGAGCCTCCGGTGTCGCGCGGGTACTCGGGCAGGGCGCCGGGCCCCAGGAGCGCCGGAGCAGCTGCGAGTCCTTCGCCACGCGAGCCGTGGCACTTGGCGCATTCGCCCGCGAACGTGGTCGCGCCGGCTGCGGCCTGGTCCTGTGCCCGCGCAAGGTCCGCAGCGGTGGCGCCCATCTGGGTAACCCCACACCCGAGCCAGACCAATCCGCAGAGCATGAACGCCCCGCCGACTACCGACGCTACTGGATGAGCAATACGAAACGGCATCAGGTTCTCCTTTTTTCTGGGCAAGTCTATCCGCTCTGCGCCGCTTGGAGTAGTGAATTCGCTGCCGTTTGTCTCTGAAATGGGAACCCTGGAAGGGTTCCCACACCCTCCCGCGATGGTGCGCGGCCGGCAAAGCCGGCCGGCTCCCCACGCGGCTACAACTTCAACTCGATGGGGGCACCATCGTAGCGAATAGTCTTGTCCGCCTTTGGGGCAGACGAGAAGCCGACCGGTTTCGCTTTCGACACGAAGACGACCTCGAACGTGCGCTCTTTCTGCATGCCCGTGTAGGACCCTTCTCGCTTCGCGATGGTGAGCGTCCGAGCGGCATCGTTCCAGCGAATCGGGATGCGCGCGCAGGCTCCTTTCTCGTAGCCGTACGTGACACCGTCGTCTTCATATAGCGTGAACTCGCCATCCGCCCCCGTGTAGACCCATAGCACGATCGGGTCAGCAGGCTTTTCGTCCGTGTACGCGATCTCGGGACCGGTCGGAACGATGGAGCCGGCCTTCACGTGGATGGGCATTGAGTCGTACGGCGCGGGCACCTCGATGGACTGTCCACCCGTGACGTTTGCGCCCGTCCAGAAATCGTACCAACTGGCTGCGCTCGGCAAGTAGACGGCTCGACCGCGAGCCTTGTACGTGGTTACCGGGCTCACGAGGAACGCAGGCCCGAAGAGGTACTGATCGGTCACGTCCCGTGCCTTTGCGTCTGCGCGGAAGTCCATGACCAGAGGCCGCATGATGGTTCCGCCCTCGTGCGTGACGGCGCCCGCGAGCGAGTACATATAAGGAAGGAGGCGGTAGCGTATCCGGTCGAACTTCAGCTCGGCCTGGTAGGCTGGATGCGATTCGCCGCCGAGTTCCCACATTTCGCGCTTCGGCGCCTCGCCGTGGACGCGCAGTAACGGGACGAACGTGCCGAACTCGAACCAGCGGGCGTTCAGCTCACGCCATTCTTCTGCGTCCTGCACGGTGGGGTGCTCGGCCGCGAAGCGCGCCGGGACGGAGAATCCTCCGATGTCCATGGTCCAGTACGGGATTCCCGAGACCGACAAACCAAGCCCGGCCGGGATCTGCATCCGCAGCGCCGTCCAGGTCGAGGTAATGTCGCCCGACCAGACTGCCGCGCCATAGTGCTGGTTTCCTGCAAACGCCGAGCGGGTCAGAATGAAGACCCGCTGGTCCGGCGCCACGGATCGCTGCCCCTCGTACACGGTCTTGCTGTTCATAAGCGAGTACGCATTGAGCATGCGCGAACCAGAGCCGAGCGCCGTTGGGTGCATATGGGTTCGCTGTCCGTCGAGCGTGGGCGTCGGCAACAGGTCCGGCTCCGGCGCGTCCAGCCACCAGGCGTCCACCTTTTTGCGAAACAGGGACTGTTCCATCTGAGACCAGAAGAGCTTGCCCGCCTCGGGATTGAACGCGTCGTAGAACGTGTAGGGATAGCCGCCGTCGCCGACCCAATCGCGCAGCCCTTCGGTCAAGTTGAGTCCGTAAAGGAATCCCCGGGAGCGCATGGCCTCGAAGTTCTTCGTGCCCGGATAGAACTTGCCCCAGACCGAGATCATCAGATGGGCGTGCTTTTGGTGGATTGCACGAATCCACCCATCCGGATCGGGAAAGCGAGCCGTGTCAAACTCGTGCGAGCCCCAGGTGTCTTCTTTCCAGTAGAACCAGTCCTGGACGATGTTGTCGAAGGGGATCCCGCGAGAGCGGAAACCGTCCACGACGTCCAGGCTCGCTTTCGCGGTCTCGTAGCGCTGCCGACTTTGCCAGAGCCCCAACGCCCAACGCGGTATCATCGGCGCTGGCCCGGTGATGCGCCGGTAGCCCGCGATGACCTTGTCCAGCTCGGGACCGTAGACGAAGTAGTAGTCGATGCCGTCGCCGACCTCGGACCAAAGCGAGGTTGACTGGGGTCCTGGCGCCGGGGTCTTCCACAGCAACTGTACCGTCTCCATCCCTTGATCCTTGCTCCACTCGAGCCGGATCTTGTAGCGGCGCTTGGCCTCGAGCCGCACCTTCGCCACGTCCTTCCAGGGCAGCCAGCCTTGCCGCCAATGGTTGATGACGAGCCGATCGTCGACCCAGAGTTTGATGCCGTTGTTCGAAAAGGTCTGGAAGGTGTAGTCGCCGGTCACCTCCGGCTCGACTTCCCCCACCCAGCGCACGCTGGCCGGGCCTTCGGGCAAGCCGGCATAAATCAGCTGGTTGGGTTTCTTCTCCTTGCTCGACAGCGCGATGTCGATGCTGCGGTCAACGCGCTCGCCGACCAGGTGCTTGAAATCCACGCCGCGGTAGTAGGACCCGGTGAGGCCGCCGCGCTTGCCACTGGCGTCGAAGAGGCGCTCGGGCGGGATCGTTGCGAACTCGCGCAGATCTCCGAATCGCGTGAAGGAAGTGTTGTCCCATAGGATGCCCCAGCCGCGGCTCGAAACCAGGAAGGGAATCACAATGGTGCCGTTGTGCTGCCAAAGGTCGAGGTCGTATCCCTTCAGGTTGAGGAGGCCGAGGTGGTTCTCACCAAGACCGTAGAGTGCCTCGTCGGCACGAGGCAGCCACTCTTGTCGCACGTGCTGCGTGTCCTCGCCCTGGACGGTCGCGGCCATGATCGTCCGGCCGCCATCCTTCTCCTGCAGGACCGGAACGCCGGCGGGGTCGAAGAACGCCACCCGACCCGTGGCGAGGTCGACGCGGACACGGAGCTTCGGCGTGGCGAGGGTTGCCGTGCCCGCTGCCTCGGTCACCTCGAACTGTGCGCCATCGCAGCGCTTCGGCTGCGCCGCCAGACTCTTGCGGGCAAAGAAGGCCTGGTCCTTGGCGTACGCAACCCGGACGACGTCGTTTGCACAGACCTCAAGCTTGAGGAAGCCGTCGCCAGCGCGGACGAGAAGGCCTTCCGGCGTGCGCGCAACGTTCACTGGAGCCGGAACTGAAGCCGGATGGCCCGGGCAGCGCGGGGCGGCGCATCCAGCGCCAGCGACAAGCAGCATGAGGGACTTCGCGATTCGACGCATGACACCTCCTCAAGAAGGCGCGATTGTGGCACGACCGAGGTGTAGATCGTTAAACTGAATGGTATTGACAACAAGACGCTGGACCCAGCCAGACTGCGGATCCAATACATGGCGTCGCCGTATGCTGCGGCTCCACGGGCGATGAGGGCGAGAGGCGCGCGCGCTGGACGAGGACAGCGAGGTCAATTGACCGAGTTCTGATCCTTCTTCGTATACATCCAGTCCTTGACGAAAGCCCCCATCTGGTCCTGGCCTGTCAAGAGCGTCCAGTTGTTGCCGTTGAACATGTCTGGCAGCCAACTGTTCGATGCGCACCAGGCCGTCCAGCTCCCGCCCAAGCCTTCGAGCCAGTTCAACATGGGAGTTCCATAGGTGCCGATGATATTGGTGCCCTTGCCTGGCTGGCCCGAGCAGCTGCAGAAGCCCCACTCGGTCATAATGAGGGGGACGCCCTTCGCAGCATTGTTCACCTGCGTAACGTTTCCACCGTTCCCTTTGTTGTAGTGTTGTTCGTACATGTGGACCGAATAGATGATATTGCCGCCGGTAAGTGGATTCGTGGCTGCATCACCCATGTTCTGATCCCACGAGGGACTTCCCGAAATGATGATGTTCTTGGGTGCCAAGCCACGGATGGTGTTGACCCAGCCCTGCATGGTAGCCTTGTACGTGGCCCAGGAATCCTGAACACTCGACTCGTTGAACACCTCGTAGAACACGTTGGAATAGCTGCTAAAGACTGGTGCAACCTGGGTCCAGAACTGGCTGACCGCAGCCTGGTTGGTGTAGGGGCTGGCGACGTAGTGCAGATCAATGATGGCGTAAAGACCTACCTTGGTGGCGTAGTCCACGGCGGGTTTTAGGGTATTACTGAGGTACGTGGCCGACGTCCCAGGGGGATCGGCGGGGAGACGCACGATCTTTGTGTACCAACCTGGCGAACCTGGCGCCCCCGTCGAGGGTGGGTCGACGTCGTTCTTGTTGGTGATCTTGTCGAGGAGGCCGTCTATGCCGAGTGAGGTTTCCGACTGGTCAGTGAGGCCCTCAATCGAGACGCCCCTTAGGATCACGAGTTTGCCACTTGGATCCTGGAGTTGGTTCCCAACCACGGTGAGCCAAGGCAGGCCGGCGGTCCCGCCACCGCCGGTGGTGCTGCCGCCAACTCCGCTGGAGCCGCCCGAAGCTACCCCGCCATTCGACCCGCCCGAAGCCTTGGTGCCCCCCGCGCCACCTGTGCCCCCTGAACCTACGCCGCCATTCGACCCGCCCGAAGCCTTGGTGCCCCCCGAGATCGTGACGCCGCCCGAGCTGCTACTCCCACCTGAGCGGTTGCTCCCACCCGAGCTGCTCCCACCTGAGCTGTTGCTCCCACCTGAGCTGTTGTTCCCGCCCGCGTTGTTGTTCCCGCCCGAGCTGTTGCTCCCGCCCAAACTGTTGCTCCCGCCCAAACTGTTGCTCCCGCCCGATTTGGTGATGCCGCCCGAGCTGGCGATACCGCCCAAGCTGGCGATACCGCCCGAGTTTGCTGTCCCACCCGACCCACCTCGGCTCGTGATGCCTCCGCTCCCGATGGTTCCGCCGCTAGGCTCGATACCGCCACTTCCGATCACGCCGCCCGATCCCGTTTTTCCACCCGATCCAGAGCTTGCGGCAGTATTTCCCCCGCTTTCCTCGGCCGGTCCGTTGTTGCCATCCGCACATCCAAGACCACCACAAGCCAAAAGCAGCGAAATTCCTAGAGCAACCTGGTGAACAGAAACGTCTTTCATGGAACTCCTCCGATGGTTCACGGGAACGTATGTCAAAACAGTAGCAGCAGCCTGGCAGAACCGCTCACCTACCAGCGCTCTGGCTTGGTTCCACTTATGCGCGTGACGACAAGACTAGCCTGGATCAGACGATATTTCTTGGACTAACTGGGCCAGGTTCACCAAGAAAATAACACAGCAGTCACCTGCCCTAAGCGGATTCTTCGTAAGTCTACCTGGCGTTCGCAATGACGCCATCCTGCTGTTGCTTGGCTGGCAGCCGTAAACGCTCGCCACAACGCAGAACTACCTTGAAGTCGGCGCCTTCTTCAGCGTCCCTGGCGCGCTGCGCGCAGCACCGCTTCGAGTCAGGCCAATTGGGCTCAACCAGGAGTGCTAGAAACGGCATCATGAAGAAAGGCTCGATGGAAGAAACTCCACTGCGGGCTGGGTTGACCGTGCTCTGCGCGCTCTCTCTTGGGATCGCGAGCCCTTCGGGCCTCTGGGCGACGCCCCCCGACCGGGCAGCCCACCTGACGGTTCACGTCGACCAGGACGGGCCGAAGATCAGCCCGCTTCTGTACGGCATCTTCTTCGAGGAGATCAACCGGGCCGGAGAAGGCGGC
>Ga0182011_10003122_pt1 | contig 13689 bp, 11 predicted proteins | sample 711E1DmetaG_FD_120481 | JGI IMG/M metagenome (GOLD analysis project Ga0182011, IMG submission 120481) | Permafrost microbial communities from Stordalen Mire, Sweden - 711E1D metaG | ecosystem: Environmental > Terrestrial > Soil > Wetlands > Permafrost | place: Sweden: Stordalen | collected... | reverse complement strand
TTCGGCTGAGGCGCCACTGACCACGCGAATCACCGTCGTCTACTGCCATTCCTGCGAGCAATGACAGAATCCCAAGCGCTACGTAGTCCGCACAGAGTTTTTGCGGCTCACAGGCTGAGAAACAGGGAACCCATCGTGTGATCCTGCACGATGGCGAGCCGTCCCGGCCAAAACCAGTTGCTCATCGCCCCCACCGTCGGAAAACACACGTCGCGGATGGCGTCTTGGCGAGGGACAGGAGACAAACCCGTTGCCGCGCGAAACCCACCTGACCGCCGACAGATGCTATTCTCGGAAGCCGCGACTTGCTCGTGGACGCCATACTTCCATGATGCCTATGCACTCCACAAAAGTGAATCAAGCCCAATCCGACGTGGTATCGTGACAACGCGCCTCGACACACAGAAGCGAATCGTCACCTCTTTTCGCACTCTCAACCCTCATGAACATCCCACGAAACAGGTCCGTAGTCCATGTTCCGTGGTTTCGTGTCGGAGGCAATTGGAGGTTTCATGCCATATCGTTTGCATTCTACTCTGGTGAAGTCTGCCATCCTGTCCCTGTTCGTCGGCACCTCGGTAGTGGCCGGCTGTGGTTGTGGAGGGAGCAATTCAGGTGACGGCGGATTGATCCTGCAGGGCGCAGACGTGGGTGCAGACACTACGACCCTCACAGACCGTGACACTGCGGATGCAGCTCCCAGCGGAGGAGCAGACGCGAGTTCCACTCCCGTCGCGCTTGGCGTTTGGGTTGCAGTCAGCGCGAGCTCTTCTCACACCTGCGGCTTGAGGGCTGCTGGCAGCGTCGAATGTTGGGACTCTGCTGGGAACCAGTTATTTCCGTCGCCCCCCGAAGGCCCGTTTGCTTCTGTTAGCGCGGGCAACCAGTACACGTGCGGGCTTAAGATCGACAAGACAATTACCTGCTGGGGCAGTGACGTCAAAGGCCTGGCCGAGCCGCCGGCTGGTGCCTTCGTTTCTGTCAGTGCTGGCGACATTCACGCATGCGCGGTGAAGACCGATGGCACCATCGTCTGCTGGGGCGACAACGCCGACGGCGAAAGCACACCGCCAGCAGGCATCTTCGTCTCTGTCAGCGCGGGCGGTCAGAGCGAAAATGACCACACGTGCGGGCTGAAGTCTGACGGGACGATCAGCTGCTGGGGCGTGAATCTCAATGGTCAAGCCACGCCGCCAGCAGGCACTTTTGATTCGGTCAGCGTGGGCGGAGCCACCACATGTGGAGTGAGGACCGACCAGACCATCGCCTGTTGGGGCATGAATATCGAGGGTCAAGCCACGCCACCTACGGGTACCTTTGCCTCTGTAAGCGTGGGCGATTACCACGCATGCGGAGTGAGGACTGATGGCACTGTCGCCTGCTGGGGCAGCAGTATCGAGATCGAGGGTCAGCCAGCAGGCACCTTCCTCTCTGTCAGCGCGGGCGGCGGCGGCACGTGCGGGGTAAAGACCGGCGGTACGATAGCCTGCTGGCCAGGTAGTGCCATAGCCCCAGCCAGCGGCTGGAGCTTTGTCTCCGCAGGCCTCTACTCGGCATGCGGGGTAAAGCTCGACGGCACCGTTGTGTGCTGGGGCACTGAGGCCAATACGCCGCCGACTGGCACCTTTATCTCCGTGAGCGAAGGCACAGTTGGAGACAACATCTTCACATGTGGACTCAAGACCGACAAGACCATTGCCTGTTGGGGCTATAACCGCGACGGCGAAGCCACACCGCCCGGAGGCACCTTTTCTTCTGTTAGCGTGGGAAGTGATGCCATTAGTGTTTTTGGCTACGCATGCGGGGTGAAGACCGATGGAACCGTCGCCTGCTGGGGCTACAACGGCGACGGCGAAGCCACGCCGCCGGCGGGTGCCTTTGTCTCCGTCAGCGCCGGCAGCGGCCAAGTGTGCGGCGTGCAAATAGGCGGCACCGTCGCCTGCTGGGGAACGAACACCTCCGGCGAAGCCACGCCGCCAACTGGTACATTCTCTTCGGTTTCCGCAGGAGCTGGATTCACCTGCGGGGTGAAGACCGATGGAACTATCGCCTGCTGGGGCATCAATATTCTCGGCGAGTCCACGCCGCCGCCGGGTACGTTCGCCTCCATCAGCGCGGGCCACGCTGACTGCCCGTGCGGAGTGAAGACCGATGGGACCATCGTTTGCTGGGGGAACACTGGCGGGATCACAACCACTCCGATCACCGGCACCTTTTCATCGATCAGCGTGGTCGGCAACATGACCGGATGTGGAGTAGGAACCGACAGTAGTGTCGTCTGCTGGGGCAGCGGAGAAACCGCCCCGCCATTATGATCCTGACACCGGGTATTGGGGCTAGCAGCCCGTGGTTTTAGTGGCGGGAATGGCTTCGCTCATGCGGCTGCCTGAACGAGCCACGGGCCGTGTGATTTGCTGGTTGCCTGAGCGTACTCGATTCAAGGGGGGCTGGTGTAGCGGTCCACCGAATTTCGCCACGTCCTTTCCTGCAGTTTCCCGCCAGCGTGGCACGTCGATTCTGCCACGAGATCACGGCGTTGCAGCGGCTGACCGGGACGCGTGCTTCCACTCCCTCGCCCCGCTATCCTTCGACAAGAGCTGCCCCCATGCTCTGCCCTCCCCCCATGCCTACCTCCCCATTCTCCGTCCCGTTGCCCAAGTCTTGGCCTAAGCACGCCAAGGCTGCCACGCTCCACATCATTTCCCTCACCCACTTCGGAGCATAGGCATTTCAAGCGCCACTTTTCCTTCACCGAATCGCATCCGCAAAACCGCTGATAACAGATCTTACGTAAACTACATCCACCTACACACCCCAAACTATCCCTCTACCCAGCGGCCTGTGGCAGTCTGCCAGAGAACTGATCCAAGCGAAAAGATGTCTGACCGACACGTGAGATGTTGGTAGTTACACTGTTCTGGACTCATGTAGCCGAGGGTGCCAATCTTGCCAACGGGTTTCACCACATCTTCTGTCAGGTTAAATACCCTTGACTCGCCAGGCGCCTCGACGGTGCCACTCGTGTGTTGTCGCGCGTCGGTTGCAATTCCCAGATCACCGATCTTCGCATCAAATCGGTCTCCCATTCTACGAATGAAGATGTTCGCAGGCTTGAGGTCTCTATGTACTATGCCCTCCTTCTCCAAGGCAATCACGCCTTGAAGGACGGCGAGCCCAATCTGGGCTGTCGCTGGTGTCTCCGCAGGATCATCAGTATTATTGTGAATTCGCTGAATATACTGTTCCAGGGTTTCCCATCCGTCGGCCGAAGCTAGGTATTCCATCACCAAGTAGGGAGGGCAAGCAGGCGATCCGGCCTCCCATAGAAGGGTTTGGATAAAGAGATACATTGCCCTTTCGTCCTTCTCCTCTTGGTAGTCGCTAAGCCTATGGCTGTATTTGACCTCTTGGGGGAAGAATCCCTGAATGGGATCGCTGGCCTGTTGCGCCCCTTTGGATTGGGCTACCTTTATCGCAACCAAGTTGTTGGAGGCGGGCGGTGCATCGCCGTCTTCTGCCAGAAACACCGCCCCCATTCCCCCTCGTCCAAGTTGCCTCTTGAATGCGAAGCGCCGTGTGAATTGATATGGAAGTGTCTTCCAGCCGCCACCCGGGGCTTTGGCGTGGCATTCGGGACATTCATTTGGCGGAGAGGCCATGATGTCCCAGCAGTTGAGACAGAGAAACTGAGCCGGCCGTTCGCGGGCGCCCGCATCCTCGGAGGTCGAATGCTTGGACGAAGAGGGAATCGGTATTTCGCCGCTCGCCGTGACCAGCTCTATGATCGAGGTACCCACCAGAATCCGGTCGTCTTCCTTGAGGCCAGTTGAGCGGATATTCTCCCCATTTACGAAGGTTCCGTTCGTCGAGCCAAGGTCTTGGATCGAAACCGAATTGGCGTCAGTAGAGATCTTGGCGTGCCTGCGCGAAACCATCTCCTCAGCCAAAACTATGTCGAGGTCGGACGACCGGCCGATGATCATCTCACAGTTGGGCCGGAGGGGAAATTCGCCCCCTTGGTACTTGCCCGAGATGAACTTCAGGATCCACATTGTGTGTTCGACTCCAGAGGGGATTATTTCCCCGGCCGCAGAGTTGGCGGCCCTCAGTGAATCCAAGCTCCATAATTCTAGCCACTTAGCCCCCACCCGTCAACGTCAACACGCGAACACGCGGCCCTGTCCGGTGCTGGGAGGTTGGTTGGCGAGGGACCGATCCGGATATCGCCCACCAATTCGGCAACTTCAGGATCGACGGGGAGCCCGGCATGGAGCGGCATACGGTTCGAGGTTCGGTGCCAGTTCGACCCACGACTGGCCGAGTGTTCGGGTGACGCCGATTGAAGACAGGAAATCGGTTATTTCGGCCAGCCGATCCTTCCCCGCCAAGCGCCAAGCCTGGGTCGGCGGAGATCGAGGCAAGCTTCGGCATTTGGAGAGGGTAGGGGCGAGCTGACGGACCAAAACCTCTTCGATTCAGGATGCCTTGCGAGAAACTATGGTCCCCTCTTGCGTACCGACACCGACCGTGCTGGAATCTGCTCGTGCCGCCAGATGGAACTGAGTCTTCTAAGTTCACGATCGGAAAGGTCGAAACGGTCTCTGAGGGACTAGCTGCGATCAAAGGCTGGGCTCCGCTTCTTCCGGAGCTGTGGTTTCGTGGTCACTCAAGCGAGAGGTTCGCACTCCTCCCCAGTGTCTTCCGCCAGGGTCCCAATTGGGGTCGCGTAATCGACGAGGCTGGACTGTTTCGCGACTTCATTCGCGAGTTCGCAGAGATGAGAACAGAGCATCGATCCGAATTCGAGTGGCTGACCCTGATGCAGCACTACTCCATTCCGACGCGGCTCCTGGATTGGACTGCGAGTTTCCTGGTTGCGCTCTACTTCGCGGTCTCCGAGCGCATTGACGAGGACGGGACTGTATACATTCTGAATCCCGCGTATTTGTGGGTGGAGTCGACGAACGTCCTCACGCCTCTTCTTACTGCTCAGATAGAGTCGCACAACTGGCAGAGTCTGGTCTTGCGTCTGGCGGCAGCATCGAGGCAGCTTTTCCCCGGTGCGGTTAGCCTGAATGGAATTGACTGCGCTGCAGTCGAATCGGATCCATTCCAGCAGGTGGACGCGATGGGCCGCCCACACGAAATCCAATCGTTGAGCCATCGCCGGAAGACGTCGAGATATCGCAACGCGGTGACTGGTATGATATCGGACGAGCTCGATGAGGATCTGACCAGGCATCTGTCCACTGTAATTGCACTTCGCCCCCCGAAGCTGAACCCTCGGCTCATCGCGCAACATGGCATGTTTACCTTCCACGGTGGGAAACTTCTCGAGGGTCGCCAGGCAATTCCGGCCATGCCGCTAGAACAGATCTCCGAATCAGACTCACTGGCAGCCCTAGCCGTTCCTGCCGGGGCGAAGCGAGCTTTGATCCAGGAGTTACGCAGATCGGGTATCTACGAGGCCGTGCTTTTCCCCGAGATGGAGTACAGAGCCCGCGAGATTTGCGCGCAAAGGGTCACTACTTATGTAAAGCGTGATTGAGAAGGCAGAGGTGGTTACATTTCTCTCTTCAGCCACGACAAGGCGTAGCCTGTCGAACTGCCCATCGCTTCGACTTCCATACGTGAGGTTGGTGCTCAATCCTCTCTTCTTCCAGTATTAGCTCCGCACGAAGCGGAATTCGCGGTCTGGCCTGTTCGTCCGGACCGCACAGCCGCTCGTTGGGTACAGGAGTTCAAATCCGGTTGGGGCTACTTCGTAAATTGCCAGCAAATACCGGAAAACTGGCTTAACCCTCGCAAGCAATCGGATTCCATCTGTTGCCAGCGATGGCTACGGATCTTCAGGTTTTGCCATCGTTGCGGCAACCTGCTGTCAACCGGTCGAACTGAAGTTACCGCCGAGAAGAACACCGTCGACCATGTTGTCGGCGGTTTCTTTGCGTGCAATCTCTTTCGATGAGGTGTCCAAACAGCACCACCCACTACCCTCCAAGGCGAACAGCTACTCAGGGCAGCTCAACCATTTCCAAATCGTCAATGTATACAGTGCCGATACTTTGAGAGAATGCGAGGGAGAGCTTAGCGTCACTTCTGGATTGGTCTGTCCCGGCAATACCTAGAAGGCTGGTTGTTACCGTGTATTGGTGCCATGTGCCGTCCATCGTCAGCGCGATAAACGCATTGCCTCCGGCCTCGAAACACGTTGAACTGCACGTTCCACCGCTGGCGTATGACCAGTAAGGTTCATAGCAACATGCTGTCCCGGGTGAGCACGTACCTGAGGTTGGCGGACAAGATGGCCGTGCAGCATTCCATAGATCGGGGCAACCACAATGTTCGCGAACCCCCACGCCAATGTGCGTTTCATCGGTGGTACGAGCCCAAAAGGATATCCTGTAACTCTTACCCTTCAAAACAGTCAGCGCAGGCTGGTAGAGAAAACAGTTCGTGCAATTTGATGTCTTCGTTGTCACGAGCTGAATACCCATATTCCCGGAGTGTCCTGCGCCAGATGTAACAGTTGGTACACATTGGGCCTGGCAATCGAGAGTTGCACCAGAACAGCCCGCCAAGCAGCTCGTGGGTTGCCACCAATCCCAGTATTGCTGTCCATCTTCAAACCCAGGGTTCTGCAAGATGTTCGCCAACGTGATCGGCGAATCGGTAGGTGCATCGATACCGGCGCTTGGGCCGTCGGGGGATGCGTCGGGCGAATCTGCGCTACCACTTCCGCCGGCTCCTCCAAGCCCACCCTGGCCTCCCACCGAATTGACGCCGCCTGAACCACTACCCCCGGCAAGGCTCGTAGTCCCCCCGGTGCCGCCAGGCGGAGGCGCACCACCAGCTCCAATGTCGGCGCCAACTCCACCAGCTCCGCTAGCAGCTCCGCCAGTACCACCAACACCACCGGAGCCGGTACCTGCATCAAGTTGAGGCGTGTCAATCGTGCTACAGATACCGGCCGAGCAAGACAATCCGTTGGTACATTTCGAACCCGAGCAGCACGGCGACCCATTTTGCGCACCACAGAGACGACAGAAGCTGAGCACGCAGGCCAGACCACTCCTGACGCACGGATCCGGAACTCCCGGAACGCAGCACGGTTGGTCCTGGTTGCCACACGGCGGGGCGATAGAACCACCTAGTCCGCCGGAGCCACCTTGGCCCCCTATGGCGCCTGCGCCCCCAGTGTCGCTGGTTCCACCAGAGCCGCCGGCGCCGCCCGGTCCAGGAAGACAGGATCCCGCTTGGCACTCAAGGGAATCGCCGCACGCTAGACCGCTCGGGCAGCAATCCTGAAGAATCGAGCCACACTGGACGCATCCACTTCCCGGCTTGCAGTGCGAGCGCACAGGGGTCTGCGGGCAAGGGGCTACCGACCACGCATTACATCCCGCCGTTGTTGTGCAAGTCTCTGATGTGTACTCGTCGACACAGGATTGATCGCCTAGTACGCATTTGCTACAGCTACCATTACCACCAGCCCCGCCCGCACCACCACCTCCGCCCCCGACACCTCCACCCCCACCATACGGGAGATTGAATGACCCTTGCGCGGACCACGGGCCCCAATGATACGTCTCCGGTTGGCCGATTGCCGAAGCCTGCCAGTACCAATACGCGCTTCCAGCAAGCTGGCTACGGTCGATTGCAATCACCGTTCCATCGCCGTGCGATAGCTCGCATGTTCCCGTAGCTGAGCCAGCACATGTGATGCACGAACCGGCAGCCATCAACGCGTCCGAGCATACCTTCACACGATATCTGTTGCCGCAAGCTACTCCATTCCACCTTAGCTCTACGGCCGCCGTTCCAACTGATGTGGCCCCCAGCACCGGAGCAGCAACCTGACAGTCAGCCAGGCAAGTCGAGCAGCTCTCTCCCTTGTTTGTCTCGCAGTTCAAGTTGCCACAGACCGCGGCAACATCGCATGAATCGTTCTCGCAAATACTGGCCTGCTTACACCCGGCTGAACCGCAATTGACTGTTCTCGACGTGTCCCATTTGCCTTTTGCGCAGTAGTAGAGACTGTCCGTTCGCTGACCTCGCGACGAGTCGCCGCAATACCAGCCGTCGGAGCCGGGACCGTTGGGACAGTAGCCGAGTAGTCCAACACATGGCCCACCGCAGTCAGTGACTGTTTCCCCTTGATTCTTTATGCCATCCGTGCAGGTCGCGGGACAGGGGGAACAAGGGCCGCCGCAGTCAATACCTGTTTCCCCTTGATTCTGCAGCCCATCGCCACAGCGGATACCAACACAGTAGGGATCATTCTCACAGTACCAATCGGCACAGTCCACTTGGCCATCGCAATTGTCGTCCTTGCCGTTGTTGCACACCTCTATAAGGCCGCAAGGGTGGCAGGGCGGGCACTTGCTGCCACCGCAGTCGATGCCAGCTTCGTCGCCATTCTGGACACCGTCGGAGCAGGAGACGGAGCCAATACATGGCGTGATTGCTCCCTCAATCCACTGTCTTGCTGAGTTCGTGTCCACGCGAGCATATCGGGCTTCTCCTAGAATGTCCCCGCCGGAAACGGGGACTCCGCCGTCGGGAATGGGGCGGCCGTCCGGACCAACATCGGCACACGTACCGCTGGACGCCACTCCAAAGATAGTGAGGCCGTCCTGAGCGGAGAGAAGTGGTCCTCCGGAATCACCGTGCAGAGGGATCGCAGAAGCGTCTCCTGGAGGGAAGGTGCGGGCTATTTGAAGTTCGTCAAGGTATTCAGGAGGGCCATCGAATGGAATGAGATGATTGTAACCTATGTGTCGGGAGTGGTCGCCGGGAGATGCCGATTCACTTGGCCGACAGGAGGAGGTGCCGTAGCCAGCTATTGTCACTTGGTCGCCCATCTGTGGGGGCGCCGATGAGAGAATTGCATTCGTGGCTAGGTGGTCGTAGGTGCCCGGAAGATGAATGACCGCTAGGTCATTTTGAGCGGCCGACAGCAGCAGGTTCTTTCTCTCGTCGTAGGTGTAGGTGAGCGTGATGAGCCCCTTCGGGAATTCTACCGTGCCTTCAACCTGGATGCGATTCAAGCCGGGAGGGTCGAAATACACCGTGCTCCGCGAGGCACAATAGGACGAGTCAAAGGGACCGAGATGTTGTGCGCAGACACAATGAGCCGCAGTGAGGATCTCATGGCAGGAGATTTTCGTACCTGAGCATAGCATCCAGTCGCTGTCCGGAAGCAGGGTGTACACCATGACAACAAATGGATACTGGTTGTTGCGGTCGGGCCCGCCGCCGACAGAAATCGGTTGGTCCAGTGTGTTAGACGAGGCGTCTGAGGTGTGGGTTGGTCCGCTGTTGGTGCAAGCAAAGAGAAATGACACCAGGGGTGCCATCAAGGGACTTGGTGCCAGTTTGCCGCGCATCACTGCGTTGCCCAACAGGATGGTGGCAGTGCATAGAGATAGCCGGTTTGATCTGGAGGAGTATTGATCATGGTTCGGAAGGCTGGGCACATGTCTTTGGCGTAACAGACCTGGTCCTCAAGAACCTTGACCTTGTCTTTGAGGGCCGCAATGCGGTGGTTCAGGTTGAGAATGGCGAAGGTGGCGCCAATGGCGATGGCGATGGCAAGAAGGAATGGGAGCAGCTTGGACATATCGGAGACGCGAAGGGCTATATTCATTGAAGCATGACGCTATTTATGTTAGGCAGAGCTTGGGCAGATTGTCAAATCGGAATATCGTCCGAATCGTCAGGTTTTGGTTTGTGCGAGTTCCCAGCGCAGTTGGTCACTGGGGCACCCCTTGAGGGGAGGCGGGATCTGCCCCCGGCCGCGAAGGCCTTTCACCCGGATTTTGGAGTAGGGTGGAGCGGATCCTCGCAAAGGGCGGGTCAGCGATCTCGACGAACGCGGCGCCATCCTCGCCGGGCAGCTCGTAGCAGTGGCAATGCGTGACCTCCACAAGGCCCGCATCGATAGGAGCACCAAGCCGCGCCGCAGCATTCCGGGCTAGTGGACATATTTCCAAAAACATCAGGACCCATATCGACCACGCCTCTGTGCTGACCCTTGGATTTCGTTCTCATGATGTTCTCTTATGCCTTGCCAGTCATCTATAGTCGTCTATAGTCTCCTTGCAGTGGACGATATTTTGACGCGAGCAGACGCGGCCAAGCACCTTAGGCTGTCCCTTAGGCAGGTCGACCGACTGATCGCCGAGTGGGCGATCCCGGTGATGCGGCTGGGCTCTTCCGTTCGGATACGCCTTCGGGACCTGGAGAAGTGGGTTGATGAGATGACGCACCCCCTTGGGGTCCAAGAGGTCTCGCTCGAACTGGGCATAGCGCCTGAAAGTGTCCTTGCTCTGACCCACAAGGGCGGCCTACCCCACGAGAAACGGGGTTCAACCGTTGTCTTCTTCGCCCCGCTCCTCCAACGATGGCGCTCTGGAATCGAACCCAGAGACCGTGTGTTCGTCAACATTGACGATCGTGCAACATGTCTGCGTGACGAACTTGCAAGTCGTGGAGTAGTTGTCGAACTCCTTCTTTGCACAATCTGCCGGACCAAGGATTGTGCTCAAGTAAATGTGGCTGGTCGGGCCTGTATCCTTTGCGGTCGACCTGTGTGCCTTCCGCACTCGCTTCACTACATTCGAAATGGCAAGGCGATTGACTTGAGACCTGACGTCGCCTGCGACGACTGTCACAGACAGTACATGCCCGCCACATGGAACGGATAGAAAGTCTCGTGGAATCTTGTCTGTCAACGAAACTCTAACGGCCATCGGTCACTGACGCTTCAGGTACGCTTCACTATATAATCACACGGCTGGAGGAATCCGCTAGATGACAAACGAGCAGTTCGTTGAGGAGTTAGCCCAAAGGCTTGAGCAAGCCACGAATCGCCCACTGCAAGACCAATCTGGGATTGATGAAGCGATCAAGTGGGCCGCGAGGGTAATTGAAATCTCGAAGTGGACAGAGACTGACGTCGATCAGTTCCTCCGTAAGATGGAAGAGCGCCTCGGGGCCGTAGAGGAGATCGATCCTCGCACCCGGATGAGAATCAAGAAGGCCCAGTCCAATACCGCATTCATGGCGTTGATGGCACAGGCAGATCTGTTGACCGCAGCAGTCAAAGTGAGGAAACGATGAACCCGTTAGTAGTGTCCGTCATCGCTCTCGTGGTGTCCATTTTCACACTCATACTAACATGGTGGCGCGCACGTTCGAATGCGCGCCAGGTGACTGTGGCGGTCCGGCAAGCCATCAACGCCGAAACACAAACACGTCTCCAGCGTACCAACCTACTTGTGCAGATCGAGGGTAGAATTAATGATGCCAGACTGGCTGTAGAGGAAGCGTGTCACTCAATGAGTGTATCCAATGGTTCCGGCAATCAAGATGAACTGAGCGATCGTAGTCGACTCTACGAGTCCCGAAAGGAACATTATCTGAACCAATTGGAGCGCCTTGCGGCTGAGACGAATAAGAACAACCTCGACCTCGCCGATATGCACAGGGAATATCGAGACACTATTCGCAGTGTGCTTCGGCAGTACCCCGACAAATTCGGTCCAGGCACTGGATTTCGCGAGATCGTCAAATTGAATGCGCGATTTGAGGCAGCGTTAGATGCGATCCCTTCCGCGATTTCAAAAGTAAGGCAAGAGTGAACGAACGTGAGGATACATAATTGGGACACCGCTGCCCATGTATTAGCACGGCGACTGAGTATTAGAGCCGGTCCCGCCGCGAACTTGCCATCAGCGGACGGGAGCAATAGCATCTGACCTCGCCAGCGCCAACCGCACGATCTGGTCAAGGAAGGACCTTATTTCTGAGGGGATCTTGTGCGCGGGAACGCGTAGGGCGATGGTCCTAGCAAACTCCAACTTATCAAATTCGACCTGACGCATTTCCCAAAGCTGTTTCTTTGCGATGTTCGCAAACCTAGATGTTTCCGGAAAGTCTCCTTCGATGAACGCTGGGGTCCCCGGGTACAGGAAGTTGAGAGTTTCGACAGCGGTGGCGCGCTCAAATAGATCCTCAAAGTCACCCTGCGCGATTGAGACGACAAGATATCGATCGAGTTCCTTAGCATTGGATATCGTCCGTGTCGCATCCAGCGCCCATGCTTCGGCATCCTTGTCGACAAGACAGGCCATGGCGAGACTTGGATGGTTGGCCCGATGAGCAGCGAAGTGTCTCTCAACACCGCTCTTCCCATTAGCGTTGAATATCAGGATCCCGTTGCTGGGAAGATGGATGTTCAGGCGGAGGGCAATGATCGGCAAAGCTATCGCCTCGCTGTCGCCTTCCACAACTACCAAACAATGCGGCGCCTTCACCGCTTTGAAGTTGAGCATCGCTCGAAGGTTGGACGCGGCGCGGCTGCGCCAATGTTGAATGACCTCGCGAAAGTGGCGCATTCCGATTGCACGTGCGACGTCGGGTTGGTCCATTATGAGTCGAAACTCAACAGCCGTCTTCGGGACCTCGATCTCTCCATGGGGATACCCGCAGGATGGACAAAGGCCGTTCGACGGTATTCTCACTGATGCCGTCATCGCGCGCTTGGCGATCTCGCCAAGCCGCGCCTGTACCGGAGTTAGGGCTTCATCTGCCAATAGCTCGTCGAGTGGATGCCGATCCAGAAAATGAGAATCGAGCGGCATCGAGGAGAAGAATAGTAGACTTCTTCCCGGAAGCTGAACTGGACTGATGGGGACTCCGAAGCAATTCCCGAGATTCTTGGTTGCTTCTCTAAGGCGGCCTCTGACCAACTCATACAAGTCGCCCAAGAGATGGAGCGGTGGAATACTCAGCAGCCTGAAAAGCAGGAGCAATTGGGTAGATTTCTCTGATGGAAGTAGTTCTGGTGGAAGTACTTCGAGAAGCGACAGGTCCAAACCACTGATCTTGGTCCCCGGTCCAGCAAGCCATGCCTCCATATCGGATTGCGAGGTATAGATGCGCCGGGCAAGTGCAGTGACCTCCGCGGGGTTCAGATCGCCACCGGGCAGACCAATCTGAGCCATGATGAGGTGTATGGGCGATATGTCGAAAACAAGGTTCTTCTTCGTGTTCCTTGTCTCTATCGTGGCTTCGTGCAGAAATTCCCTGCTGATCGTTTCCAACTCTGTAGCCCAAATCTTCTGGTAGACGAGGAAGGCTTGCTCAGCCGTGGAGATTCTTCCTTCAACTTCGAGAGCCACAGCAGCAAATGTGTCCTGAAGAAGATCGTCGACGCCAAGTTCCAGCCGATCCAGCGCCCACCTAACAAGGCCACCTGGCTTTCCAATCGACGCATTGCCGTTGCCCCCGCCACTTCCATCGGCGTCAGCTTCCTCTCGAGCATTGGAGCATAGGCATTTCAAGCGCCACTTTTCCTTCACCGAATCGCATCCGCAAAACCGCTGATAACAGATCTTACGTAAACTACATCCACCTACACACCCCAAACTATCCCTCTACCCAAGGGAAAACAAGCCCGATTTTGCGGGAGTTGCCACAACGGGCATAGCCTATCCTTGGCCCCGCTTTTGGCGGCGCTGATAGGTCACCACTCGGGGCTGGGCGGGTCAGCGTAGTCGACCTCGGCGAGGTCGGCCGTGCCCGAAAGCTCGGCCTGTGGTGGCGGGCGCGCGGCGGTGCGGCGCGGGGCTTCGCTGGCGATTCCGAGGTGGTCCAGAATCTTGCGTATCGCTTCTGGCTTCG
>Ga0182011_10003121_pt1 | contig 13695 bp, 19 predicted proteins | sample 711E1DmetaG_FD_120481 | JGI IMG/M metagenome (GOLD analysis project Ga0182011, IMG submission 120481) | Permafrost microbial communities from Stordalen Mire, Sweden - 711E1D metaG | ecosystem: Environmental > Terrestrial > Soil > Wetlands > Permafrost | place: Sweden: Stordalen | collected... | reverse complement strand
AGTGGGGCTTCTTTTACGATGAACCTGCGGCTGTGTGGCGTTTTAATCAGTGGCATTTTCGTTTCTCCTAGTCCGGGGTGATTCCGTTTGCGCGGCAGGAAACATCGTTGGCGATCTTGGCGTTGGCTTTGTCCGCGCCTTTTGCGTGAGAAAGGAGCGCGGCCACCTGCCCCCGTAAATATTCAAACCCATCAAGTTCTCCTGCGTCCTCGTTTACCGGAGCCTCATCGCCCTCTTCCATTCCAGCGGGAACTTCATCGCCAAGTTCTCGCGCCGTATCGCGGATACCCTGAACGTAACTTCTGAATTTCTCTTTCATTTTCTCACCTCCCGTTAAGCGGATGTACCGTGGTCCAGGGCGATCCATTTCAGTTCGCGAGCCAACTCGTCCAACATTTCGCGACCCGGCATATTGTGGCGAACCGGGAGCATCTCGCGGTCGAACCGCTCCCAGAACTCCCATCCGCCTGGAATGTCCTCGACGTATTCTGCGTATTCCTCTGCGGATTCGATCACGTCGAGGCCGTTCAGGTCGTGGCCGATCCAGTCGATCGCGGCCGCGAGCAGGTCGGGTTGATTCGCGTCGTTCGCCGAATACCATTCCGATTCTCCGGTCGGTCCAATTTCGCGGACCGGGTATCCGCGTTTCGCAGCCTCACCCGCCCCCTCCGGAATCTCGCCGAAAACCGTCAACAGCGCCGCCTCGTCGGCATATTCTGAGGTCTCGAAACCGTTTCCAGTGTCGTAGGCTATATCGAGGAGATCGATTCCGTTCGCCACGATTCGCGCCCACGAACTCCTCTGATGCAGCCGACCAACAACTATCGCAGGAAAGTTCATTTTCCCACCCTCCATTCTAAGGTCCTCAACTCGTTGCCTCGCCCGCGCTTCTACTACATAGTACCGCATGGTGCGTATATTGTCAAGCCCTTCATCGCAATAAATCTCTCGAACCAACGCCCCATACGCATAACTCCCGACCCTGCGTATAGTTACAGCGAGACCTCCAAAAGAGATTTATTTCGGTTTGACAAGGCTGTTACGAAATCGGCTGCGCCACAATGAGACGCGAAATCGCGCCTCGCCTGGGGACTATAGGGGATAATCTAATGCTGTATAGAAACAAGTTATGTGAGGAAAAAAATCTTGAATATCCCCTTGACTCAATAAACATTTCGGAATAGACTGTAAAGCGTAAAGCGTAAATCTCACAAAACAGAGGTGTCAACCGAAAATGAGCGTTGAAACCCTCCATAAACCCGCCGCAGTGACAGAAAACCCTGAAAACACCCCAGAAACACAACTACAGCGAAGAAACCGAGAAAACGGGAGATTGATTGAATCTCCCCCCCTGTTGACGGAGATAAAAAAACGCATCGTGGAACTTCGCGCCCGGGGTGACGGTTGGAACGAGATTGCTACGGCTTTGCACGTGAGTCGCATCACGTTGTATCTCTGGAGGAGGTCTGACCCCGAGCTTGTTCGCGCCCTCCAGGAGGCAACTGAGGCCGGGACAGACGCTCTGGAGGACGCTCTGCACCGGGGAGCGATGCAGGTAGCCTCTGAGCCTAAATACACGACTGCGGCGATATTCACCCTAAAAAACCGGCGTCCTGGGGTGTGGCAGGACCGAGCGCCAGCGCCGGCAGTCCAGGTGACGCTGAACCTGTCGGAGCTTCCGCAGGACGAGATCAATCGGCTGCGGCACGCGATCCGGCCGGTTGCAATAGAGGCTAAAGAGGAGGGCATACCCGGCGAATCGTGTCAGGACCCAGGTTGACCATCTCGGCGTTCAGGGCACGTTGCTCGTCCTTGCTCTGTAGACGCATCTGGGAGCGCAGTAGAGCGACGCGGATCTCGGCGAGGGATAAAGTGACGGGCAGCCAATCCGTTTCGCTCAGGCGCGTTCTGGCGTGGCAGTAGAGCGCAAGGGCGGGCATCAGGGAAGATAGTCAGGGGGTGGTTAGAGGGGATTTTGGATGCTTGATCTCATGCATCAGATGGCGCGTGATGGCGTTCGGGAGACGTGGGGCGAATTGGCGCGGCCTTCAGAGGGTGGGGAGGCCCGGGGGGGGGCGGGGGTGTTGAATGACAGTAGCGGCGGCGCCCATTTCTGAGCTTGATCAGTTACGGGGTTGGTGGCTTGAGGCATTAGCCGACCCGATGTTGTATTTATCGCGGTTTGTGTTCACCTTAGACCAGCAGGACAAGGTGCAGCCGTTCAAGTCGTTTCCTGCGGACAGGCCGTATGTGAAGGCGTTGGTAGCTCTTTGGCTTGACAATCCGTTGCTGGTGGGTGCGAAATCGCGGCAGATGATGATAACGTGGCTGTTTTGCGCGTTACACCTATGGATTGCGCTGAAGAGTCCTGGGCAGTTGATATTTCTTCAGAGCAAGAAGGAAGAGGACGCGATAGGGAACGAGTCGGCTGGGACGGGGTTATTGGGGCGGACGAAGTATATTTTGCACCACATTCCTTGCTGGAAGGCGTTGCTGCCGCCGGTCAAGGAGAGTGCGAACATGATTGAGTTTGTCGGGCGCAACAGCGTTATTTGGGCGATCCCTCAAGGTCCCGATATTATACGTCAGCACACGCCGTCGGCGATATTCTCGGACGAGGCGGCGTTTCAGGAGAACTTCGAGGAAGCGTACACAGCGGCGATGGCGTGCGTGAGGGGGGGGGCGCGGTTTACGGTGATTTCCTCGGCATTCCCCGGAGCGTTCGAGCGGCTTTACCTGGACGAGATGGACAATGCTGGTTACTGAGCAGGTGAAGCTGATGCCTGGGTTTGAGGCAAAGCTGAACAAGACCGGCTTTGTCGCATTCAGGCTCCACTACACAGCAGACCCGGAGGGGTGGACGCCGGAGCTTATCAAGGCGAAGCGTGCCGCGCTTTCCGGTTGGGGTTTTCGGCGCGAGATGGACATAGAGTTTCGGGCGCAAGCCGGTCAGCCGGTGTTCGAGTTGGGGTGGTTGGACTGGCAGCGACAGCGCTTGCAGGAACCTGTTTGCCGGATGGACCAGGACTATCAAGGGCTGACGGAGACGGGGGCGGGGCGGCTTTGGGTGTATGCCCGTGCGGAGCGCGGCAGGCGGTATGCGTTGGGAATGGACGTGTCGGAAGGGGTTACGGCTTCGGAATCGACGATAGTGGTCTTGGATTGCGACCACACGGATGGGCCGAGGCAGGTTGCTGAAATGGGCGACGCCTCGATAACTCCGGCGGACTTGGGACGGTTCGGGGCGGCTGTTGCGAAATACTTCAACAACGCCGTGGTCTGTTGCGTACGCAAGATGCACGGGATCACGACGTTGCGCTCCTTGATAGACGCGGGATGCGAGAACTTGTGGCATCACCGGCTTCAGGACAGGCTTGTCGAGGAGCAGGCGGAGTCGCTTGGGTGGGCCAAGGGCGAGGCGACGGATGAATCGCTTATCGGGCCGCTGGTGGATGCACTGCACCACCAGAAGTTGATTCTTCGCTCGGAAGAGCTTTTGCGGCAGCTTGGCGAATACATCTACGACGTGGCAGGCCGGGTGACGCACCAGAGGCTTGCCGAACTGAACGTGGCTCTGAGGCATCGGCACGGCGACAGGGCGGTAGGGCTTGCGCTTGCGCTTCAGGCGGCGCGGGACGTGGGAGCGTTTCTTCCGTACCAGGAGCCGGAGCAGGGCTTTATTCGCAGCAACATCACCCGGATGCTCGGCTTTCCCGATGCGCGGGTGGCGCGGATTCTGATGAGGGGGCGGAAATAGGGGAGGGTTGGAATGTTAGAAGATTCGGATGCAGGCGATTTGAGCGGCGCGCCGTACACGGTGGACGACTGCGCTATGATCAAGCGCGAGGAATTGGGAACTGATTGTACCGGATACCCCGATTTTTCACAAGAGACATGCCTGCGCTTGTTTGCCACCATCGACTCCATGCGCACGGAAATACGATGCCTGCGAGATGCGTGGTTGGGATACGACCAACCGCAATGGAAGGAATTGAACGCGGGTATCAGGGCCGAAGCCGACAGGATTCATCTTGAACGCGAAGGCAAAGGGTCGCTGAAATGACCGACTTTCTCGATTCGACCATAGACTACCTCAAGCGCGGACTCCGCTACGTGGGCATCATGTCCAAGGAGCCGACGGAAGAGGACAAGGCGAACGACTGGACGAACCGCATTATCGACGCGATGGAACTCGCCTACGACGCGCAGGCCGAAGCGTTCCGGCCCATAGACCAGGCGGGGCCGGAGTACATTCGGGGCAACCAGGCCCGGTTCCTGACCATTCCCGACTACTGGGTGCCGGCGGTCGAGAATGTCCTTGCCCCGTTGGTGAACCAGGAACAGGCCATACTTGCCAGCCGCACCCCGGACATCCAGTGCTCCGCGCTGGACGAAGCAACGCCGGAAGAGATTGAGGCTACGAAGTTGTGGGAAGGGCACCTGCGATGGCAGATGCTCAAGAACATCGACATCCAAACTCTGATGACTCGTGCGCACGATGACGCGGCGGGATACGGTTGGTGGGTGACTTCCGCGTGGTGGGATGAATACCGCCGGTACGACAAGAACACGCAGGGCTGGGAAGCTCAGGTACGCGTCAAGCTCTGCCACCCGATGACCTTCCGGGGCGACCCCCAGGCGGAACACTGGAAGGAAATGCACGGTCGGTTCGTGAAGTGCCTACTGCCAACCAACGACCTCTTGAGGCGGTATGCCGACAGGTCGGGCGATGACGATAAGACGAAGGCGGAGAAGAAGCGCAAGAGGCAAATCATTCTTACGGCCGCCGCTCGCGCAGGGCAGATGGGATACGGCAAGGGGCGCGACGAGGATGGGAAGTACATGGTCACGCGTTCCGATCCGGTGACGGAGACGGTGAACGCGCCGTATATCTGCAACTGGTCGGGACAGAACGAACCCGGCAGAGTGCTGGACGCCATCAACCTTCAGTGCATCCCCGAATACCCCACGGGGCCGGATGAACCGCAGTCCTTCGCGTCGTCGCTCATAGTGCTGGAAGCGATTTGGGACGATTACACCACGAAGAAAGAGGACAAGACAACCCCGATGGGCCGCGAGGATGCGGAGGGATCGGGCCGAATTGTGAAGCAGGAACACCCGGAGAGCAAACTCCAACTGGACTACGATACGCAAAGCGGCGCATTCATCGACGACGACGGGGCCAACTGGCCCTCGACCACGGAGACCCGCGAAGTCCCGATGTACCCGTACGGGCGGCACGTAATCCGCGTCGGCGACAAGGGCATTATCGAGGACGAGCCGTGGCCGTATGAACATTCCCTGTGGACCATCGGACTCAACGGGTATCTGCCCCATTGCTGGCGCGGCGAGAACGACGTGGAACGGTGCCGCCCGTCCCAGGACGTGCACAACGTCGAGGCGATGGAGATACGCAACTTCAAGGATAACTTCCTCGCGCCTATCCTCAAAATCGCCGAGGGCACGAATCCGCACGACCCGAAGAACGACGAGATACAGCGATGGTTGCGGTCGCGTCCGGGTGCGGCGGTCAGCACGAGCAAGGAGGGCTACGACAAGATAGGCTTCGTCGAGTTCCCGCCGCTGCCGGAATGGATGCAGGAGGAACACGAACGGAGTTCGCAGTTGATCAAGGACCAGTACGGACAGCACAACACGACCGAGGGCAAGGAATCTCAGCACGAAAAGACGCTTGGCGAAGTGCAGATTACTTCCGCCAACGACCGCTACCGCACGGGCCTGAAAGGCGTCCTCGTGGATATGTTCGCGGTGGACCTTGCTGACCAGGTGTGTGAGTTGTGCCGGGAACACCTGTCCGTTGACGACCTCATCCGCATTATCGACGAGCGTGGGGCCGGGGGCTGGGCGAAGGTGACGCAGGAAATGCTCGACGCGGAGTTTGAGATTGACCTTGAAACCGCGACCGCGCTCCCGATGGACAAGCAGATTCGGCGTCAGGAAGCGGTGCTGTTCATGCAGCAGATTGTCGAGACGCAGAACCCGGCGCTTATCAACCTTGCCGTCAAGTGGCTGGTGAAGGCTTTCGACCCGCCGGACGCCGATGAGATATTGCAAACTTTGAAACTAGCTCCGATGCAGACGGCGGCTACGGGCGGGGGAGTGGCGGGGAACACTCCGCAGGCAAATGTCATGGGTCAGGGGCAGCCGCAGGTATCGCCTGCCGGCTTCGTGGATTCGCAGCGGAACATGGTCACGGCACAGTAGGACTTTTAGGGGAGGAACGTTATGGTTGACGAAGCGATGCCGCAGATAGACGAAGTAACGATACGCAACGGGGTGGACTTGAAACTTGGCGGATTTCTGCCGAGCGAGGAACGGGACCGGCTGCACCTGTCGAGCGCGGGCGCAAGCCAGGTGAAAAGCCTGGAACGCGACGGCGAGGCCGGAATTAAGGCGACACTCGAATGCGGCGTGGCGTTGATCTACCCCATAGTCTATCGCATTACCGCGAAACCCGCAGCGATGCCGAAACGGGAGATTCAGAAACTTCGCCCCAGCAAGCGGACGCGGGACAACGAAGGCCGGGTCACGGTGGAACGGCGCGGGGATTTCGTCAAGCTCATGGCCGGTTCGCTCGACCACCCGGAATACATCGGGCAGGTTGGCGAGGTGCTGAACGTCAGGTCGGATGCGTCCGGCGGGCCGATGGCGTTGGTGGAGTTCACGGTGGACGAATCAGACGGCGACGGCAAGGTGCATCCGGTCGTGCAGTCTCCGTGCAACGTGCCTATCGACTGCCTCGAAGTCGTGAAGGGGAAGGGATGATGAAACATCCGGCAGAGGCGACGAGACTTGATTCGCTGACCGCCTACTACATGGCGGAAGGCGGTAAGCCCACCGTGCTTCCGACGGAGGGGATGAGCCTTGCCGCGCCTACGCCAAGGGGTCTTGCGGCGATTACCCCGATGGCCGTGATTCATCCGGCCCCCGATGATGAAAGCGGGAAAGGACGCGCCGCGAGTCTGATATTCAAGGCCGGTTCGCAGAACCTTCTCTTGCTGAACCTGTCGGAACAAGCCGCCGAGGACTTGTCGAAATGGTTCAAGGCGCTGAGCGAGAACATGCAACCGATGAAGGCCGAACCCTTGATTAAGGTCGCGCCATGAATTGCTCTGAATGTCGAGGCCGGTGCTGCTCGTTCCTGGTCTTGCCGCCGCTGACGACTTTGGCGCACTTGAGGACTGTCGGCGAGCCGATTCGCCCGGGCATGGCGTTGTACGTCGCCTTGCACCGTGGCGTTCGCATTGTGCATGGCCGGTTGATTCTCGACGCTGACACGCCAGTTGTGCCATATGAGGGGCGTCTGGGCAAGATGTGGCTTGCCGCCGCGCCGTGCTCGTGGCTTGAACATGGCCGGTGCGCGAACTACGAGCATCGGCCTGAAGTCTGCCGCAGGTTTGACGAGACAACGGCGGCGGAATACATCGTGCCTCGCGGCTGCTGGTGCGATCCGGCCGGGAAGCTGGGCGAGAACGTGGACGAGATTATTGAGTTGAGCGAGGAGATTCAACATGGCTCCGTTTGCCAGCAAGTCACAAGCTAGGGGCGCATTCTCCGGGGCATTCGGCCCGAAGATGAAGGCGCACGCGAAAGAGTGGGCGAAGGTGACGCCCGGTGGAATCAAATCTCTGCCGGAACGCAAGGGCAAGAAGGGAAAGAAAAAGAAGCGCGTCGGGGCCGGAATGGCCGCGATGTCTAAGTAAGGGGATTTCGATGAACGCGAAACAGGCCATGTCAAAGTTTGGTTTTGCCACGTTTGAAGTTGACCGTTCGGAAGTATGGTTGCCTGGACGTGCGACTCCGATTGTCATTCGCCACAGGGCCAAGGCGCGGAGAACCAAGAAGGCGTAGTAATAAAACCAAACAGCCGCGTCGGGTAGCTCCCGTCGTGGGCAGAAATGCGAGGGCATTGCGGTGCCGCAACACCGTGATGCCCTTTTTGTTTGGACTTTACTCGGAAACCTTTAGGGGAGGATTGGACATGTCAGAGGAAAGCGTGACGACAGTAGAGAAGCCCGCGGCGACCGAAGTTGTTGCGGAGAATGTTGTCGAGAAGCCGGTCGAGACGCAGACGACCGAGACACCGGCGGGCAAAGCGCCCGCTGAGACGACCGCCGAAGCGGCCGAAGTTGTGGCCGAAGAGGGGTCCGTAGAGGAACCCGTAGAAAGCGCTGAAGCCGCGTACTGGCGAGGCATTGCCGAGGCGCGGGCCGAGGAACTTGAACGACGGGCCAAACCGGATGCGAAAAACGCATCTGAGGAAGCAGACGCCGAAATCGAGAGGCTGATGGCGGAACGAAAGGCAATCGTCGTGGACGACCAACTGGATGACCCATCCGAGATTGCCAGGAAGTCGTTCAAGCGCCAGCAGTTGTCTGAGGAAATCGGCGAGAAGCGCGAGGCGAAGCGAGAGGCGCTGGCTCAGGCGCAGGAACGGGAAGAGAGCGCGTCCACGTACAAGGAGATGGTTTCCGATACGATGGCCGAATACACGCTCCCCGCCGCTCAGGAAAACGCGCTTCGCACGCAAGTCCGCGAACGACTGAGAGCGCGTGGTTTCAACGACACCACGAAGAAGCCGAGCAATGCGCAGGTGATGGACGCTCTGGAAGCGGTCGCCGGCAAAATCGCGCTCAAGGTTGTGAAGAACATCGCACCGGCGAAGGTCAAGCCCAGGGTGGCTGCTCCCGCCGCAAGCACGGGACGCGCCGGGATAGCCCCGGATGTACTATCCGGGATGCCCAAGGGCGAGGCCGCAACCGCCGAAGCTGTGACGGCGTACATGAAGAAGCACAAACTGGAATAAACGAAACTAGGAGGCTCAACCAATGGCTGATTTTGACGCTGCTGTAAAGATGCACGTTGAGTCGAGGTTGACGAACGGCGTGGGATTCTCCATGCCCATTCTGAACCTCGCGCTCAAGAACTCCACGGACGACGCCGACGGCAAGGCGTTCGAGTGGTTCATTCAGAAGGACACGATGGCGGACCAGGCCCAGGCTGCGGGGATGTTCACGCCCATCGAAGCTCGGCGCAAGAACATCCTGCTTCCGGCCACCCTTCCGTGGAAGTACGCCCGCGTCACCGACATTATGACGCTGCTCGAATCGGCGTTTTCCCAGGGCCAGTCGTGGATTGGCACCGACTTCGTTAAGCTCAAGGGCGAGGCGCTGGTCAAGGGGTTGAAGATTCGGGTGTCGCGGATGATCCTCGGCCTCGACGGGATGAGCACGGACGGCGGGATTGAAATTAACTCGCTCCGCCAGGCGCTCACCCAGGACCAGACCTGGGCGGGACTCACGCGAAGCGGCACCACGACCAACGTGTGGGCGCAGAGCGCGTCGCTCGACCGGACGTACACGGACCAGGACACGGAAACCAGGATGAGCGTGGACCTCATCGAGCAAATCGCCGTAGCGACCCATCGTAAGGTCGAGGACGAATCGACGAGCCACAAGCTCTATCACTTCATGGGCGAGGAACTCTGGCTGGGCGGGAAACGCGAACTGCGTTCCTACGTCGGCTACAAGGGCGAAGGCTCCATGACCAAACTGGGCTTCGGCTTCAAGTCGTATGAAATCGACGGCAACGAGATGGTGCTTTGCCCCGAACTCTACGACTCGAACTACACGGGCACGGACACGGTGTACCCGAGCCGGTGGCTGTTCAGCATCGACCCGACTACGCTGATCTTCAAGTTCCACCCGGAACACAAGTTCAAGGCCGTCGGCAATACCGGGAAGGTGTACGAAGAGCAGCGGCACCTCGGCGGCGCGGCCATCATGCTCGCCCTGGCGGACACCTTCTGCAACTTCGCCATCACGAACCCGAACCGGAACTGCTTCAAGACCAACGTCCGCGCCTAATGGCGTGACGCACTCTCTGAAAGGAGCTTACTATGGCTGCTGCCGCTACTCACATAGCGTCCACGAGCATCCTGCTCAAGGACAGGTTTCAGGACAAGCTTTGGCTCCCGGCGGGATACGTCGGCGGGTTCACGGGCGACCTGAACAATGTTTCCACCCAGTTCATCGCTCCGTCCTCGACGATCCCGAACAGCGGGTTCACGCTGAACGAGTCCGCGCAAATCGGCACGAAGGTCAAGATTTACGACCCCGTGACGCTGCGTTCGGCGACGTTCATCTACGGGAAACTCGTCAAGCATGGGGGCGTGGCGACCGCTGCGGGTTCGTTCGTGGCGACGGCTTATGCCACGTCCAACAGCACGTTCGTCCCGGCGTACTTCACCGATTCGCCCGACTACTGGATGAACGCGGCAGGCTTCAACGCCTTCGCGGTTTGCGTGTCGGCGATGACCGAAGGCGACCAAGGATGGTTCTTGTGCGGCGGGCAGATTTCCGCCGCTACCTCCGTGTCGGCAATCGCCTATGGGTTCACGGCTCTGGCTGCGGCGACGGTCAAGGGCTACATCGACGTTAGCTCCGTCACGGGCGCGTCGGCGTACAGCATCGGCGACGTGAGCACTACCGATGAAATTGGCATGGTCGCTCCGTCTGCCTATGGGCAAGAAACCGACGTGCTGGCGTTCACGGTGATGACGAACACGTAAAACTGAGGCATAGCCCGCCGGGGCAATTTCGCTCCGGCGGGTAGCCTTCCAACGAGAAGGAGAGACGCATGGCTGTTACACAATATGGTCACGACGCGAGGATGAACGGCGCACTGGTGCAGACGTTCAAAGTCTCCGCGCTGACCGGGCAGACGGTCGTGGCGGTTCACACGCACATGACCAAGTTTCTGAGCGTTGATGTGCAGCGACGGCCCACCGCCGGGACGGTCCCGACGGAGATTTTCTATTGGGTGCAGGACTCGACCGACCCGCACATCGTCAACGTGTGGTCGAGCGACAACAGCTCGACAACTTCCGTTTACGTGGTTTGTTGCGGGTATTAGGCCAGAAAGGAACCCAACAATGGCTACTACACCTGTTTATTTGGGAGACCTTACTGGTAACGTAACCGGAACGGTCTCAACCCTTACCTCGAACATCGGGAACGTCACCGGCAACGTCAGCGGCAATGTCGCGGGCAACGTCGGGAACGTCACCGGCAGCGTCGGGAATGTGTCTGGTAGCGTGACCGGCAACGTCAGCGGCAATGTCGCGGGCAACGTCTCGCTCGGCAATGCCGGGGTTCTCAAGTTCGGGAACTCAGGCAGCATTACCACGTTCACCGTCACTTCGGGCAACATTGTCATCACAAACCTAGCCACGTCGAATCCGGGCGTGGGCGGGTTGTGGAGCAATGGCGGCAAGTTGCAAATCGGCTAGTCCATTTCGAGCTTTACTTGGGGAGGGGTAGGGCATGGGCTACAAGGCGTATATTGCTTCGCCGGGTCTGATGCGGCCCTTCGCGGTGGACCGTGCGCTGTACGAATGCACACGGAAACACAATGCGACGTTGCACAGTCACGATACGGCGTGGGACGGTTTCAATGCGATGTGGGCGGATGCGCTGAACTCGTTGGCCGACGGGTTCACGCATTTCGCCATGCTTCACTCGGATGTCGTGCCGGAGGACGACCCGCGCTGGCTCGACACGCTCATTGACGAACTGGACCGGCTGGACGCTGACCTGGTATCGACCCACGTTGCGCTCAAGGACGAACGCGGGTTGACTTCCAGCGGCATAGGCGATCCTGCGAATCCGTGGGTGCCGCACCGGCGGTTCACGATGCGGGAGATACTAGCGTTTCCCGAAACGTGGAACGCGGCGGATGCGGGCTATGGGGCGGGCAAGTACCTGCTCCACAACACGGGTTGCTGGGCGTGCGACCTGCGCAAGCCGTGTTTTCACAAGCTGAACGCGGATGGGTCGCTTGCTTTTTGGTTCGATTTCCCGCGCCGGGTGGTAATGGACTTTCCGCGCAAGGCGGTGCAGGACAAGGATGGAACTTGGCATACGGAAATAGGGGCGGTCAAGCAGTGGTGCGTGCAGGTCGAAAGCGAGGACTGGTTTTTCTCGCGCAAGTTGTACGAGACGGGGGCAAAGACATTCATCACGCGCAAGGTGCGTCTGCGACACTACGGGCCGCAGGGATGGTGTAATTGGGAGCCGTGGGGCACGTATCTGAACGGTGACGAGGACTTGGCCTGGAAGTGGAGAGAAGGAAATCTAAAGAAGGAGTAGCACATGCAGGACAACATCAAACGTGTTTCGTACTCGTGGACGAGCGATGCAAGCGGCGCGTGGAGCGCGACCATCACCAACGGCGACCTGAACGGGATTATCTGCCGCGTGACCACGATTCCGAGCGCGGCATCGGGCAAGGTTCCGTCAAGCTACAACCTGACGCTGGTGGACCTCGACAGCATCGATGTCTTGCAGGGCATCGGCGCGAGCCGGAGCGCGACCTTGACCGAGCAAGTGGTGCCGTTACTGCCCTTTGTTTCCAGCGGCGTGACCGTGGCCTACGCCCCAATCGCCTGCGACGGGCAGGTGACGGTAACGATTGCCGGGGCCGGGAATACGAAGAGCGGGAAAATAATCTTCCACTTGAAAAAAGGGTAAGCCATGATCGAATCTCTTTCCCCTGCCGACGCCGGCAGTCTCGACTCCATCCTGAAGGCGGGCGAGGTGGTGTTGCCGGACCCGGTTGCGAGCGACCTCGACCCGCAGTCGCTCGCAAACCTCTCCGATGACGACCTGCCCATCGGCACGGTAAAGGTCGTGTCGGATACGGGTGAGATAGTCCACATCGACGGGCGGGACTCATCCGATGACCCTGACCTTGCGCAGACTCAGGCGATTGTCGATGACATGGATTTCGACGGCGAGTTGTCCTATCCCGACCCCGGCAACGTGGAGGCCGTTGCTCACATTCAGGCGGTGGCCCTCAAGGCGCAGCGCATGGCGGAGAAGTCCAAGGCCGCGCTGCTCGCTCGGATGAAAGCGCAACAGGATGCGCTGGTAAAGGCCACCTCTAAGATGGAGGCCACGACATGAGCACGACCCGAACTTGTCAATACACGGGCACCAGCTATGACCTCGTGGCGAGTTGGGTGGTCACAGCATCCTCTAATGCTGGGCTGATTGGCCTGCCTCCGTCGTCCGTTCCGGGCAGCGACCCGACAAACTTTGTCGATAGTCTTGATTTCTCCGTGAACCCAACGTCGGCTGTGAGCGGTTCCGCCACGGCCAAAACCGTGGTGAATATCGTGGTGGGTGCGGCGTATAATGCAGGAGAGCTTATACTCACTAACGTCACGGCCACCGGGAACTTGACGGCTGTGGGGCCAAGCGGTAAAACATTTATGGGGAGCTTAACCGTCAACGGCGATGCGTCATTGACCAACATCGGATTATCCTTAGTGCATATTTCAGGGACCGTGACGACCAACGGCGGGTGTAGTGTCGATACGGTGTCTTTGGGCAACGTCTATTTCGGCTGCCTGAACATTCTTGGCAGTTCAGACATGTTTGGCGACCGCGGTGAGAACGTCGGCAGTGGCATTATCACCGTCAACGGCGATACCAACATCGGTTCGGCGTCGGTCTCCTGCAACCCGACGCTATATGGCGACTTGGTATTGACCAGCGTCTACATCTATGGCAGTTCGGCCCCAACTTACGCGCAGGATTTCTGGGTATTCAGCACGATGGGTGGCCGCATATATCTGCGCCACAGTTCGGCACAGTGCCTCGGCCCGTTTGT
>Ga0182011_10003120_pt1 | contig 13697 bp, 13 predicted proteins | sample 711E1DmetaG_FD_120481 | JGI IMG/M metagenome (GOLD analysis project Ga0182011, IMG submission 120481) | Permafrost microbial communities from Stordalen Mire, Sweden - 711E1D metaG | ecosystem: Environmental > Terrestrial > Soil > Wetlands > Permafrost | place: Sweden: Stordalen | collected... | reverse complement strand
CGGACTGAATCAGCTTCTCGTCGTCGCCTTCCGCCATCACCCGGATGACTGGTTCGGTGCCCGATTTGCGCACCAGGATGCGCCCGGCGCCGTTGAGCCGCGCCCTGCAATCCTCGATGCACGACTTCACGCGCGCGTCTTCGAGCGGCGCGCCCTTGCGAAAGCGCACATTCTGCAGGACCTGCGGCAGCGGTTCAAAAAGATGGGCGGCTTGGCTTGCCGTCTTGCCTTCCTGCGCGATCACCGCCAGCACCTGCAAGCCCGCGATCAGCCCGTCGCCGGTAGTGCAGAAATCGGACAGCACGATATGGCCGGACTGCTCACCACCAACGTTGAAATTGCCCTTCTTCATCTCCTCGATGACGTAACGGTCGCCGACTTGCGCGCGCGCCAGCTTGAGGCCCAGCGACTCGAGATAGCGGTCCAGCCCGGCGTTCGACATCACCGTGCCGACGAGGCCGCCGCCCTTGAGCGTACCGGCCTTGCTCCAGGAGCGCGCGATCAAGGCCAGGACCTGGTCGCCGTCGACGATGTGGCCGCGCTCGTCGGCCATTACCACGCGGTCGGCATCGCCGTCGAGCGCGATGCCAAAATCGGCGCGCACCTCTTTCACCTTCCGGCACATGGCTTCCGGCGCGGTGGAACCGCATTCGAAGTTGATGTTCGCGCCGTTGGGATCGACGCCGAGCGAAACGATGTCCGCGCCCAGCTCCCACAGCACCGCAGGCGCCACCTTGTAGGCGGCCCCGTTGGCGCAATCGACGACGATGCGCAAGCCATCGAGCCTGAGATTGCGCGGGAAGATGGCCTTGACGAATTCGATATAGCGGGCCTGGGCATCGTCGATGCGCTTGGCGCGCCCGATCTTTGCAGCCGGCGCAAGGCCCTCCTCCATACCGTTCGCCATCAAGGTTTCGATCTGATGTTCGCGGGTGTCGGAGAGCTTCTGCCCGTCGGGTCCGAACAGTTTGATGCCGTTGTCCGTGTAGGGGTTGTGGGACGCCGAGATCATCACGCCCAGGTCGGCGCGCAGCGAACGCGTCAGCATGGCGACGGCCGGCGTCGGCAAGGGTCCGAACAGGAACACGTCCATGCCGACCGAGGTGAATCCCGCCACCAGCGCGGATTCTACCATGTAGCCGGAAAGCCGCGTGTCCTTGCCGATCACCACGCGGTGCCGGTATTCACCGCGCGTGAAGATGCGTCCCGCCGCCATGCCGATCTTCATGGCGATGTCGGGTGTCATCGGGAAGCTGTTGGCGAGCCCGCGCACGCCGTCTGTGCCGAAGAGTTTACGATTCATGAAATGCTGCCAAATGGCCCTCTTGTCCGCCGACCTTACCCTCTAAGCATAGCAAATGTTTGAGAAAACTCTCATCACGATGAACGACCCGATGTTGCGGCCCGCCATATGGCGAGGCCATCGGCCAGGGCCGCCGGATCGTGGGTGCGGATATAGTCCGCTCCTTGACAAACCGCAAAAAGCTCCGCCGCTAGTGTCGCCGGGCCCGCCTCCGCCGCGGCTCGGCCGGTTAATGTCCGCAAGAAAGATTTGCGGGAAACCGAGATCAGGACCGGCAGGGCGAAGGTCCGTTTGAGGTCTGGCAGGCGCCTTAGGATCGTGAAGGACGCCTCCGGCTGGCTGCCCAGGAAAAACCCCATGCCGGGATCGAGGACCAGCCGGTCCCGTGCGACGCCGGCCTTCACCAAGACTGCGATGCGGTCCTCGAAGAAACGCAGGATGCGGTCGAAGACTTCGCCGGGGGCAACGTCCGCGCGCGTGGCGCGGCCGCGTTGCTGCACCGAATGCATGACGACCAGCCTAGCCCCAGCGCAGGCAAGTGCCGGATAAAGCCCGGGATCGGGAAAACCCTGGATGTCGTTCAGATACTCGATGCGCTGGTCCAGCGCCCAGCGCTGGACCTCGGGCGCGAAACTGTCGATGGAGACGGTCAGGCCATCTTCCTTCAACGCCGCCACGACGGGAGCGAGCCTCGCAATTTCCTCGGCTGGCGCGACCGGCTTGGCATCCGGATTGCTGGCGGCGGCGCCCAGATCGAGCACTGATGCGCCGTCCTTGGCAAGCTTCCTCGCATGTGCGAGCGCCGCCTCGGTCGCCAAATAGCGCCCGCCGTCGGAGAAGGAATCCTCCGTGATATTGACAATGCCGAGGAGAATTGGCGAACCACCGACTTTGTCTTCCCCCTTGAGGAGGAGGTCAGACTGCGAAGCAGTCCGGGTGGAGGGTATTGTCGACATCACCCCTCCCCGAACGGCCAAAGGCCGTTTGACCCTCCCTCAAGAGGAGGGTGAAAGAATTTAATGCCCCGGCTGAGGTTCCGGCGCGATAATGCCGGGACCCCGCGGGCGGCCGGCTTGCGGCACACTGGGGCCGGGTCCGCGTTGCGGCTCGGGCTGCTGTTCCTCATAAGGCTTGCGCACCGGTTGGATGCCGTTGAGCAGCGCCGTGATCTCGTCGCCCGACAAGGTTTCGTATTCCAGAAGCCCCTGCGCCAGCTTGTTCAGATCGTCCCTGTGCTCGCTTAATATCTGATGGGCGCGGTTGTAGCTCGCGTCGATGATGCGACGGATTTCCGTGTCGATGCGCTGCGCGGTCGCCTCGGAAATGTTCTGCTGGCGCGAGATGCTGTGGCCGAGGAATACTTCTTCCTGGTTTTCGCCATAGGCGATCGGACCAAGCTCGTCGGACATGCCAAACCGCATGACCATAGCGCGCGCCATGCGCGTCGCCTGCTCGATGTCGCTGAGCGCACCGGTGGTGACCTTATCGTGGCCGAAGGTCATTTCTTCGGCGATGCGACCACCGTAGGCGACGCACAGATCCGCCAGCAGCTTCTCGCGCGTCACCGAAAGATGATCGTGTTCCGGCAGGCGCATCACCATGCCGAGTGCGCGGCCGCGCGGAATGATCGTCGCTTTGTGGATGGGGTCGGAGCCCTTCACGTTCAGCGCTACGATCGCATGGCCGCCCTCGTGATAAGCGGTGAGTTTCTTTTCTTCCTCGGTCATGGCGAGTGAGCGCCGTTCGGCGCCCATCATCACCTTGTCCTTGGCGTCTTCGAGTTCGCTCATAGTGACGACGCGCTTGCCGCGGCGCGCCGCCAACAGGGCCGCTTCGTTCACCAGATTGGCAAGATCGGCGCCGGAGAAGCCGGGTGTGCCGCGTGCGATCGTGCGCGCGTCGATGTCGGTCGCTAGCGGCACCTTGCGCATATGCACACGCAGGATTTTCTCGCGGCCCGTGAGGTCGGGATTGGGAACCACGATCTGGCGGTCGAAACGGCCCGGCCGCAGCAGCGCCGGATCGAGAACGTCCGGCCGGTTGGTGGCCGCGATCAGGATCACGCCTTCATTGGCCTCGAAGCCGTCCATCTCCACCAGCAACTGGTTGAGGGTCTGCTCGCGCTCGTCGTTGCCGCCGCCCAGCCCGGCGCCGCGATGGCGGCCGACCGCGTCGATTTCGTCAACGAAGACGATGCAGGGCGCGTTCTTCTTGGCCTGTTCGAACATGTCGCGCACGCGCGATGCGCCCACGCCCACAAACATCTCGACGAAATCAGAACCCGAGATGGTGAAGAAGGGAACATTCGCCTCGCCGGCGATGGCGCGCGCCAGCAAGGTCTTGCCGGTGCCCGGCGGCCCCACCAGCAGCACGCCTTTGGGGATGCGCCCGCCCAGGCGCTGGAATTTCTGCGGATCCTTGAGGAAATCGACGATCTCCTTCAGATCGTCCTTGGCTTCGTCAACGCCGGCGACGTCCTCGAACGTCACCCGGCCGGTGCGCTCGGTGAGAAGCTTGGCGCGACTCTTGCCGAAGCCCATCGCCTTGCCGCCGCCGGACTGCATCTGCCTGATGACGTAGATCCACACCCCAATGATCAGCAGCGGTGGAAGCCAGCTGATAAGGATGTTCATAATGCTGAAGGCGCCGTCGTCGGCCAGTTTGGCACTGAAGTCGACGTGATGGTCTTCCAGCCGCTGCACCAGGCTCGGATCCTCCGGCGGCTTGATTGTGGTGAACGGCTGCCCGTTCGACAGACTGCCGTCAATCTGGTTGCCCTGGATGGTGACTTGCTTGATGGCTCCGTTATCGACCTGCTGGATGAATTCCGAATATTTGATGTTCTGGGCGCTCGGGTGCTGGCCCGATCCCTGGAACAGGTTGAACAAAAGCACCAGCAGCAATGCGACTGCGACCCAAAGCGCCAAATTACGAAGGTTGTTCAAGGGCGTCCTTTCCACGGAGTCCTAAAGGCAACGATTCGGCCAACGGCCTGTTTGCTATACATAGGTCATTTCGCCTGCATTGCCAGAATTAGAAACGTTAAGGAATTTGCGTCGCAACGGCAATCATAATGCCCGAACGAGCTTAAAAACATCTTCGAGAGCGTTACTCTTTGTTTTTCATAGCCTTGCGACGTTTCCCCTCCCTACGAACCAGCAAGGTGCCCGGGCCGTAGAGCGCGCGCGCGGCGGGCGCCGGTCCAATCCGACAACCATGCAGCGTGCTTCCTGCGCCGAGCGAGCGTTGCCCAATCTGATCGAATAGCCGCTCCAGCCGTTCGAACCGCGGGCGGTAAGGGTTTTTTGAGACCCCCATCAGCACCGCCGCCAGCGCCCTGAGCCCCAATTCGCGCGGCGCCTCGGTCAGGGCAGCCTGATCGAGCAGTGCCTGCGTACCGTCGAATCGGCAGGCCCGCGCCAGTACGGCTTGGCTGACCATGTCGAGCGCCGCCCGCGCCCGGGCTAGATGGGCTGCGGCGTCCGCTACGCGCTCTTTGCTGAGACCCACGCCCTCCAGTGCCGGCCAGGCGTTGCGGATTCTGACCCGGGCAAAGCGCAGGTCGGCGTTCATCGGATCATCGAGCCAGCCCTGTTTGCGCGCTCGAAGAGCGTCGCGCAGACCCTCGCGGTCGAAGGCAAGTAACGGCCGCACCAGCGCCAGTCCGCGAAACTCCTGCAACGGATAGGGCGCCACGGTCCGCATCGCCGCAAGCCCGTCAACGCCGCTGCCGCGCGCCAGCCTGAGCAGGAACGTTTCCGCCTGGTCGTCGCGCGTATGGCCGACATAGATCGCCTTCACGCCGTTTCGTTGCGCCCATTCGCCCATCAGCCGATAACGCGCCTCACGCGCGGCGGCTTCGATGTCGGCATGCGGCGCGTTGCCTTTGCGCACCAGAAGCTGCGCGCGTAACCCCGCCGCTTTGGCCCAGCGCAAAACCTTGCGCGCTTCGCTCGCCGATTCCGGACGCAAGGCATGATCGACGCAGAGCGCGATAGGCGGCGGCAAACCGGCGTCCTTCGCCCAATCACGCAGGAAAAACATCAACGCCAGCGAGTCGCTGCCGCCCGACACCGCGACCGCGCCGGGCCATGGCGCGCCCGTCGCCGTCATCGCTTCAGCAAAGCGCGTCTGGACCCCCTCGCTACCTGCAGGATGCCGCGCGCGCGCTGGCGGCTTGCGAGAGGACCGAGGCGGAGGCTTGCGAATATTTGCTCTTGATCGCGCCAAGCGTAAGACACCCTTCTTTCTTCTGGCCCAGCGCGAGAAGCGACTGGCCGAGCTTGAGCATGCTGTCGGGACCGCGCGGACTTGCGGGGTACTTCTTGATCTCCTCGGCGAAGGCTTGCGCGGCGGCGCCGTAATCCTTCTGAACGTAAGCGATGTCGCCCACCCAGTAGACGGCCTGCGAAGCGAGCGGGTCCTTGGGATTATTGTCGACGAAAGTGCGGAAAGCGGCGCGCGCCTCGTCGTACTGCGCCTTGGCGAGGAGGTTCATCGCCGCGTCGAATTGCGGACGCGTGTCGGGCGCAGAGCCTTGCGGCAGCGTGCCGAGCGTGCCGCCGGAACCAAAAGTCGCTTGGCCCTCGGGGGCCGCGCCGGCGCTCGCCGTCAGATTGCAGGGCAACGCGCCGCCGGATTGGTCGGGCGCTGTGCCGGCGCCCAGCAATTGAGCGGACATGGAGCAGAGTTTGTAATCGTAATCCTTCTGCTGGCTGTCGAGCTTGTCACGCAACTCCTGTACGCGATGGCCGAGTTGCTCGTTCTGCCCGGTCAGTTGCTGTAGCGATTGTTCGAGGTCATGGACGCGCTGTGTCAGATCGGCGATCTGGGCGTCCTGATTGTCCTCGCGTAGGCGGGCGGCCTTTTCCTCGTCGGTTTCGCCGAACAGCCCGGCAAGCTGCACGCCGCGCGATTGCGCGCGCGCTGGCGCATCGGACGCCGTCTGCGTCGCGTTCGCAGCACCCGCAAATGCCGAAACCAGAATAAAAGCCGCTGCTACGCTTGTCAGTCGTCCCATCATGGTCCTCACCGGTCAGAAGCAATGATCATGCTACGCAGATAGTTAGCCGAAAATACGGCCCGTAAGACGAAAAAGGGCGCCGTTGCCGGCGCCCTTTCCTTAGAGCCTGTCTCGTTATCCAGGCTCAGGAATTCGCGCCGGCCGTGATCGTTGTCACGCCGCGGCGGTTCTGCGCCCAGCAGGATTCCGTCGATTCAGAGCAGATCGGATGTTCCTTGCCGTAAGAGATCGTCTCGACGCGCGAAGCCGCAAGGCCGAGGCTGACAAGATATTCCTTCACGGCGTTGGCGCGGCGGGCACCCAGCGCTAGATTGTATTCGCGCGTGCCGCGTTCGTCGCAATCGCCTTCGACCGTGACGCGGACGGCTGGATACTTCGCAAGCCAAGTGGCCTGACGCTGCAGCGTCGCCTTGTCGACGTCGAGGATGGCGTATTTGTTATAGTCGAAATGGACCGTGTCGCCGACATTCACGCGAAGATCCTCGGCACTGCCCGGCACGATCGACGACTGCGTCGCGACGGGAGCCGGAACCTGCGCCGGCTGCGCCGGTGGCGGCTTTGTCTCGCAACCCGCGAGTACGACAGCAAACGCAATGGCGGCCAGTTTCAGGCCGGTGGAGATTTTTTTCATGGCAATCCCAACTCCAATGGCACACGCCTCATTTCGGGTACGACGGAACCGCGTGTAATAGTCCTTCCTCGCACCCACCCCCAGTCGCCCAATCAGCCCAAGGTAGGCAAGAAGGCGACTTGGCATTCTAAGGAGTATCTGCCTATTGGATCAAGGGCGACCACGCCGGATCCGAGGCATCGCCGGGCGTCGCGACGCGCCGTTCGTTGCGCCCGGTCACGTCAACCGACCAAATCTGAGAGCCGCGCCCCCCCGCGATTGTTCTGGTAAACATCAAAACCCGGCCATTTGGCGCCCAAGTGGGACCTTCGTCCTCCCAGCCGTTCGACAGCATGCGCTCGCCGCTGCCGTCCGGTCGCATGATCCAGATGTGGAAGCCTCCTGCCTGTTTGGTGAAGGCGATCAGATCGCCGCGCGGGCTCCACACCGGCGTGCCGTTGCGTCCTTCGCTGAAGCTGATGCGATGCTGGTTGGAGCCGTCCGCGTTCATGACATAGACCTGCTGCGAGCCGCCGCGGTCGGATTCGAAGGTGATCTCCTTTCCGTCCGGCGAATAGGACGGTGAGGTGTCGATCCCTGGGTCGTAAGTCAGGCGCGTGGCGGTGCGCGTGCGCAAATCCATTACATAGATGTCGGAATTACCGCCTTGCTCCAGACTCATCACCACCTTGTTGCCGTCGGGCGAAAAGCGCGGAGAAAACGTCATGTTCGGAAAATCGCCGAGTTTCTCCTGACGGCCGCTCTCCAGATCAAACAGATATACGCGCGGCTTGCCGACGATATACGACATGTAGGCGATCATCTGCGCCGTCGGATTGAAGCGCGGCGTCAGCACCAGATAATCGCCTTTGGTGAGGAAGTTAGGGTTGGCGCCATCCTCGTCCATCACCGCGAGGATCTTCTTGCGGGCGAGCGGCGGCCCCGACTCCGAGATGAACACGATGCGCGTGTCGAAATAACCCTTCTCGCCGGTGATGTGCTCATAGATCGCATCCGAGATCATGTGGGCGATGCGTCGCCAGTTGGCGGGCTGGGTAAAGAATTGCAAACCCAGCATCTGGCTTTCGCCATAGACGTCCCACAGGCGGAAATCGACGCGCAGCCTGCCGTCGGGCTGCATCTCCGCCGATCCCGTCACCAGCCCTTGCGCGGTGATGATGCGCCAGTTGCTGAAATTGGGCGCGATGTTGATGTTCGTCACCTTGTCGATGAAGGACTTTGGATCAAGCGGCCTGAATAGGCCCGAACGCTCCAGATCGGCGCGCACCACTTTGGCGATGTTCTGGCCGGCCGCCACGTCGCCAGGCGAAGCCGCTACGAAATCCGGAATGGCGATCGGCAGCGGTTGGATATTACCTTGATTGACGTCGACCTTCAGCGCCGCAAAAGCTGGCGACGACGCACCGAGCGACAGCACGAGCGCAAAGGTCAATCCGAACTTCATCATTCCCAATCTCCCAAAGCTACGGTCCCACCATGTCGCGCGGATCGAAAACGAAGGTGACGTCGTGCCACTGATTATACCGATCGGCGGGCAATTGGTATGGCGCGCAAGTATAAATGGCGCGCCGCGCCGCTTCCGCCGCCGCGCGCATATACGGATCGCCCGCCGCGACCGACGAGGAGTCTGCAGTCAATTGTGGCGGCTGTGCGACGGAACCATCGCGGTTCAGGAACAATTCATAGGACACGATCAGTCTTTCCGGATGCGGCGCACCCACCGGCGGACTCCAGCATCTGTAGATTTCGCTTTGCAGCAACGTTCTCAGATCGGCAGTCATCGCGCTCTGATCGCCGATGCCCTGGACGTTTCGGGAGCCGGCTTTGGCGTTTTTAGGCGCCGCCGCCAGGCGCTTGTCGAGCATCGCCTGGATGTGATTGATGTCAAACGCCTCTTGCTTGGGCGCCGGGTTTTGCACGGGCACGGGTTTCGCCTCGGGCGCCACCTCGAACTTCGGCGGCTGCAAGATCGCCGGCAGGGGCGCAGGCGTCGGCTGTTCGGTAATCGGCGGAAGCTCTTCCTTCACCATGGGCGCGACGTTGGTCTTGTCGGCGAGGGTGACGAGATCGACCGGTACGATGGGCGTTGACTGGTCGATGATGTCCAGTCTGTGCGTCCAGGTGAAGAACGTCACCGCGATGATGCCGGCATGCAGCACCAGCGAGCCCACCAGCCCGAAGCGTGGCGTCAGCCTGTCCGCTGTCGCGCTATTTCTCATCGGGCTTGGGATGGGCGACATCGGTGACGAGCCCGATATGCGTGAACCCCGCCGCGCTCAACATCCCAATCACTTCCATCACGCGGCCGTAATCGACCGCTTTGTCGCCGCGCACGAAGATGCGCTGGTCGTAGCCGTTGGCGGCGATGGCCGCGAGCTTGGGTACCAGTTCGTCCTCGGCGATGGGCGTGTTCTGCAGATAGATCTGTCCGCCGCGCTTGATCGTCACCGACAAGGGTTCGCGATCCTGGCTCAGCGCCTGGGCGCGGGTCTTGGGCAGGTCAACCGGCACGCCGACGGTGAGCAGCGGCGCCGTTACCATGAAAACGATGAGCAGCACCAGCATCACGTCGACGAATGGAGTGACGTTGATATCCGATATCGGACGGCGGCGCCTGGCGCGCCGGCCCCGTTCGACCGTCTGGACGCTGGCCATATCAGCGCGCCTTTTCGTCGAGCTGACGCGACAGAATCGCCGACAATTCGTCGGCGAAAGCGTCAAGTCGGTTGGTGTAGCGGCCGATTTCGTTGATATAGCGGTTATAGAAGATCGCCGCTGGGATCGCGGCCAGAAGGCCCATCGCGGTGGCGAACAGGGCTTCGGCGATGCCGGGTGCCACGACGGCGAGCGTGGTGTCGTGGCGCGCGGCGATGGCCGCGAAGGAATTCATGATCCCCCATACCGTGCCGAACAGACCAACGAAGGGCGCGGTGTTGGCGACCGTGGCGAGGAAACCGATCTGACCTTCGATGGCGTCGCTCTCGCGCGAGATGGTCACGCTCATCGCCTTCTCGACGCGATCCTTGACTCCGGCGACGGCGCCTTCGCGCGGGCTGCCGTGCTCGAAGGCGCGGCGCCATTCGCGTACGCCCGACACGAACACCGCGGCGAAGGGGTGGTCGCTATGCGCGGCGATTTGCGCGAAGAGTTCGTCAATCGACTGGCCCGACCAGAATAGTTTCTCGAATTTGGCTGCGCGGCGCTTCAGGCTCGAAAGCGCCAGCCCCTTGTTGAAGATGATAGCCCAAGACCACAGGCTCGCCGCCAGCAGCAGCACCATGGCCGACTTCACCACAGGATCGGCGTGCAGGAACACCTCAACGATCGAGAAGCCGCCGACCGAGGCATGGAAAGAACCGTCGTCCTGAACGGTGTCGACATTGGTGACCGGCGCCGTCAGCGGCGCACTTTCGGCCGGCTGGCCCGTGGGGGCGGCGCTCGGCGCGCTCTGGGCAATTGCCGGCGCGGCCAGCGCCACAACGATAAACAACGCCGACACAAACGCGGCGACACGTCTTTTCATGTTCATGTACGCAACCTCATTCCCGGCCTAGCGGACCGGATTATGCCGAGTGGGAGACAAAATGCTCATGGAAAGTTGGCCATACTTTGGCGATCAATCATTAAGCCTATGTTTTATAAAGGAAAGGCAGAAGTTTGTCGCGGACATCCCGGGGTATGCGCCGCGGCTTTCCGGTTAATGTCACGATACAGGCCTCGACATGGCCGCGCGTCAACAGCGCGCCGCCGCAATAAATGGTCTGCTCGGCCGACATCCGCACACCCGTAAGAGTGGTGGCTTTGGTGTGAACTTCAATGAGATCGCCGACCCGCGCCGGGCGAATATATTCGAGTTCCACCTTGCGAAGCGTCCAGGCCGTGGGTTCGGGATCGTCAAGACCCGCGACCTTGACGCCCAGCGCGTAGAAATACTCCGAGCGGCCGCGTTCCATAAAACGCAAATAATTCGCATGATAGACGACGCCCGAAAGATCGGTGTCCTCGTAATAGATGCGGATGGGCAGGATGTGGGTCTTGCCCTCGAAACGGCCGGGATTCTTGAAATCAGTCATCGCCACCCTCATCGGCGAACAGGCCGATCTGCGCCGGATCGCGCGGCGGCGCCGGCAGTCCCAGATGGGCGAAGGCGTTGCCGGTGAGGATGCGACCGCGCGGGGAACGCTGCACGAAGCCTTGCTGCAACAGGAACGGCTCGACGATCTCCTCGATGGCATCGCGCGCTTCGCCGAGTGCCGCCGCGATAGTTTCGATACCCACCGGTGCGCCGCCGAAACTTTCGGCGATCAGTTTCAGGTAGCGCTTGTCGAAGGCGTCCAGCCCGCGCTCGTCGACTTCCAGGCGGGTGAGCGCGGCATCGGCTATCTTGGCATCGACACGGCCGTGCCCGGCGACGGAGGCGAAATCGCGCACGCGCTTGAGCAGCCGTCCGGCGATGCGGGGCGTGCCGCGCGCCCGTCCGGCAATCTCGCGAGCGCCGTCTTTCGTCAGATCGAGGCCCAGCACACGCGCGCCGCGCTCTACGATCGAGAGCAATTCCTCCGCCGAATAGAAATTGAGCCGCACCGGAATGCCGAAACGGTCACGCAACGGCGTGGTGATGAGGCCCGAACGTGTGGTGGCGCCGATCAGCGTGAACGGTGCCAGCGTAATCTTCACCGAACGCGCCGACGGCCCTTCGCCGATCACCAGGTCGAGTTCGAAATCCTCCATCGCCGGATAAAGGATTTCCTCCACCGCCGGATTGAGGCGATGGATTTCGTCGATGAACAGCACGTCGCGCGGTTCGAGGTTGGTGAGGATGGCGGCGAGATCGCCGGCGCGCGCCAGTACGGGGCCGGAGGTCGAGCGGAAATTCACCCCCAGCTCGCGCGCCACGATCTGCGCCAGCGTAGTCTTGCCCAGCCCCGGCGGGCCGGAGAACAGCACATGGTCGAGGGCTTCGGCCCGCGCCTTCGCCGCCGCGATAAAGACGGAGAGATTCTCACGCGCTTGGCTCTGGCCGACGAACTCCGCCAGATGCTTGGGGCGCATGGTAGCTTCGAGTGAATCCTCTTCGCCGCGCTGCGGCGCCACCAGACGGTCGGTCGGTTGCGGTTTCGCCATCTATCGTCCCATCGCCCGCAAGGCTTCGCGGATCAGCGCGTCGAGTGCAGCGTCGTCGCCCAGATCGCGCGCGGCGCGAGCAATCGCCTCCGCCGCGACGCCCTGAGAATAGCCGAGCTTGACCAGCGCCGCGACGGCATCGGCTTCCGGGCCGCGCGGGGCGATAACGGTCGCTTCGCCCGGAGGGCCGCGCAGCATCATGGACGGCGCCTTGTCCTTCAGTTCGGTGACGATGCGCAGCGCCAGCTTGGGGCCGACGCCCTGGGCGCGGCCGATCATGCTCTTGTCGCCCAGCGCCAGCGCCCGCTCAAGATCGCGCGGCGACAGAGCGGACAGCACGTTCAGCGCCACCCGCGCGCCGACATTCTGCACGGTCTGGAGCAGGCGGAACCATTCGCGCTCCTCGGCGGTGAAGAAGCCGTAGAGCTTGATCGTCTCGTCGGTCAGGCGCGTCTCGACCATCAGCGAAGCGTGCGCGCCGGCGGCCAGCTTGGACAAGGTAGAGGACGGGCAATGCACCAGATAGCCGACGCCGCCCACATCGAGCAGGACGTGATCCTCACCCACGAAATCCACGACGCCTGTCAGCTTCCCGATCATGCGAGTGCCGCCAATATCCGCGCCCGCGTGCCGGCCAGATGGGCGTGGGCGATGGCGGCAGCGAGCGCGTCGGCGGCATCGCCGACTTCCACGCCGCAGGCGGGCAGCAGACGGCGCACCATCGCCTGGACCTGCTCCTTGCCGGCATGACCGACGCCAACCACCGACTTCTTGATGTGGTTGGGCGCGTATTCCGCGATCTCCAGCCCGGCTTGCGCAGCCGCCAGCAAGGCAACGGCGCGGGCATGGCCGAGCTTGAGCGCCGCGGACGGATCCTTGTGCACGAAGGCCTGCTCCACGGCGATGGCGCCGGGCCCAAATTCGGCGATGATGCGCGCGACCTCGCCATGCAGCATCAAAAGGCGCAAGCCCAGCCCGTCGGCGGGGCGCGTCACGATCACGCCATGCGCCACATGCGACAGCTTGGTGCCGGACACCTCGATGACGCCCCAGCCCATGCGGCCAAGGCCCGGATCGAGGCCGAGTATGCGAACGGTTTGCATGGCAAAGCCCGAACGAATCGCGACCCTCAGTTTCGCGGATCGCGGCGCGCGGCGCTAGCCCGACAGCTTCGCCATCAACGCGTCCGACAGCTCGTAATTACCGGTGACGCGCTGCACGTCGTCGTTATCGTCGAGCGTATCGACCAGTTTCATCAGCGTTTCGCCGACATTGTCGCTCACTAGCACCGTGTTCTGCGGCCGGAAGAAGATGCCCGCGGATTCCGGCGCACCGAGCCTCTGCTCCAGCGCGTCGCGCACCGCCGCGAAATCCTCGACCGTGGCGAGGAATTCGTGGCCGTCGTCCGACGAGACGCATTCCTCGGCGCCCGCGTCCAGCGCCGCTTCCAGCATGGTGTCCTCGCTGCCCTTGTCGGCCGGATAAACGATGACGCCCACCCGGTCGAACATGAAGGCGACGGAGCCGGTTTCGCCCAGCACCCCGCCAAATTTCGAGAAGGCCGCGCGGATGTCGGCGACGGTGCGGGTGCGGTTGTCGGTCAGGCATTCCACGAT
>Ga0182011_10003118_pt1 | contig 13705 bp, 12 predicted proteins | sample 711E1DmetaG_FD_120481 | JGI IMG/M metagenome (GOLD analysis project Ga0182011, IMG submission 120481) | Permafrost microbial communities from Stordalen Mire, Sweden - 711E1D metaG | ecosystem: Environmental > Terrestrial > Soil > Wetlands > Permafrost | place: Sweden: Stordalen | collected... | reverse complement strand
GTGCAAAAATCTGTGGCGCTTTTCGGAAGGGCGATCTTTCTCATCTGCAGCATCGACTTCATCGTCTCGGTCGGACTCTCGGCGGAGGTCAGCCTCACGAACCTCCCTGTCACGCTCGGGAGCATGCTCGCAAAACTCGACAGCAAGCAGGACATTCTAGCGATCGGAACTGCCCTGACCGACCTGCACGTCGTCCCCACCCTTTTTGTCGAGCACCTGCAGGGGATCAGCGTAGCGTTTCTGATCGTGTACACGCTTCTGTGCGTCTACAGGATTGCCAACGGGTTAATGGAACGGTACCGCCTGTGACCCCTTCACGGTTTGACATCGGCATATCCGCCGGGGGCCGCCTCCTCGTGGATGTCCAGGACTTTCCCCTTGAAGAGGGGGCGATCACATTTCTCTTCGGCGAATCGGGCATCGGAAAGTCACTGATCGGCAAGGCGATTTTCGGGTTGCTCGACGAATCGGAATTCCGCGTCCGGGTGAACGGGATGCCGTACAGCGAATACAGGGAATCGGCAGGAGCGATCGGGGCGCGGAAGAACGGGTTCTTCATGTTTCAGGAACCATCCTCCCATCTCAATCCGCTCCTGACGCTCGAACAACAGATGAAGGAGGGGACGCTCTCGCGGGCTGCCGATCCCCTCGGTGCCGCCCGGGAGCTCTGGCGCGATACGGACAGGAAGACGCTTCCCCGGATACTGCCGGTGTACCCGAAGGCATTCCGCCCGAGCGGTGGTGAGAAACAGCGGATACTTGCGGCGATGGCGTTTACACGAATGGATATTGCCCTGGCCGAAGGGGCAGGTACCCCCGGTGGTGCGCGCCCTCCCGGGCTTTTTGTTTTCGACGAACCCACCGGCAGCCTCGACCGGGAGGCGCGTGACAGGTTTCTCGACAGGCTCTTTGCCCGATTTCGGCTCAAGCATGAGACCATCCTCCTTATCACGCACGATTACGGGATGATCTCCTACGTCCAGTCCCGCCACCGCGATCTCGGCAGGGACTACCGGTTCATGGAGCTGTTTGTAAGCGGGGGGGGCGCCCGCACGCGCGAATTCGATCCCTCCCTTTTTCTGACGTGGCTGGGCGGCCTGGGTGCCGGCCCCCCCGCGACGGCGAAGGCTCCCCTGCTCCGTGTGGAAAGCGGGATTCGCGTGTTCGGGCGTCTCCTCCGGTTCTCACAGCCGGGTCAGGAAGGGGGTCCTCACGCTCTTTCGGTGCGGCCGGGGGAGCTGGCGTACCTCAAGGCGGGGAGCGGCATCGGAAAAACCACGGTGGCGAAGATCGTTATCGGTCTGCAGAAGGCGGACTACTTCCGTCTCGAAATCGACGGAGTCAGGCTCGGGGAGGTCTCACCCCGCCAGTACTGGCGCAGGCACCTGTGGGGAAAGAAAATGACGATGGCATTCCAGCATGCGGATGAATCACTCAATCCCCGCGCCAGCGTCGGGGACACGCTCCGCATACTCAACGTGAAAACCATGCACGACAGGGAAGGCGTTGCGATCGCGCTGGCGCGGCTCTTTGATACCGGAGAGATCCCTGCGCTCGCAGGAAAGAAGGTCTGGCAGCTCAGCGGCGGGCAGAAACAACGGCTCAATCTCCTCCGCGCATTTGCGCTGGAAACCCCTCTCATCATACTGGATGAGCCGCTGAGCGCTCTCGATTTCGAGAGCATCGACCGCGTCCTGGGGCTTATCCGTGACGCGCGCGCGCGCGGGCGTGCCATGCTCCTGATCTCGCATAACGAGGACATATTCGACAGACTGGTCTCCCCTGAATCACTTCACCTGCTCGAATCGGCCGACTCCCTGCCGTCCCCTTCTTGACATTGTCATGGGATTCGCTATGTTTGCACCAACATTGCACACCGTTTTCTTCACCATCCATGGAGGCTGATCGTGCGATATGTCACCATTCTGATCATCGTCGCTCTTGTTGCCGGATGCGGTAAAAAACAGCCTGTGAGTTTCAAGGAACAAATACAGCCTGTACTCAACGCAAGGTGCACGCAATGTCACGGGAAAGACATTGCCCGGGGGAAGATCGTCATGACTTCCTATGCGAGCTTCATGAATTCGCACACCATTTCGGGAAAAGAGCCTCTGGTCGTCCCGGGGAGCCCGTACCAGAGCCGGCTTTACATACTCTGTGAGACGAACCAGCCCCATTTCCGCATGCCGCCGGATACATCCACCTCCACGGCGCCTCTCCCCCCCGCTGAACTTGAGCTCCTCCGTCACTGGATTGCGGAGGGTGCGAAGGACAATTGACCGCACGCGCCGCGGCTTGACGATCAACGAAGCGTTGACTGAAGAGCAGAAGGCATTTCGTAGCATGCGCAGTGAAGGGCCGGGTCCGCTGATGACCCCTCCGGAGGACCCGGGTTCCATGATGCGCTACTTCCCCGTGTATTCAAGCAGCGTATCCCACTCTTCACGGCCGGGGTATTTCGCGCACACCGAGACCGTCCCTGGTTGAATAGTCACATCTCCCGCCAGGTCCTCTCTGTCCCTTTCGAGATACGTCCAGTATTCATTCACGACCACCGCAGCCTTCTCCGCCCACGGGATCTTCAGCCGGAATTTTTGCATGGATCCCCCTTTCAGCAGTCCGGATATCGGTGCAATGAGACAGACGTTTCCGGTATCGAACGCGCTGAACTTTCTGGGGTACGCCGGGAACTCTCTCAGCCGTCTCGATGACGCGATTCTGTAATCCATGATCCAGGCGTACATCCCGGTGTCGCCTGTGGCCTTGGCGAAGAGGCGGAGCGTATACTCCCCGGTGTCGGGTGGCGAGACCCGTACCACAAGCGCGCGCAGCTCATCCTGGACGAACGCGCAGCGGTCATCGGTATTCCTCTCCCCCTTGAAGAGAGCGGCTACGCCGGCGATCGGATGGGTGGTCCCGAGGCGGACCACGACCTCGCCGTCCGCGCGAAGAGTGCCGGCGGAGTTCTCGCCCAGCGCGAGTCCCATCGTGAAGAATCCGGGCTTTACGTAGACTTCCCGTTCGTAGTCCCCGCGCGACATGGGATGGTCCAGCAATTGCCAATCCTCCTTCTCCGGGAGATGGTCATAGATGAACTCCCGGGGAGGGGTGAAGAAAAAATGAGGATCGAATGCGCGGTGGAATTTCCGGTCGTTCCCGATGTATCCCGCACCCCAGGTACAGTCTATGAGCCTCCACCGGCCATCGATGCTGACGGCGTTCCATGAGTAGTTGGGGAACTTTCCGAGTTGCTGCCCCGGTGAATATCCGTACCCTTTTGCGAAGCCGCTGATCTTCACAGACCTGATTCCCGATGCACTGGCAAGTTCCATGAAGAGGCCCGCGTACCCCTCACAAACCCCCCGCCTGGTGCGCAACGCATCCTCCGCATTCCCCGACATGGGACCCCCTGCAAGGAGGGCGTTCACGTCATACTCGATGTTTTGCGTGATCCAGCGGAATATCACGCGCGCCTTCTCCTCATCCGAGCGGCAGGGGGATGTAAGCCAGGCGGCGAGAGACTTGAACGATGTCTGCACGGAGCCCGGAGCAGCGAGCGCATGATCGTCCAGACTGCGATAGTCCGGCACGGGAGCATCCCGTGCGGGGACTTGTGCAGGGCTTCCGGATATGAGAAGAAAGACCGGGACTGCTGCGATGAGGAATCTGAGACTCGGGATGCTCTTCATGGACACAGATCCGATAATACTGTTGAATTGATTACGATTATGCCGCTCACAATAAGGAGTTATCGGATTTGATGAAAGCGCAAAATACCTGGTGCAAGGTCGATTCGCTCACCCCTGCACAAATTTCGTCCCGAGCGTGCCGCACACCGGACACTTGTCCGGCGCCTTGCCGAATTCGATATAGCCGCATACAGGACAGAGATAGAAGTCCTTCACATTGAGGTCTTTCCCGGCCTTCGCCGCTTCCATCGCCTGAGTGTACAGCCTGGCATGAACCGCTTCGGCTTCGACAGCGTACGAGAACATCTTTTTTGCCTTATGGCCGTCCTTTTCCGCCTGCTGGAGCATGGGGGGGTACATGTGGGTGAACTCATACGTCTCCCCTTCGATCGCCGCCTTGAGGTTGTCAACGGTGGATCCGACTGCGTCCATGCTTTTGAAGTGCCCTTCGGCATGTATCTTCTCCGCCTGGGCCGTGAGGCGGAACAGTCGGGCAATGGTGGGTAAGCCGTCCTGGTCAGCTCTCTTTGCGAATGAGGAATATTTCTGGAACGCCTGGCTTTCGCCGGCAAATGCTTCTTTGAGGTTTTCCAGTGTCGTGGGCATACTCTTGCCTTTCGATGGGATGGTTGAAAACTGAAACGTGGGAATGAACGGGGCTGCGGTTGCTGCCGTGAAAGAAATCTTTACTGAAGCGTCAGGATCTTCAGGTTGCGGTACCAGACAGTATGTCCGTGATACTGCAGCCCGATGTTTCCCACCCTGGCATCTTGCTGTCTGCGGTGTTGAATTTGTTCGGCGTCCCGTCCGGATTCCTGTGCGCCTCGGTCCAGCGGTCGAGGTCCATGGCGTTGAATGTCCAGGCCTGGACCGAGAGGCGCCACCCGTCGTACGCGTCTGTCACCGGGTGGAGAGAATCCGCCGCAGGAGCACCGGGAGCCTTCAGTGCCAGGGCGACGCCCGAGAGGAGCACGGCTGAAATTCGGTTCACAGTGACCATCCTTCTCTATAGGGAACCCGGAGATACTCATTTGCCGATTCGAGGTTTGTGATACGCATTGCGGGGGAATCCCACTTGAGGATCACATTCTCCTTTCCGGCGCGTATCGCGACGTTACCGAGCAGCATCATCTCCGTCAATGCGGACGCATAGCTGAAATCGGTCGTGGACTTCTTCCCGGCCTTGATTGCCTCGATCCACTCCTTCATGATCCCCGGGGACCGGGGGATCGTCTTCGCCGGGCGCTTGTACTCCTGCATCCGCGTCTCGGGGATCAGGCGGGGGCTGTCGGCATACGTCCCGTGCATCAGTTTCCCCTTCGTCCCCCAGTAGATGACCCCGCCGTCCCCGTCCCCCATCCGCCGGCCCGGCTCCAGCTCTTCAGGCCGGGGAGGCCTCAGACCGCTGTCATACCAGGTGAGCTTCACCGCCGGCTTGTTCCCGCGCGCAGGAAACTGGTAGCGCACGATTGACGAAGAGGGATAGGTCTCTTTCTTCATCTCCGTCGAGCTGGCTTCCACCGAGTCCGGGGCCCCGAGCTCAAGCGCCCAGAAAGGCTGATCCACAAGGTGGGCCCCCATATCACCGATGGTCCCTGTGCCGAAGTCCAGCCACCCGCGCCATGAGAACGGATGATACGCCGGATGGTACGGCCGCCACGGCATGGGTCCGAGCCAGAGATTCCAGTCGAGAGTCGGCGGGACGGAGGGAAGTGTCTCGGGACGGTCGATCCCCTGCGGCCAGACGGGGCGGTTCGTCCATGCGTGGACCTCCGTCACGTCGCCGATTGCGCCGTCGGCGATCCATTCGTTGATGAGACGGGCCCCCTCGCTGGCATGCCCCTGGTTTCCCATCTGCGTCACGACGCCCGTCTCCCGGGCGGCCTTTGCCAGCGCGCGGGCTTCAAAAATCGTGTGCGTGAGGGGCTTCTGCACAAAGACATGCTTCCCCATCTTCATTGCCGTTATCGCGATAATTGCATGCGCGTGGTCCGGCGTGCTGACGGTGATGGCGTCGATCCCTTTCTCTTTCTCGAGCATCACGCGGAAATCCCGGTACTTCGCCGCCTTGAGGAGCTGCGGAGTCTTGACGCCGTCCTCCCTGAGCGTTTTGGCGATCTGGTCGTCATCCACGTCGCAGAGCGCGACGATGTTCTCCGTGCTCACGGCCTGAATGTCGGACTGGCCCTTCCCGTTCACCCCCACACAACCGATGTTGAGCTTGTCACTCGGCGCCGTATATCCGGGACCCCCGAGAACATGACGGGGGACGATCGTGAATGCCGCGGCCGCCGCCGTGGTCTCAAGAAACTTTCTCCGCGAAATGTTGTTCAGCGCGCTCATGGAGTGATGACTTTCTTTAATGGGACAGGAGGGACGTTCTACGTTAGTGATTACCGGCCGAAAAAACAAGAGGAAGACCTCTGCAGCGCGGCCGCAGGAGCGCAAAGAACGCGTTGTAATTATCACTCATACTCCGTATACTCGCGCATGATAACACTCAGCATCGTCATCCCCGCATTTGACGAGGAGCGCAAAGTCACCCGCGACGTGCAGGCCGCGGCGGCCTTCCTCTCCTCGCATGGCATCGCGGGGGAGGTCCTCGTTGCCGACGACGGGAGCTCCGACCGGACGGCAGAGCGTGCCGGGCGGGCGGAAGTCCCCGCCTCCGTCCACCGCGCGGTTATCAGAAGCGGCTCGCACCGGGGGAAAGGCGCGGCGGTCCGGAGCGGCGTGCTCTCGTCGCGCGGAGACTATGTGCTTTTCGCCGACAGCGGTCTCACGGTCCCTTTCGAGAACGCGCTGGCCGGTCTCCGGTTGGTGCGCGAAGGACGCGCCGACCTTGCCCACGGTTCGCGCGGACTCCCCGGGTCCGTTATCCGCAGGGACCGGGACCTGGACCGGAAAGTCATCTCACGTCTCTTCCATGTTCTCGTTGTCCGCTGGCTGCATATCCCCGCGCGTCTCACCGACACGCAGTGCGGATTCAAGATCTACCGGGGTGCCGTCGCGCGGCAACTCTACGACGAGTGCACGACGGAGGGGTTCATGTTTGACGTAGAGATCATACTCCGTGCCCTGCAGCACGGGTTTCGGATTGCGGAGTTCCCTGTGGAGTGGACCTGCGACAGGGACAGCAGGCTCGGCATCCGCCGAAGCGCGCGGGCGGTACTCAGGGACATGTACCGTCTCAGGCGGACGCTCGTCACGCCTCATCCCAGCGACCGAATCTGAGGACTTCGCGGGAACTCTCATCGATGATGAGCGCCCGGAGCTCCCCGGATCCGGCGACGAGTGCCTGTATCTCTTCCCGTGCCATCACCATGCACGCCGTCGAGAGAGCGTCACTTCGGGAGGCCGACTCCGAGAGGATCCACGAGGCACGGCGATGTTCGACCGGAGCGCCTTTGCGCGGGTCGATGATGTGGCGCCCCTGCTTGATGCCGGAGCCCCCCAGAGCCTGGTCTTTCAGATGGATTTTCTCGACGACCTCATATGGCGGGGCAGGATTGCTCAGCGTGACAGCCCAGCCCGAATTCCCCGGATAATCTCCGAATCCGTAAGCCGAGCTTGCTCCCCCATGCAGGAGCGCAGACCCCACCCCCCACTCCTTCATCAACTCCGCGGCACAGTCGACCGCAAAACCCTTTCCGATGGCACCGAGATCGATGAGAGGGGCCGGACCGTGCACGCATACGGTCATATTCTTTTCGTCAAGCTCCAGTCGGCTCATGCCGCTCCGGGTCCTGGCCTGCTCGATCTCTTCCGGTGAGGGATAATGCGGCGACCTGTCCTTCCCCATCCAGCAGTCCTTGAGCGAACCCGTCATCACATCGAATGCACCTCCGGTCTCTCTGCAGTACCGCAGGCTGCGCCGGAGACACTCGAATGTGTCGGCACTGACGCGCACAGACTGATCAGGCCGGAGGTTGTTGATCCGAGAGACGTCGCTGTTCGGCAGGTACCGGCTGAGGTCCAGATCCAGGCGATCGATCGTTTCAATTGCCGCCTGGGCGGCCCCTCCGGCGAAGGAATCATCCTCCCCGGCGATCACAAGCTCGAAAATCGTCGCCATCGCACGGTGCCGGTACCGGCGGATTCGCTCTTTCGGCCCGCTCATTGCGATTTCCCGCTCAGCATGGCGTCCCGGAGATCCAGCCTGATGTACCCGCGCAGCTCTTTTCCCGGCCGGAGGAACATCGGTCTGTCGAAGAGCGGTACGTACAGCATTCGTTCTCCCGGCGGAGGCATTTCATACATCTTTTTCAGCAGTCCAGGCTCGAATTCGGGGGAAGCGAGTATCACGCCCGTCGGAACGAATCCCTCCCCGATGTGGTCCCACCAGCCGACGCGCGGAAGCGCGCGGAAGTACCAGGGGAGCGGCCAGTAATCATCATTGCTGCAGACGACCTGAAGGGACAACGCTCCCCCCTGCAGACACCGGGTTACGCCGGAGGCGATTGCACGAACGTCATCCCCCGGCTGCGAATAGACATACGGATTCACCGGATCATCATAGTAGCGGAAGTTTGCCATCCATGACTGCCAGGCGAGGTGAGAGATCACAAATCCCGCGGCGAGAATTCCGATCGGGCGGAGTCTCCGAGGTTCGAGCCACTTCAGCATTGACGAGAGACCGACTCCCGCCATGATGATCAGGGGCTGCAACGCTCCCAGGACCAGCCAGGGGGTCTTGTAGGGAATTATCGAGGAGACGATGAACATGGACAGGGCGTACAACCCCAGAAATATCCGGATGTCCCTCCCCCCTTCCCCCGCGTCCGGTTTCTCTCGCAGCGTGCTCCACACTCCTCCGATTCCGAAAAGAAGGATCCCGGCCTCGCTCCAGAGGGGGCCGTGACCACCCCTTGTTCCGGCCAGCATTTCAAGGAAATAGTACCAGGGATGACCATGCCGCACATTCTCCCCGGCCCGTGAGAAATACGTCCCGAACGCCAGGAGAGAATCCCGCAGACCCTCCCGAGAGGTGAAGAAAGATGAGAAAAAGAGAACCCACACCACGGCTGTGCACAGCAGCGCGATCCCGATGCTCCCTGCACTCAGCCGATGTCGCGACCGCGTCTCGTGCTGTTGAACGCTCCGCACCCTCAGGTGGAGGCGCCGTCGGTTTTCGCGCCGTTGAATTAACAGCACGCCCAGTATCGCCAGTCCCATCATCCCCGCGGAAATGATCCATGTCTCTTTTGTCGCAATCATGAGCCCGGCGCAGACGCCCGCCATAACCGACCAGCCGCTCCCGCCGCCCGAGAGGAGCCGGCAGGCTGCGACGATCAGACCGAATGAGAAGCAGACAAGCAATGTCTCCTGTATGTAATACCGGCTGTAGAAGACCATCGCCGGGGAGAAGGCGGTCAGGAGCAACGCTGAAGCGGATGCCGCCGGGGAGAGATCCGGGAGAAGGAGAATCAGAAGCAGCAGGCAGAGACCGAAGAAGACGGGAACGATGCGCAGAGTCGTCTCGGTCACACCGGGAAGCGTCCTGGAGCCGGTGAGCCACGCCGGCAGAAGAGTGAAATAATTCAGCGTGGGGCCGTGGTACTCGTGCCTGTCGTACCGGTAGGTGCCATTCTCAAGAAGGGCGCCGAATTTGGTGGCGTGGACCGCTTCGTCCGTGTGCATGGGGCGGAGATCCAGACAGGGGATGCGCAGCAGCGCGCCTCCCGCCAGCGCCAGGACCAGGGCCGCCCGCTCCCACTTCATTGCACCGCCTTACCGTACACTTCGACTTCGATGTAGTGATTCAGATCATTCGACGTGTTGCCGCGGCTGTAGAGTCGGACGTAGCGACCCTGGACGCCCCTCGCATCGATCAGTTTCCCTTCCGCCGTCTCGACATAGCTCATCTCCTTCCCGACTCCTCTCCCGCAGGAGTTGCCGATGTCATTATTGAAGACGGTCTGCACGCCCGTAATGAAGTCCCGGTCATCTGAGACCTGAACAACGACGGCCCGGTAGACGACCGGCTGCTTGTGGTAGTGCCAGACAACGACTGCATTGATCGTACTGCGGTTCTTCAGGTCGATCGTGACATACTGCACACCCGGACCCATCTCGACAAAACTCCCCTCGGCCGCCTCTTTGTCTCCGTCGGTGATCATCGAGAGCTCGCCGATGATCGGTTGCTCGTCGGACCCGCTGACCGGCTTTTTGAATGCCAGATTCTTCGTTCCCGCAGGGGCAAGAAACGGCGGCCTCGGGCCGCCGAGGGGCTTCTCGAGATTCGGCACGTCGATATTTGTCGGCGTTCCCACAAACATGGGCTTCGGGAGTCTTATCTCCAGCGGGACCAACTGTCCGCCGGAGGTCTGCGCCGTCGCCGCAGCGGGCGTTGGCGTCTGTGCGGGCTGCGGCTTTTCGGGAGCCCCCGGTTGGGCCCCTCCGGCCCCGGGTGTGACAGGGCGGGCTGATTCGCCCGGCGTGGCGGGTTGCGCAACCTGATTCTGCCCGGCGTTTTGCTGCTGTTCCCCCGCCGGCTTCTGACAGGACACCAGAAGGAGGAGAGAGGCAAAGAGAAGCGGAAGAAGTATGTTGCATGACGTTTTCACGTGTTCTGCTCCTTCAAAGGGTGTTCCGTTGTATGTTCCATGTATGCACCAATCAGATAGAGCTCACAGAGAGCGCCCACCAGGAGGAGGAGCGCGCTGTAGCCATGCAAACGGATAAGCATCGTCTCTCCTCCGGTGCCGAAGAGCGGGAAAAGACCCAGTATGACCGTCAGCATAAGCGGGAGTGACAGGGTCAGGATCAGCCAGAATCCCGCCTTCAGGGCGAACCGGACGAGGGCGTCCTTCCCGTGAGAGTCCCGCTCCCCGGACCCGAGCGCGAACTGCAGGTCCGATTCATCGAACCGGAGCCGGTGCGCATGGAGGAGGGCGAGGGCGGAGAGCGCGATGGCAAAGAGAGGGGCCGCCGTCACATGGATCACCAGAAGCACGCCGCTGAGATGAATCCCGAGAAAGACGACCGGCAGAAACCCGCTCAGGGCAAGAATGAGGAGAAGTCCCCCCGAGACGATCGCGACAATGTTCCGGGCACGGGAGAGCGCTCCGGCGGTTTCCCTTCCGTGCCTGATGTCCCTGAACCGGCGGGAGAGGAATTGACCCGCCGCGTTCCAGCTCTTCATCCGCCGGCGAAGATCATACCCGATCCCGGCGAGGAGAGCCGCGATCACAATACCCGCTATGAAACGGAAGGCGGTCATTGCTCTTCCGCGGAAAGTTCCCGGATGATGCGGGCAAGCCCCCGCGTCCCCTGGATAAGCACAACCGAGGCGATGAGAAGGAAGCAGAGTATGATCACCACCTTGAGGGCGGGACGGAAGAGAAACGACATGGAAAAGAGCCAGGCATAGACCGCGCTCTCATCCTGATAATCCGTCATGCGGCTCAGAGAGTCCGCACTCACAACATAGGGCGAGGAGACCTTGACATTCCCGAACTGAAACGGCGCATCCGTTGCATGGCAATCTGCGCACCCGCGGACACCGAGCGACTGGGACTTCGGCCTGACGTCGTGGGCGATGGGCCACCCGTACGGCCGGGCAAGTTCACTCCGGAGACGTGCGAGCGTCCCCCCCGGTCCGATCGCAAACTTCATCCCGCCGCTTACGTAGAAGGGATCTCCCGCCGTCGAATCCATCCCGCGCAACAGTTGCAGAATCCCCAGGATATCCGATTCACGCAGCACCGGCCGGCTGCCGATGCTCCGGGTCGTGTCCCGGGTGAAAATCGATGCCACCAGCGGCCGGATCCGGTCGGGTCCGATCGGGGCAATCGCACCCTTTTTCTCATAGCCCCAGAACGCGGGCCACAGGAGATCGTGCGGGGCGTATGTGCCGTCGATTTGTTTTGCAAAGACCGGCGTGACTATCTGAGGGAGCGCATCGTCCGCTTTGTCGGCCTTCGGAATCCCGAGGGCGTGTCCCCTCGAAGTCTTGACTCTGAGTGTGGCCGCATCGGGCCATGGACCGCTGTGACAAGCGGTGCAGGCAAGCCTCTCAAAATGGACGGGGGGAATCCCCGCGTGATCCGGCCGGGGGGCCCCCCGCCTCCCTCCCACCGGGACGGGTTCTTCATCGCCCCCCAGGTGGCATCCGCGGCACGTGAACGATGCGACACGAGGCTCCCCTCTTTGATCGGATTCACCTTCATAGCCGCGGATCATCCGGTGATCAATCCCGTTCCGGTGGCAATCGACGCAGAGCATCCCCGCGGCGATATGGACGTCCTCTTCCCCCTCCCATCGCTCGGGATGTTTCGGATCAATCACCCTGAATGAATGGCAGAACTCGCACTGTGAAGACGGGATCCTCCGCGGAACATTGAACAGGACCCGCCCCGGGGCGTCCATGCGCGAGGAGTTGTATGTCACCGTGGGGGGAAGCTCATCGGACTTCTCCGGCGGGACGGCAGAGTAAAGATCATAGTTGTCCGGCATTTCGCCGGCGGATCCCTGGACCGTCGCAAACCCGCTGCTTGCGGCGGCGGCCCAGCGGAAGTTCTGTCGCATGACCTGCACCCCGTACTCCGCCTGACTCTGTCCGGGGTCCGCGTTATGGCAGCTCTGGCAATTCACCGGGAGCGTTCCGGAAACCTGCCAGCGCATGTAGTCATTCAGGTCCCCGTCTTTCTCCCCCACTCCCCCGCCCGGAAGCTGGCGGCCGAATGTCCTGAGGAAGGCGAGCGTTGATAGTCCCACATCAGCCGGCCGGTACGTCCCCGTCCAGGTTCTGTACGATAGAGGAATCTGCGTCGCGGCCCCCGGATCGACGAGTATCCAGGGTTCCCCGGGCCGTCCCGCGCTTACCCCGGAATCAGCCGCATTGAAGTGCCATCCGTGCCGGATCTTCTCGTAGTCGTGGCACCTGCGGCAAGTTTCCTTCGGCGAGAACGGCATCAGAGGGCTGTCGTCCAGCCTTATCAGATGTCCGGACTCGTCGTACAGCTTGAGCAGGTGGACAGGGACCGAGCGGCTCCCGTCCGGGACGTCGCCGATGTTCTGCTGTGCCCGGGCGGGCGCGGCGCCGGATAGAGCGGTCAGAAGAAGAAGGATGATCCCGGTCCATCCGGCGCTCCGGTGATGCAGGCCGCGGCCGGTAGCAAGGGGCGGATTCTCCTTCGAGGGGATATGTTCTCCGTGAGAGATTTTCTTCACGATCTATGCCACGAACTCACGGGGTGAGAGAATGATTTTTTTCCCCGACTCTACAGCCTCATTCACTTTGAGCACCGTTACGGCGGTCTCATACCCCAGTTCGGGAGGGCAGTTGAGCTTCTCCTCCCCCCGGACCGCGTTGAAGAAGTTCTCAAGATGAGGCTTATGATACGGATCGCTGAATTTCACCGGGAGCTCGAACGATGGTGGGGCAAGCGTCTCCCGCACATCCAGCACTGCGTCCGTCTGCGGCTTCTTTATCTCCGACGCCGGCGCGTTGAGATACCCGAGCGACACCCATTTGTCCCAGTCGGGGGCCGCGGGCTCCCGGTAGGCGGCGCCGCGGCCGGCGGATTCGGAGATCACCAGCGTCCCCTGATCCCCCATGAAACTCTCGAAGTATCCCTGGTTGCTGTTCGTGGAGATCGTCTGGTAGAAGGCGCGCACCTTCCCCTTCCGGGTTTCGTATTCGAACGTCGCAAGGACGGTATCGAACCATTCATGCGTCGCTTTGTCGTAGAAGTCCGTCCCGCCGCTGGCGACGATCGTCGCCGGCCTGGAATCAAGGAACCAGTTATAAATGTCGATCTGATGAGAGCCAAGGTCCACCACAGGGCCGCCACCCAGGTGACGGTACCAGCGCCAGTTGCGGAACTCCGCCATAGAGCGGAACCCGTACTTCCTGAGTACCGCGCCGTCAATGACGGCTCCTTTTGGCCAGCCGTTGTCCGGCTGCACAGAGCGGTTCCACTGCCCGTTGACGGTCGTCATTCGTCCCAGGATCGCCGCCTCCTTTATCAGCTTCCGGTAACAGTGGAGATAGCGCGGATTGCTCCTGCGCT
>Ga0182011_10003117_pt1 | contig 13705 bp, 11 predicted proteins | sample 711E1DmetaG_FD_120481 | JGI IMG/M metagenome (GOLD analysis project Ga0182011, IMG submission 120481) | Permafrost microbial communities from Stordalen Mire, Sweden - 711E1D metaG | ecosystem: Environmental > Terrestrial > Soil > Wetlands > Permafrost | place: Sweden: Stordalen | collected... | reverse complement strand
GCGATCCGCGAAGGATTTGGAGGACTTCGGCTACTTGATGGAGCATGCTATTCTGTTCGCGACCGACCTGGGTTTGGGAACCTGCTGGCTCCGGCACGTTCTCACGCAGCCGGTTCTCCGGGAAAATCGAATTGCACCGGGATGAGATCATGCCCGCGGTGACCGCGGTGGGCACCATCGCCGAAGGCCCGCAGGCGCGGGATTGGATCCGCCAGCAGGCGCGGGGGGTTGACCGGTTTCCGGCCGCGCAGCTCTTTTTTGAACGGCAATTCGGCCGTCCGCTGTTGATGGCGGACGTTGGCGCGTATGCTCCGCTGCTTGAAGCGGTGCGATGGGCGCCCTCGGCGTCGAATAAACAGCCGTGGCGGATCGTACGAAACGAAAACGCCTTCCATTTCTACCTCTCGCGGACCAAGGGTTATGGGAAAGGGAGTCTGTTGTTCTCGCTGCTGCGGATTGTCGACCTTCAGCGCGTCGACCTCGGGATTGCCATGTGCCATTTCGAGCTGACGGCGCGTGAGTTGGGTTTCGCGGGCCGGTGGGCGGTCCAGGATCCCGACATCGCCAAACCCGACGACAGGACCGAGTACATCGTGAGCTGGATCGGCTGATCGATCGCGGCGATCCCGACAGGGGACGGGCCGTCGAGCCAGGTGGAGAATCGGGCCTCGCGATCATCGACCCTGCTGCCAGCGTCTCCCGCGATCGCTGCCGAAATCCCCTCTTGACGTCCCTTGATACCCAACGCTACCTTTGGCAAGCAAGGTAGCTTGGCCTAAACTCACGATGGGTATCAACGAAAAGTTCACGCCGATCAGAAAGGGACTGCTCGAGTTCCTCGTGCTCAAGATCATCGCGGCCGACCAGGTATATGTCGCGGACATCCTCCGGCAGTTGCGCGGAACCGAATTTGCCACTCGGGAAGGCACGCTTTACCCGCTTCTGAGCAAGATGCGACGCGAGAAAATCCTCGACTACGAATGGAAGGAATCCGACGCCGGGCCGCCGCGGAAATATTACGAGCTTACCACCAAGGGCCGGGAACAGCTGCGGGAGACTTCCGAGTATTGGCAGAAAATCAGCGGGACCGTGAAAGACCTGGGCCAGCCGCCAGCCGGGTAGAACCTCAACCACGCCACCACCTATGAACAAGGTCGTCACCATTAACCTGAACGGCAACGCCTACCAGTTGGAAGAGGGCGGATACGACGCGCTGCGATTGTATCTTGATGGAGCCGCCCGCCGGTTGGAGGGCAATCCCGACCAAGGCGAAATCTTGGCCGACATCGAGCAGGCGATTGCCGACAAGTGCGTCGCGGTCCTCGGCGCCAACAAGACCGTCGTCGGGACGCGGGAGATCGAGCAGATCATCGACGAAATGGGGCCGGTCGAAGACGCCGCCTCCGAAACGGACGAGCGCGAGTCCAGCGCGGCTGGCACGGCGACCGGTCAAACGGAGCCCGGCGCGGCCGCCTCGGAGTCTCGGGCGCAACCGCCACCGCCTCCCGTCCGCCGCCTGTACAAGATCCGCGACGGCGCGATGATCTCCGGCGTCTGCAACGGCATCGCGGCCTACTTCGGCATCGATCCCACGATCGTGCGCCTGGTTTTCGTGCTCATGGTCTTCCTCTGGGGCACCGGCATTCTGGCCTACATCGTCCTCGCCTTGATTGTGCCCACGGCTGGGACCACGGCGGAAAAGGCCGCGGCTTGCGGCGCGCCGTTCACGGCGCAGGAATTCATCCACCGCGCCCGGGAAGGGTATTACGAAGGCATGAAAACCTGGGGCGACAAGCATGCGCACCGCAAGTGGCGCCGGGAATTCAAACGGGAAATGCGCGGCTGGGGGCGGATGGTGCAGCACGAGATGCGTGAAAACGCCTGCCGCTGGCAGCAGCACTGGGTACCGCGTCCCGGACCGGGGCCGGGGCTATGGATCACTCTACCCATCCTGTCGCTCCTGCGGGGTCTGCTGGCGTTGCTCACGATGTTCGCGCTGATCTCACTGGTCACGACGGGCGCCGTGTTCGGCCTGCCGATGCCGGCGGGCGTCCCCGTCTGGGTGGGGGTGATTGTTCTGATCCTGGCCTACCATGTCGTGGCTTGGCCGCTAAAGGCTCTGCGCCACGCTTGGTACTACCACGCCGCCTATGGGCCGCGTTTCGCCCCGCCGCTCTTTTGGCTTGGCGACACCATTGTGTGGCTGGGCTTTGTCATTCTGCTGGTCTGGCTCGCCGACCGTTACCTGCCGCACGCGCATGAAGCGCTCCGGAACCTGCCGCCCGTCATCCACCACGCCGTGGACAACGTGAAGCAGTGGTGGGCGGCGCGGTAAACCACCGCCGAGTTACCCTTGACCATGCCGGAGGCGGACGACTCACCCCGCCGGAGTCAGGGCACCAGCAACCAGACACGCAGCTTGAGGTCGCGGCTGGCTCCGCCACTCACCACCTGCAGTTGCATCGCGTCGTGGGTTTCCACCCAATCGTGAATCTCGTCGCGCGCCCAAGCCAGGGCCGGTTTGCCCTGGATGCGAGTGATCAAGTCGCCGGCCGCGAGGCGGGCCTCCTCGGCCGGGCTCCCCGGGATGACGCCCGCGATGCGCCAGCCGGCCGGGTCCAGTTTGATGCTCAGCCCCACGCTGCGTTCGGACGGCGAAGTGATCGGCCCGTCTTCGCGGGAGTAGAACCGGACCTTGTCGGTCCGCTGGTCGAACACGATGCAGAAACGGCCCAGCACATCGTAGCCGATGCTCGGATCAGCGCCGCCGACCGAGGTCACCGGTTCCGGCTGCACCAGACGATCGAGCGTCAGCTGGCCGTTCAGCCGCCCCAGGTTATGGCGCGTCTCTTCGTTGATGGCCTCGAGCAGCGGACCCGGGCGCGGTTCGGCCTTCCACGAAAAGGAGGCCGCCAGGTCGGGGGGCAGATGCAGGCCTCCGTTGGAGCCGCTGTCGATTTCGACTTCGAACGACTTGTCTTGCAGTCCGGCGCTGACAAATGGAACCTCCGCGCGCTCGTGCACCGCCATTTCGGCGCGCAGCGGCGGCAGATTCTCCGGCCAGCCGGGGCCGAGCAACAGTCGATGGCCTGGGTAGTCGAGCCCAAGAAACACCTCGGAGAAGAGAGAAAAGCCCAGCGCACCGTCGACGCGCCGGCTGTCGACCTGGGTCAGACCCTTCATCGGCAGGATACCGGCGATCACTCCTTCGAAACGCACGCCGCCCAGTTCGACGGATTCGAACAGCGCCCGCGGCACCTCGAGCGGATCCCCGAGGGCGTTGAACGCGGTGACGGTGGCCTCGTCGTCGGGGGCCGGCAGGGCTTTCACCGCCGCCGCCAGCTCCGGCGAAAAGAGCGTGAAGGAACAGCCGGTGTCGACGAACACGCGGAACGGCCCCTGTCCGTTCACCATGACGTTGACGAAGAGCATATGGTTCCGGAGTTCGGCCGGCACGGCTACCGCGCGCCCAATGCGGGTGAACAGCGGTGCGGTTTCCTTGGCGATCTCGGCGCGAAGGGGAGCGACCGCCCAGCCGGCGACGACCACGATCAGGAGGAGGCACAGACGATAGGATTTCATGCAGGAAGGTTAGGAGCCGCGCGGGACGAAGGTGACGATACCGCCGGGCGATACGTGGCGGTGACGATGTTTCGGGGTCCGGCGTTACGGAGCCCTGCGATTGGCTGGCGGCCGCTACGAGGCGCCCCCGGGCTCGACGGGCGCATCGCCGGTCGACGGTTGGGGAAACGGCGCGAACCAGGCGAGGAGGATCGGGGGGATCGAGGCCAGCAGCACGAAAAGGAAGAAGTGGGGGTAGTTGTGGTGAAAGAACTCGTAGATCGGACCGCTGATCCAGCCGGTGGACATCTTCGTCAGCGCCATCACGCCGGTCGCGAACGCGTAATGGGACATCTTGAACGGCCCCGGCGCGATCTGCTGCATCATGTAAAGCATGTGTCCGATCGAGCCGAAGCCGAAGCCGAATTTCTCGATCGTCACGATGGCCGAGACCAAGACCATGTTGTGGGGCATGGCGTGGCTGAGGTAGTAATAGGTGACGTGCGGGATGTTGAGCGCGACCGCCATGAAGAAGAACGAGCGCCGCAGCGTGAACTTCGCCGCGAACAGTCCGCCCAGCAGCGCCCCGGCGAGAAAGCCGATCGTGCCGTAGGTGTTGTAGATGGCGCCAATCGCCTGGTTGTTGAATCCCATCCCGCCCACCGAGCGCGGATCCATCAGAAACAACGGTCCGAATCGTTCGATGAACCCCTCGCCAAACCGGTACATGAACACCACCAGCAGCATCATCCAGATGCTCTTCTTCTGGAAGAACGTGATCCACGTCTTGTCCAGCGCCTTCCAGGCCCCCGCCAACCCGCCGCCGTGCAAGGCCGAGGGCTCGCCTTCCGGCAGGGTCCAGGTGTGCCACAGGCCGAAGAGCGCCATGACCCCGGCCAACAGCCCGATCACCACCATCCACGCGTGCGTCCAGTCGCAGCCGTAGTCGTCATGCAGTTTTCCCGTGACCACGACCAGCGGGCCGGTGGCGAGCAGGCTGCCGCAATTCCAGCAGATCCCCTGCAGGCCCATCCATTTCGCCTGATCCTTCTGGGGCAGGGTCGTCAGATAGACCGCATCCGCGGCGATGTCCTGCGTGCCCGAGGCGAACCCCGCGACCCAGAACAACGCGAGGGAGAGGCGGAAGAAACCCGGCAGCGGCAGCACCAGCACCACCAGCCCGATGACGATCGCCATCAGAAATTCCATCGTGAGAACCCAGAGGCGCTTGGTGAGGTACGGTTCAAGGAACGGCGCCCAAAACGGTTTCAGCACCCACGGCAGGTACATCAGGCTCGTGTAGAGCACGATGTCCGTGTTCGAGATGCCGAGATTCTTGTACATGATCGTCGACACCACCGCGACCGTGGCGTTGGGGACACCCATCGCGAGATAAAGTGAAGGCACCCAAAAAGCCGGATGCCGGGACGGGGTAAGGGGTTGATTCATGGCAAAGGCCGCTAGGCGGCGGCGCGGGCACCCACCATGTGCCATCACGATCCACCGGAAGCCAAGCCCAGATTCACCGCTGCAGAACCAACGTCCTATGGCATCGCGGCTTTCGCCACTTCAACGGCGAAGGTGCAGGTCGGGGCGAGCCGGGGCTGCAGCGAAGGCTGGCGCGGTGCGCTTTCCGGGGCTCAATGGGTGACGGTCGCCGACGCGGGTGGCTCCACGGCCGGCGGGCTGAACGCCAGCCGCACGCCGTTCCACCGCAGCCGGCGGTTGGGGCGGTCCGAATGGCGCAGCGTGAGATCCGCCGATTCGGCTGAATCCATGAAGATGTCGCCGCGCAGGACGCGGATTCCGGGGCCGATGGGGGATTCGCGTCCGTCCGCCGCGTCGTAAGGATACGGCTGGTAGAGGCTCGAGCACCACTCTGCGACGTTGCCCAGCATGTCGTACAATCCCCAGCGATTGGGCGCTGACGTTCCGACCGGATGGGGTGCGTATTGGTCGGCCGCAGCGAGCTTCGCTGCTTCGACCCTTTGCATTTCCCGAAACGCCTTCGCCATCCCGGCATCTTGCGCTTCCTTGGGAGTGCGTGCGGCCCCGGCCTCTGGCGCTGCCACGGTTTCCAGCGCGGCTCCAGCGACGCGCGAATTCTCGCGCAGCCACGCGGCGGACAAGACTCTGGCGATGCCGGTTGAGTCGGCACCGGCAGCGCGGGCGGCGTATTCCCACTCGGCCTCGGTGGGCAGACGGAAGCCCCCGCCGGGCACCTTCTGGTTGACTGCCGCGAGCATTTTTTGGCAGTCCTCCCACGACACCTGCTCGACCGGCATCGTGGCGGCCTGGGGGAACTTCTCTCCTTGATGAAAGCTGGGATTGGCCCCCATCAACGCCTTCCATTGCGCCTGGGTCATTTCGAATCTGGCCAGGTAGAAAGGTGCGAGATGGACGGTGTGAACAGGTTTGGCGTCTGGATGCCGTTCCGAGCCCAGGTCGAAGCTGCCCGCGGGGACCAGCACCAGGCTGATGCCCACGCCGTCCATGACGATTTCTTCCGGCAGGCCCGACTGCGCATCGAAATGGTCGCCGACGATCGTGAAGCCGCGCAGGCCGGGCTGGATCCGGCGCGCGACCATGGCCAGCGCAGCCCTGGCGCGGTCGCTGGCGGGATTGTCCTGGAGTGCGGCGGCGAACGCTTTCCGCGCGGGCTCCCATTGTGCCAGTTGCACCAACCGCTCACCCTCGGCCAGGTGCCCTTGATAGGCTTTCATGAGAACGGCCAGATCGCTCGCATGTTTCTCGATGGCGGCGGCGTCTAGCGTGGGATTCACCAAGGCATGGATGTGGTGGCAGTTCTGGCAGTTCTCCTTCTGGTCCGTCTTCCGGCAGCCGCTCTGGTGGCATTCGAGACATAGCATGGCGATGGCGTCGCCATGAGCCAGTCGGTCGGGCTTGGCGGTGTTCTGTTCATCGATCACATGGTCGCGGCTTTCGTCGTGGCAGCCGACGCAATTGGGCAGCCGCTTGTTCCGGCTGTGCGCGAGGGTGCTGTGCTTGGAGAGGCCCCATTCCAGCGCGGAGCTGACGTGGCACCGGCCACAGTTGCCAGCGCTGACCAGTTCCTGCCGCTCACCTTGCTGGGCGAACAGCGAAACCGGCGTTGTAACGATGAGTGCCCAGGATAGTAGCGAAACGTTCAGGCGCGCCATTGTTCCTCCAACCATTGGTAGTTCCCCGGCAGCCAATCTGCACCGGCCAGGCGCGTGAGCGTCCGGGCCGCATCCAGGGCCACGTGTTCTTCGCGGGTCATTTGATCGTAGCGCGCCAGCGCCGCGTAGTTGTCTTGCACAAACTTGTCATCGGACATTCCGACCATCGTGGAACTGAGGAATTGCTTCGAGTACACGTAGCGCATCGCCGCCTGCGGCAGGCTCTCATCCGGCAGTTGGTTCAACCGCTTGGCCAGTTCCGCGACGGCCGCGGGCAGGATCATCCGGGCGCCTGGGGCCGAGTTGAAGAGCATGAAGTTGGGGTTCTCCGGGTTGGTGTCTGATTTCAACCGTGGATCCAGCGTGACAATCGACCCGGCGGCCAGCGCCTTCATGCCGATCAGCCCAATGTTGCGCTGGGCGGCGGCGGGCAGGAACTCGCTGTAGTCCGCCTTGGCGTGAATGAAATTGTACGGTAGCATCAGATAATCCAGGCCCTCGAGTTCCTGCAGCGCAGTGAGCATCGGCCCTTCCAGATGGCAGGCGATGCCGATGGCGCGGATCTTGCCCGCCTCCTTGGCCCGGCGGAGCACGTCCCATTGTTCCAGCAGCTTGTAGTCGAAAGCCACCGTCTCGCTGCGGATGCGATAGAGGTCGATGTAGCCGCCATACAGCTTGGCCAGCCGGTCGATGTTCTGCCCGATGAACTCCGGGTTGTCATACGCGCCGGCGACCAGTACCTTGTCGCGCTTGGGCTTGATGAGATGGGCCAGCGGTTCCCACTGACCCTCGTGTTCATAGACGTCGATGAGGTTTACGCCCAGATCCATCGCCAGGGAAACCTGGCGGTCGCGGCGCGCCTGGCCTTCGGCGTTGAGGACGTTCCGGATGCCGCCGCGCCGCTTGTAGGCGCGATCGGTGTGCGAACCGAAGGCGAGCAGCGAAACGTTCATCCCGGTCTTCCCCAGCGGACGATACACCATCCCGCCGCGACGGAACTCCCCGGCTGACGTCGTGGCTTCCGCTGACCACGCCGATCGCGGCAGCACCGCAGCGGCCAGACCCGCGCCGGCGCACTGCATGAATCGCCGACGGGTCATACACGGTGGATGGTTCATGGCAGCTTCACCCAATCAACGCTGGTACGTCTTGGAGAAATTGTTGCGGGTGTTGGTGACGGTGAAGGTGCCGTCGCGTTGCGCCGACACCTGGATCATCTTCGCCTCGCAGGGGTCGGTGAGGTTGGCGATGAACGGCTCGGGCGCGTTCTTGTCCTTGGCAGAATCGGAATAGTGCAGCTGCCACAAATCCTGGAAACATGGCGAACTCCTCAGTATATCCAGGACCTGTGCCTCGCCACCCTTATGCTGGCTGTTGTTCATGATGGCCACCTTGGGGCGGATGGAGTGAACCAGCAGCTTCGAGTTGGATTTCTTGAAGCCGTGGTGGCTCACCATGAAAAGGTCCACGGTGCCGACGAGATTGTTCGGGACCATAAGCTTGAATTCGACCATCTGGAGCAGGTCGGCCAGGTCGAGCATTCGAAACTTGCCGAACTCGAACAGCATTCCGATCGATCCGGCGTTGTCATCGCTGTCGATCGGTTCAGGCCGGGCGCCGGCGGCAAACTCATTGGGCTGGCCCGCCCCCGGCAGGGGTTGGGCGAGCACTTCGCCACCCGCGGTGATCACTGTGATCTGCACGCCTTGCAACGGGATGACATCGCCCGGCTTGACGATCATGCGTTTCCGGCCGCCGATGGCTTTCACGTAGGGTTCGTAGATCTCCGCCTTGCTTCGCGCGTTCGCGGTGGGGAGAATGACGCCGTGGTCGACGAAAACGCGGCCGGGAATCCGCGCATCCAGGCGCGGAATGTTGCCGGCATGGTCACGGTCGTAGTGCGTCGCCACGATGTAATCGAACGATTTGATCCCCAGCGTCTGGGCCGCCGCGACGATTCGATTGGTGTCCCGGTCGTCGGGGGTCGGATAGCCGGCATCGATCAGCATCGTCTCACCGCCTGGCGGCACGACGATCACCGCTTTGCCGCCCTCGGTGTCGATAACGTACAGATCGAGGGTGTCCGCCGCCCGAAGCGCAGGAAGGGTCAGCAGGAGGAAGAGAGCACAGACCGGCAGTGTTTTCATTCGCCTCGCGTCCGATAGGCCGAAAATTGGCTCGACTTGGTCTGGAGGTGGCACGGGTCTCCCGGCCCGTGGGAGGTCGGAACACGGGTCGGAAGACCCGTGCCACGAAACTGCCGATGGATGAAGTGGAACACGAAGTACCTTTTTCGAATGAACAGGAGCTTGCTCCAGGGGGCTTTACTGGCGGTTTAGCGAGCGCCCTCTTCCAGCTCAACGGTCAATGCGCGACATCATCTTCTCGAGCACCTCCCGGTCGAGCTCGTAGCCCAGCCCCGGCTTGGTCGGCGCATAGACGTATCCATCCGGCGCGATACGGATGGAGTCCTTCATGTAGGGCCGGTCGCCCGTGCCCTGGGGCACGGTCATTTCAAACCACACGTTGTTCGGCATCGCCAGCTCGAGGTGGAAATGCACCGCATGGTCGAACACCTCGCCCCAGTTGTGCGGCGCGCACTCCAGGCCGAAACACTCGGCGGTGTGCGCCACCTTCATGCCGCCGGTGATGCCGCCGATATTGTCCACGATCAACCGGACCACGTCGAGCGCGCCGCGGCGGATGTATTCGGCGTAGTCGTAGATCGAGAAGATAAACTCGCCGATGTGGATCGGGACGTCCAAATCGCGGCACAACTCCACCAACCCGTCGATGTCGGTCGTGGGGATCGGATCTTCGTAGACCACATAATCCAGGTCCTGCACAACGCGGCCGACCTTGATGGCCTCCTCGCGGGTGTAGACCCCGACCGGATCATGGAGCAGGGCAAAGTCGTCGCCAGCGGCCTTGCGAACCGCCTTGAGCACCTCGATGTCCAGCTTGTAGTCGTGGCCGCCGCCGGGCGAGGGAGGGTGAATTTTGTAGCCTTTGAAGCCCTGAGCCTTGCACGCTTGGACTTCCTGCACGAATGCATCCACCGTGGCGTGGTGTTGGGAACTGGCGTAGGCCAGCACGCGGTGCCGGTAGGCGCCGAGGATCCGATAGACCGGCAGGCCCACCGCCTTGCCCAGAATGTCCCACAGGCAGTTGTCGATGGCGGAGGCGTAGGAGCTTTGCCCGACGCGGCGCTTTTCCGGCACCCACTGCGAGGTGAGCGCCGGCAGATCGAGGACGCTTTTGCCCACGCACGCCCCTTTCGCAAACTCCAGCCAGCCCTGATTGCCCCAGTTCGGGTGCCAATAGCGGCTGGCGAGGGTGTAATTGCCCTCGAGGCCGCTGTTCGTGACGATCGACGCAATCTGCGTGTAGCCCTGGTTGGTCGGCCCACCGGCGATGCGCGTGCGGTCCAGCACGTAGACTTTGACCTCCTTGATCGTGAGGTCGGGCAGGTCGGTTGGTTTGGACCCGACCGCCTCGGCGGCGGCGCGAGCTGGGTGGGTCAGGACCGAAGCGCCGGCGACCGCGCCGAGAGCGGACGTGCCGAGAAATTGGCGTCGCGAAAGGCGGCTTTCGAGCATGGGGTTCTCCTGTTAATTAATAGTTCAGATTGGCCCATGAGGAATCTGTCGAGGCGCAAGCCCGACAGATTCCTACGCCCTCAGGTAGGGTTTCAGGTAGTGGTTGAGCGCGTCGCGGACGCCCTGGTCATCGAGATGCGGACCACCGCGCGGGCCACCGCCTCCTCCTCCGACCCCGGGCGGAGGTGTGACATCGACGCCCGCCGCGGGCGGGGCGTTGCGGGATTTGACCGTGGGCTTGAAGACCCCGCGGGCGATCAAAACGCTGTCCCGGCCGGAGGTGCCGAGACTGTTAAAGGCGAGGATGCGGCCGAACATGTCAAAGGCCTCCTGGCGCTGGCCGGCGTGCCACAGGTCGAAAGCGGCGGCATAGACGTCGGCCAGCGCCACCGTCGGACAATGTCCGGAGAATCCCAGCTCCATTTCGTTGATCATGGTGCGCACGCCCTGGCCGGAGAAAACCTTCATCTCGTCGTTGGTGCGCTTGCGGATCTCGGTGATGCGCCCCAAGGCGCCGCCGCCGACGTTGGCTTCGTCCTTCACGTGCCGAACGGTGGGCACCGTCTGGTAGATCTGGACGACCAGATCGATGCTCATGTTCTCGATCGTCTGCACGAACAGCGGGAGATCCGTCATCCGGCCGACCTGCTGGTAGTAATCCAACAGGACCTTTTCATCGGAGACTCCGGGAGGCGGCAGGGAAACGAGCGCATCGGCGCCGTTCTTGGCGGCGTGCCTGGCATAACGCTCGACCTCTTGCATGTTGCCGGTCTTCGACTGCACGCCGGTGACCAGCGCGGTGGCCCCGCCCTTGCCGGTCGCGAGGATGGCTTCGGTGCCGGCCATGCGTTCCGCCTCGCTCAGGGTGGTCCAGCCGCTCGCAATCTGCGGCCACACGAAACCGTGCACGCCGCCGCGGTTGCAGAACGTCACCTGCGCTGCCAGCGATTCGAGGTCGAGCTTGTCGCCTTCCAGGAACGGCGTCGATCCGATGGGAAAGAGGCCGCGCAGCTGTTTCGGGCCGGAGCGCGGCATCGCGATCGCCAGGCCGGACGCGGTCGTCTCGGCGGCGCGGAGGGAACCGGCGTGCGCCAGCGCGAGGCCGAGCGTGCCCGCGCCCAGGAATTGGAGGAAGTCGCGCCGGCGCACATCGCCAGCGGGCAGGGTCATTGGCGTCTTCGCATGCATGGGTGGGTCCTCAGCGGTCGATCCGGATGAGCATCTTGTCGAGGGCGTCGCGGTCGAGCCGGCAGCCGAGACCCGGCTCGGTCGAGGCGACCACGTAGCCTTCCTTGTCGATGCGGAACTGGTCCTTGAGGTAGGCCCGGTCGGTCAGCGTCTGCGGATACGGCATCTCGAACCAGAAGCAGTTGGGCATGGCCAGCTCGATCTGGAACTGCATGGCGAGGTCGAACCCGTTGCCCCAGTTGTGCGGTGTGCACGGCATGCCGAAGGCATCCGCGAGCTGGGCGACCCGCATCGAGCCGGTGATGCCGCCCACGTTGTCGCCGATCAGACGGACGATATCGAGGGCGCCGCGGCGGATGTATTCGGCATAACCCTGAATCGTATAGATGAACTCGCCGATCTCGATCGGCACATCCAATTTCTTGCGCAGTTCGACGAGCCCCTCGATGTCAGAGGTGGGAATCGGGTCCTCGAACGAGACAAATCCGTATTCTTCGAGCGCCCGGCCGACTTTCAATGCCTCGAAGACGTTGTAGCGCTGTACGGGATCGAACAAGAGCGTGAATTCGTCGCCGACCGCCTTGCGGACCGCTTGGATCTCCTCGATGTGGCCGACGTAGGCAGGAATCGGTCCGCCCTCAGGGTGCTGCCCTCCGCCGGGATGAATCTTGTAGCCTTTGAACCCCTCGGTTTTCGCCTTCACCGCCTCCGGTGCGAAATCCTCGATGCTGGCCAGATGCAGCGAACTCGCGTAGGCCAGCACCCGGTCCTTGGCGCCACCGCCGAGGAGCTTGAAGATGGGCCGGTTTACCGCCTTGCCGAGAATGTCCCACAGGCAGACGTCGATAATGGAGTTATGGAGATCCGTTTCGGTGGCGTTGCCCATATTCATCCCATTGGGGTATCCGAATCCACCGACAAATCCCGCCGGGCTGCGTCCGCCGAGGCCGGCGCCGCCACCCCGTGGGGCGACATTCGGGCCGATGCGGGGGTCTCCTCCGCGACCTCCGCCCATGCCGCCCCGCCGCACCGTCCTTGTGGTCAATGTCGGCAGCAGGTCGAGGACGTTTTTGCCGAGGCAGACGCCTTTGGCATATTCCAGCCAGCCGGTGCCGGCGGAGCGATTGCCGAGCGTGTAATTTCCCTCGACCCCACTCGCGGTCACGATCGAGACGATCTCACCGCCCTCCGAGCTGTTGATCCGGCGGATGTCCCCGAGATTGGTGACGTACAACTTGACCTCCTTGATGGTGAGGTCGGGCAGGTCGGCGGGTTTCACCCCGGCGGCGTCGGCAGCGGCGCGCGCCGGGTTGGCCAGGACGGACGCTCCGGCGAGGGCTCCGAACGCGGAGGCCCCGAGGAAGCCCCGGCGCGAAAGATTTCGATTCAACAGTGGGCGCTCCTGTTCGTTGCTCAGGTTTCTCATGTTCATACCTAGGGGGGGTTGGGGAGGATCCCACCGCTACCCAAGGCGCCGTTTCTGACCGGCAAGGAACGCACGAGTCGCGACAGTGATTTTCTCCATGGGGCGGAGGGGGTGGGGCTTCGTCGGCCGAATCTTGTATTGGCGAGCACAGCCGAGATCAAGCGCCGGAAAGTGATTTATCTCATCACGCACCTGCGGTTGACCCGCATGGGCCTCGCTGAGAACAGCCCTGCGGTGCAGGCCGCGCTCTGGAGACGCGACACCCGTGTTCTTCGGACTTGGGTTCAGCGCCCGAATCGCTTTTGCTCGCGGTGCCCCTAGCCCGCATATTTCACCCCCGCGCATGGCCGATTCACACACCCCGTCGCTTCGCGCCACCCCTCTCGGGAGAGGGGACTCGGAGCCTCGCATGCGAAATCCCCTCTGGAGAGGGGTGCCCGACAGGGCGGGGTGTGTCGGTGCGGATCTGGAAGTGTGAAAAATCAGGGCTAGGCCCCGTCGGGCCATCGTATCTGCGACGCCGCTCTCATGTTTCCCGCCCCGCCCGCCGACCACCCCAAGCCGACCCGTGCCCGCCACTGGGTGCTGCTCTTTGCCGCGACGCTGGCCGTCATCACCTACATTGACCGGGTCTGCATGTCGCAGGCCAAGGTTTCCATTGCCGCCGACTTGGGACTGACCAGTGTGCAGATGGGCTACGTCTTTGCCGCGTTTACCGTGGCCTATGCCCTGTTCGAGATTCCGGGCGGCTGGCTGGGGGATCTGATCGG
>Ga0182011_10003116_pt1 | contig 13708 bp, 10 predicted proteins | sample 711E1DmetaG_FD_120481 | JGI IMG/M metagenome (GOLD analysis project Ga0182011, IMG submission 120481) | Permafrost microbial communities from Stordalen Mire, Sweden - 711E1D metaG | ecosystem: Environmental > Terrestrial > Soil > Wetlands > Permafrost | place: Sweden: Stordalen | collected... | reverse complement strand
CACAAACATGTAGCTTGTTTCCTTCACCATGAGGATGAAATCCGTCATGGCCGGGGAATAGACGGCTCCCCCTGCACAGGGACCCAGGACCGCCGAGATCTGTGGGATCACGCCGGATGCCATGACATTCCGGTAAAAGATATCCGCATATCCCGCCAGGCTTTCCACGCCTTCCTGGATCCGGGCCCCGCCGGAATCATTCAGTCCGATGACCGGTGCGCCTACCCGCATGGCAGTATCCATTACTTTCAAAACTTTATCTGCATTGGCACGGCTCATGGTCCCGCCAAAAACGGTAAAATCCTGTGCAAAAACAAAGACAAGCCTCCCGTCGATCTTCCCATAGCCCGTGATCATCCCGTCGCCATAAATTTTATTTTTACCCATTCCGAAATCATTGCAGCGATGGGTCACGAGCTTATCGAATTCAACAAATGTCTTTGGATCCAGCAACAAAAGAATTCTTTCCCGGGCAGTTTTCTTTCCTGCTTTGTGCTGTTTCTCCGTCTTCTCCTTCCCTCCGCCTGATTCCGCCAACCGGTTTTTCTCCTCCAGCTTACGGTAAACTTCTTCCATTGACTGCATGATCTTGAATTTTTCTTATGCTTATTTGTGTTTCTTTATTCCAGCCTGATCATTACCTGGTGAGCATTTACCGTATCGCCTTCTTTTACCATGATCTCCCGTACCATACGATCGGCCGAAGCTTTGAATTCGCTTTGCATTTTCATGGCTTCGACCACGATCAGCGTTTGCCCGGCGGTTACGGCATCTCCTGTCTGGACGGGGATCTTTATCACCTTCCCGGGCATGGGTGATGAAATATCGTTAGCTCCTTCAGCTTCTGAACCCAGTTTCCTGCTTTGCTGGTATTTTGTCTCCGCATCTATGATCTCTGCATTGAACGACCTGGCGAAAGTATTTACGATGTACCTTTTGGAGGATCCGTTTTCGATCAGTTCCACGTTGTAGGAATGCCCGTTGTACAATATCGAATATACCCCGGGTTCAACCATCACAATGTCCAGGTCATATTTGTTATCATCCACCTCGATGAGCATTTTACTCCCCACCCTGTTCAGCAGATCGATCTTTGCGGTACGATGTTCAAGATTTATTTCGTAAGCCATCTTTTAACTTTTTTATAACCTTAAAACGCTTCTTTTCCTGCCAAAATCCTTCCAGGTGGAAGCAAAATCCTCGGTGAATTTCTGGGGTTGTATTTTTTCGATCTTATCCAGGTAATCTACAAAACAGGCGATCATGGCCATGTCTTCACATTCGGTCCCGCACAATTTCGGGGCAAAAAGCCTGTCGTGGTTTTTCTCTATAAAATGGGTGTTGTATTTCCCTTCCACGAAATCAGGCACATCCATGATACGTTCCAGGAACTTGATGTTCGTTTTCACGCCTGTGATCTTGTACTCATATAATGCTCGCCGCATCCTTGCAATGGATTCCGTTCGTGTTTTCCCCCAGGAGATCAGTTTGGAGATCAGGGGATCATAATGCAGGGGTATTTCGTAGCCTTCATAGACATATCCGTCGTACCTGACACCCAATCCTAACGGCACGGTGATATGGGTTACCACTCCCGGCTGGGGCATGAAATTATGATCGGGATCTTCTGCATAGATCCGGCACTGGATGGCATGGCCCATCTGCCTTAATTTTTCCTGTTTCAGGGTCAGCGGAAGGCCGTTGGCAATGTTGATCTGTTCCTTCACGAGGTCAACACCCACTACCCTTTCGGTAACCGGATGTTCAACCTGCAGACGGGTATTCATCTCAAGGAAATAATATTCCAGTGAATCGCTGACGATAAACTCGATGGTTCCGGCGCCGGCATAATTGACAGCCTTTGCAGCAGCGATCGCGAATTGTCCCATTTCCTCCCGCAGTTCCGGCGTCATCAGCGGGGAGGGAGTTTCTTCGATCACTTTCTGGTGCCTGCGCTGGATCGAGCATTCCCGTTCGAACAGGTGGATCACATTTCCATGGGTATCGGCCAGGATCTGGAACTCGATATGATGAGGTGATTCAATGTATTTCTCGATATAGATCGAGTCATTTCCAAAGGCATTCATCGCTTCTGATCTCGAGGTACGGAAAAGTGAAACCAGTTCATCCATGTGTTTGACGAGCCGCATTCCCTTTCCCCCGCCACCGGCTGATGCCTTGATCATTACGGGCAGACCGATTTCATTTACGATCTCGATCAGCCTGTTTTCATCCACGACTTTTTCCGTAGTCCCGGGAACCACCGGCACACCGGCATCGGTCATCGTCCTGCGGGCCGTGATCTTATCTCCCATCGTGGAAATGGAATGTGCGGAAGGTCCTATGAAAATGATCCCCTCCTGCTTACACCGTTCTGAAAAATCCGCATTTTCCGAAAGGAATCCATATCCCGGATGAATGGCATCAGCGCCTGACTTTTTAGCCGCCCCGATAATATTGTCTATATTCAGGTAACTTTCCCTGGATGGGGCTGGCCCGATATAATAGGCCTCATCGGCATACCTTACATGCATGGCTTTCCGGTCGGCATCAGAATATACTGCAACCGTGGCCAGGCCAAGCTCCCTGCAGGATCGCATGACCCGTACCGCAATCTCCCCGCGGTTGGCAACCAATACTTTTTTAATCATATTTACACCGTTCAGCTTTCAATTGTGAACGAATTCACAATCAATCATTTAGTTTAAAAGCCGACGAAATTATAAATATCCTTGAGACTTACAAAATTAAATATGTTAATGTTTTATAAAAATGGGCTACTTGAAGACATTTCATTTGCCGGAATGCAGGATTTTCCGATATTTGCTGTAAAGACTTGTGATGAAGCTGCTGATCACCCTGGTTATTCTTTTTCTGATGAGTCCGTATTCCTGCAACCGGCGGGAAGCGGTAAAGCCGTCTGCTGCATCAAAAAGGCAACAAACGGTCTCAATCAGAACGCCCTTACCTACCGATACTTTATTTGCTGACCTGGAAATTCTGAAAAAGGATACCTCCCTCTGCCATGCTTCCCTGGCCTATGTAATTACCGACTACACCAAGGGAAGTCCTGTTTGTATTACCTCCTGCAATGCAGGAATGACGCTTGTGCCGGCCTCCGTGTTCAAGCTCCTTACCACGGCATCTGCCCTGGAAATCCTGGGAGAAGGAAAAATATTCCGTACGGTTCTGCAATATGACGGAAAAATCAATGATCACGTATTATACGGAAACCTTTACATCAAAGGCAGCGGAGATCCAACTTTCGGGGCGTTGTCCACGTTCGACCGCTGGATCCGGGCCATAAAAGAGCTCGGTATTGATTCCATTACCGGATCGGTGATAGGGGATCCGAGCGTATTTAACCGTTTTACCATTCCCTCGACCTGGACCTGGGGGGAACTGCTTCTACCCTACTGTGCGCCTGCCAGCGGACTGACATATTCCGGTAATGTTTTCCAGGCCACCGGGGACAAGGTAAAAAAAGGAAAGCATAAGCCGGCCGAAAGTAATGTGCGGCCAGAGATCCCCGGATTGGTTGTCGAGAATGATGTTTCAGATGCTGAGAATGAAGCCACAGAAACCTTTCTTCAAGGCGATCCTGCCGATCTTTCTCTTTCCGTCCAGGGAATTGTCATAAAAGACAGCCGGTTGTTCCCCTACTGTGGGGTGATTCCTGATCCCGCACTGGTCGCGGCGAATGAACTGAAAAAGGGACTGACGGATCATGGCATAAAGGTCGGCGGAATTGCTGCCGATATTGAAACTGCCGATTCGACCCTGCTGAAGACCATCTTTAAGGACCGGACCGATATCTCCTTTGCTATTTCGCCATCCGTAGCTGCGCTGGTCACGCTCACCAACCTTCACAGCAACAACCTTTATGCAGAGCACCTGAACAAACAGATCGGTTTGAACCGGTATCACAGCGGAAACAGCGAAACCGGCTGCAAGGCGGTACTCGAATTCTGGAAATCAAAAAAGATTGACACCCGGGGGATGTTCCTCTATGACGGTTGCGGTGTTTCGAGATATGACGGGATCACTGCACAACAACTGGCCGATCTTCTTTACTACATGACCTCATCCCCTGCCTTTGCCACATTTTATAATTCATTGCCGCTGGCCGGGGTTTCAGGGACCCTTGCAAAATATATGAAAGGTACAAAAGCAGAAGGGAACCTGCGGGCAAAGACCGGCAGCATCTCAAGGGTTAAAAGCTATGCCGGTTATGTACGATGTGCATCCGGAAAGAGGCTGATCTTTTCCATCCTGGTGAATAATTTCACCTGCAGCGGACCTGAGATGGTGGAGAAACTTGATAAGATCATGATTGATATGGCATCCATGCAGTGAACGATGGATTTGGCCGGGAACCGACTTTTTCCGATATTTGCATCCGAATTTTGTAATCGGTATGATTAAAAAAATTTCCTTCCTTTTAGTTTTTTCCTTTCTCTTCAGTACCCTTTCATGCAACCATCACGGGCAAAAAACAACGGGCATCCTCAAACCTGATTCCACGGCCCTTCTTCTGAGCGAAAAGGCAAAAAAAGATTCCCTCGCCAGCGAACTGAACACGTTCCTTACCGATCCCTGTTTTTCATCTGCCATTGTAGGTTATATCCTGTATGATTTTACAAAAGGACTCCCGCTGCAGCTGTTTGAACATAACGCGACGCTGGGCATGGTCCCGGCTTCCACCCAGAAGATCCTTACCACCGGCGCCGCCCTTGAACTGTTCGGACAATCCGTCAACCAGGAAGTTACCGTTACCAATTTAAACAGTATCAACTGGAGGGCAAACCGGTTGTTGCAAAAGATCGGCGAGAAGAAATACGGGAAATACGATTTTTTACATGGCTCACAGGCCGTCATGGAATTCTGGAAGGACAAAGGAGTGGATACCAAAGGACTTTTCATCTGCGACGGCAGCGGTAAATCACACACCAATACGATGACGCCAAAACAGCTGGCGGATGTGCTCTTCAAGATGACCCTTTCCCCTGTATTTCCTGTTTTTTACAATTCCCTTCCCCTGGCAGGTATTTCCGGGACCATGCACAAATGGCTGATCGGAACCTATGGTGAAGGCAGGATCCGCGCCAAGACCGGGTCGCTCGGTGGCGTGCGGAGCTATGCCGGGTATGTACGGACCCTGTCGGGAAAAAAACTGATCTTTTCCCTGATCATCAACAATTACGGATGCAGGATCAACATTCTGAAACAACGGGTTGAGGACCTGATGGTTGGAATGGTAAAACTTTGAAAAGTCAGGAAATCCCGGAAAGAATCAGACAAAGGATTGCAGATCGTACAATTTCTTGTAGACCTTATTATCATCGAGCAAGCCAAGGTGTGTCCCCCTTTCAACCAGGTGGCCTTCCTGGAGGACGATGATCTCATCGGCAAACTGTATGGTCGACAGGCGGTGTGCAATCACGATGGAGGTACGGTTCCGCATCAGGTTTTCCAGGGCCTGCTGCACCAGCCGTTCGGATTCAGTGTCCAAAGCCGAGGTCGCTTCATCCAGGATCAGGATGGGCGGGTTTTTCAGCACTGCCCTCGCAATACTGAGCCGCTGGCGCTGACCGCCGGAAAGTTTGGTTCCCCTGTCGCCGATATTTGTATAATAACCCAACGGCATCTTTTCAATGAATTCATGGGCATTGGCCACATTGGCGGCGGCAATGACATCTTCTTCGCTGATATTTTCCATCCCGAAGGCGATGTTATTGAAAACAGTATCATTGAAGAGGATGGTTTCCTGGGAGACAATTCCCATCAACCCGCGAAGATCCCCGATATTCATGTCAGGTATCGGGATCCCATCAATCAGAATGGTTCCCTGGACACAATCGTAAAAACGGGGTAACAGGTCTACCAGGGTTGATTTTCCGCCCCCCGAGGGTCCGACAACGGCAATGGTTTTGCCTTTGGGGATGACCAAGTTGATGTTCTTCAGCACATCTTCCTTTTCATACCGGAAACTCACGTTCCTGTATTCGATCTCATGAGAAAATTCTTTCTTGCAGATCGCATCCGCTTTTTCCATTATCACCTCCGGTTCATTCAGGACCTGGGATATCCTGTCAACAGATGCAGCGCCCTTCTCGATGTTATAATAAGCCTGCGTAATGGATTTGGCCGGTGGCATCAATTGAGAGACGATCCCGAGGTAAACCATGAAAGCTGCCGCATCGAGCAAATTGCCCGGCGTAAACACCAGCCTTCCGCCATACCAGAGCACGATCGTCACGACCATCACCCCCAGGAACTCGCTCAATGGAGATGCCAGGTCACGTTTGCGGTAAAGCCGTGTCATCAGCCGCGTATACTCACTGTTGATCTTCATGAACCGGTTACCGGCGAAACTAATGGCATTGAATGCCTTGATGATCCTCAGTCCGGAAATGGTTTCTTCGATCATGGAAAGGATGAATCCCATCCGTTTCTGGCTTTTGTCGGAGGTACGCTTCAGGCTTTTACCGATCCGCCCGATAATAAAACCGCTGACCGGCAGGAAAATGAGGACGAATATGGTGAGGGATCTGCTGAGAACGAACAGGAACACCAGGTAACAAAGTATAGTGATCGGATCCCGGAAAGCCATCTCCAGCGAGCTCATGATCGACCATTCCACTTCCTGGACATCATTCGTCATTCTTGCCATGATATCGCCTTTCCGCTGCTCGCTATAGTAAGATAAAGGCAGTATCAGTACCTTCTTGTACAGGGCATTCCGGAGATCTTTAACGACCCCGTTTCTTACTACTGCCAGGAAATACATCGCCAGGTAACGGAATAAATTCTTGAAAAAATAAAGCGTGATGATAATAATCCCGATGTAGATAAGGATCCTCTCGTTCCCATAATTCTGGATCATCTTTCCGGACAGGAAATAAAAATTATCCTTGATTGAATTATAGTCCCAGACCAGGGCAGGCGCTGCTTTGGGGATCTGTATCTGGTGGAAAAGCATTTCCAGTACAGGGATGAACAGGGTAAATGAAGCAAGGGAAAAGATGACGGCCAGGATATTGAAAAGCACATTCAGCCAGGCATAACCCGAGTAGGGGCCTGCATATCTCAATATTTTAAAAAAATTCCTCACCGTGCAAAGATAGAATTTATCCTGAAAACCAGGCAGGCTATCTTTAATCGGTGAGGAATAATTCGCGCAGGTGTCGCAACAGCTTATTTCTTCTTTTTTGTCAATGCCCTCTTGATGCTGTCCGTCCTTGCCTGGTCCGGGCCATCATTTTTAATGGCCTGCTTATACCTGAGTGTAGTATCCCTGCCGGGATTTACTGTGTTGCTTCTTTGGCTGTTCACAGAATCTCTCCGGGAGGAATTTGCTTTCACGGTCGTATCCCTGGTGGTGTCGCCAGCATTTTTCGACTGCCTGTTTCCATCAGAACAGGAAAAAAATGCGAACATCAGCCACGTGGAAATGATCGCGCTATTCAATAATAATTTTCTCATTAGCCAATGTGGTATTTCCGGAATTAATCTTTAAGAAATAGATCCCGCTTGCAAGAACCCCCTTGTTAAAGGAAAACAGGTTCTTTCCTTCATCGGCATTATCTTTCAGCAACAGTTTTACCAGATGTCCGCTGACATCCACCAGGGAGATTTCCACAATGGCTTTCTGATCCATTGTAAATTCGACATTAACCAAATCAAAGGAAGGATTCGGGTAAACCTTTGCAAATCCTGTTGCAGGTTTGATACTCGAGATCCCTGTCGTACCATCATTAAACTGGGCGACCCATGAATTCAACGCATACTGGGAGGACTGGTAGGCTCCATAACAACCGCTAACCCAGACTTCGGGAGTAGCCGCGCTTTGCTTCCTGGCAGCGCCCGAATAATCTCCCCAGCGTGTGATTCCGCCGGATTGATAAACATCCACATAGGTTTCACCTGTTTTGACCTGAGCCGAACCCGACCAGGTAAATGCGTCATCAACCATCACGGCACGGCATTCCGGGAATATTGTAGAACCGCTTCTCAAAAATGAAATAACAACCGATTTATCGTTCACATCAACACCATAAGAAGCAAGGGATGGAAAACAATAATCATAACCGTCGAGGCCGAAGATCTGGTTTGTGAATGTCAGTGCTCCTACATCAAGCCGGTTGTAATTTATCCCGTTATAATTGTTCGAACGCATGGAATGAAATACAAAATGAACAATACCATTCAAATAAAATGCATTCAAAGCACGATTATCATTCGTGTTCATTACCACGGAGGAGCCGCTCTGCAATGCATCGCCACCCAGCGAAAAGTTTGCATCGATACTGTAGGCATTGAGGCTGGGAGAACCCGTCATATCATCCGTTAAATTAAAAAAGTAATATTTATCGGCTGCCCCATTCTCATAGGTGCTCACGAGATATATTCCGGGACCATAATTCCCGGCCTGGCCATAGGAAGCAGGGACAATGGTGAAAGGGTTATCCGTGATGTTATACCAATAAATGTAGTTTAAGGTACCCCCGCTGTATCCCGGACTCTTGGTCATCTGGTAAATGATCGACTGGTTATAGGTGTCGTTATCATGGAACAAATTCCCGGTTACATATACCTCATTGTTCGAAACGCCGATCTTCGGGTAATCGAACCAGGATCCGTCGCTCAGTGCATTGCCGGGCAGTTTGTAGACCCACCATCCATCGTTCGGATTGTTGCTTTGTGAGAAGCAGCAAACAACCTGGGAAGTAGTGGAATGCGTAGTACTGAGGATCACCATGAAAAAGCGGTCCGATCCTGAATCATAAAGAACAACCGGGTCATAAAGAAGCCCTGTCAGGGTAGGATCATTGAAAAAATTGGCAAAGGAGGAGGAATAGAGGAGGTTCCCGCCCATGTCATAATATTCAATCAGGGAATTTACAACGGAAACGATATATCCTCCGTTTGATATGGCCATGGAGTTATCCGGAGGGGTCAGTCCATTAAAAAGGTTGGCCTGGAAATTGGAACCCATCTGGAAATTGGTTGCAGGAGATTGGGATTGCGTTTCATCCGGATAATACCCTTTCAGGTCCCTGATCTTCTGCATGGTTTTATCCGCGATCTCCTTTTTAACGTTTTCAGGGAGTTCATGAATTTTAGCATAACTCACCAGGTTCGTATTCCATTCCGGGAGATTCTGGACACGGTTCGATTGCTGTACGGTATTCACCGTCATCAGTGCTGACCTCTTAACGTTTAAGGTCATCTGATGTGCTTTGGCAGATTGATTGTCAATCGGGACCTTCTGATACTGGCCACGGGCCGTAAGGGCGACAAAAATCATTGCCAATCCAAGGTACTTAACTGTTTTCATTCTCTGTGGTTTTTTAAATTGTAACTGGATTCATTTAATATTGAAATATTCGTCAAATATAATGCACACCTATAGCGAATTCTACAGGAAAAATAAAATAAATGTGAATTTGTTGAAAAGTTGACGGCAAATTACCGCTTGCTGACCAGCAGCAAAAGCATGAATACCGACCCTATCACGAAGAAAATACCAATGGCCAGGACAGAATACCGCATACTTCCGGTGATGGCTTCAATGATCCCGAAGCTGAAAGTGCCGGCTACGGTAGCCAGTTTTTCCATGACATCGTAGAAGCTGAAAAAAGAAGTATGATCAGTTGTCGCCGGGAGCATTTTCGAATAGGTAGAGCGGGCGAGGGATTGCGAACCACCCATCACGATCCCGATAAAAAATGCCGCGAGAATAAATCCGGCAGCATCCCGGATATAAAAGGCCCCGAAGCATATGACGACCCAGAGTACCAAGGATAGCAGGAAGGCAGGCAGATTACCCCAGCGGCCGGAGAGCTTAGCAAACAACCACGATCCGAACATCCCAACCAGCTGGATCACCAGGATGGTCGGGATCAGCACATTGTCTTTTAATCCGATCTCCTTTTCCCCATAGGTCGCTGCCATGAACATCACGGTCAGCAACCCCATCATCACGAAGAAAAAACCAAAAAGGAACATGCTCAGGCGATAGGATCTTCTCACCTGCCCGAATACCATGCGCAGTTCTTTGTAGCCATTGGTAAGGATTGCCGCTCCCTGCGTTCTTTTCTGAAGGGTATATTTCGGGAGACGCGAAAAAGTGATGCGTGAAAACCCTATCCACCAGAGAAAAACAGTGAGGAAGGAGATCCGGGCCGGGAGTGAAGATCCCCGGGGAATTCCGAACCAGCCCGGTTTCAGGATCATTGCCAGGTTGAAGATCAGCAGCAACACGCTCCCGAAATACCCCATCGAATACCCCTGGGCACTTACCCGGTCCTGGTCTTCAGGTTCGGCAATCACCGGCAGGAATGAGTTGTAGAATACGATGCTCCCTCCATACCCTATCGTTCCAAGCGTAAAAGCAAGGATCCCGAATTCAATATTGGAACCGGTAAAGAAGAACAGGGATCCGCATGCGGAGGCCCCGATGAAGGTAAATGCCATCATGAAAGCCTTCCTTCTGCCGGTATAATCCGCCATGGAGGAAAAGAGCGGTGAACCTATGGCAACAATAAGATACGCTGCAGCAATCGCCCATGAATAAAGAACGGTATTGATGATCCGGGCACCAAAGAAGGAAACGGTAAAATCATTTCCATGACGGGTGACCAGGTTGTAGTAAATCGGGAATACGGTGGAAGAAATCGTCAACTGGTAAACGGAATTGGCCCAGTCATACATCACCCACCCACGGATGATCCGTTTGTCACCCTTCGGGATTGAAATGATATCTTTATCGCGTTGCAAAGAAATGTTTTTTGCGGTAAAATGCGAAAATACGCATTTTGTTCTGAGATGTTTTTAAATTTGTCAGGAGAATTCCCGGTCAGCCATCATATTTCATTAATCCTTCACGAATGAAGCAGCTCTATCCCCTGGTATTTATTGTTGTTTTCGCTTTATTCGCCTATGATACCCATGCAGGAACCCCGGCCGATTCTTCACGATCAAATACCAGCAAGGAAAAGATCAAAACCGGCTGGAACTTTGGCGGACTCCCTGCCCTGAGTTATGATTCCGATCTCGGTTTTCAATACGGCGCCCTGGCCAATATTTACTATTATGGGGATGGATCGACCTACCCGGAATATTTTCATTCCCTGTATTTTGAAGTCTCGAGGTATACAAAAGGCACCGGTATCAACCAGTTTTTTTATGATTCGAAAAAGCTGATCCCGAAGGTCCGGGTCACAGCCGATATCACCTACCTTACGGAGAAAGCCCTGAATTTCTATGGTTTTAACGGGTATGAATCGGTTTATAATCCCTCCTGGGAAAACAACAAACTGGATACCACCATTTACAAAACCCGGATGTTCTACCGGCATGAAAGGTCTTTATTGCGTATCGGGGCTGATTTCCAGGGTAAATTTTTTACAAAAAGATTGCTGTGGCTTGCAGGATTTGCCTTTCTGGAGATCCATACCAAGACCGTGGATGTTGACCGCCTGAACCGGGGGGTGAAAGAAAGCAAAAAGCTGCCGCATGTTCCCGGGCTCTATGACAATTATGTAGCCTGGGGGATCATCAATCCCGATGAACAAACCGGGGGAATGAACAATTTCGTAAAACTCGGACTGATCTATGACACACGCGACAACGAGCCGAACCCCATGCACGGCATCTGGACCGAGGCGGTGATGGCCATTGCCCCGGGTTTTATCGGTGACGGTCATTTTAGTTTTGTGAAACTTTCGGTGATCCACCGCCAGTATTTCACCCTGATAAAAGAAGTGCTTTCCTTTACCTACCGGTTGGGCTACCAAGGGACCATCGCAGGAAAGGCCCCGTTTTATATTCAGACCTACATGCTGAATTCATTCTCTCAAACCACGACCATCGACGGACTTGGCGGCTCGCGAACGCTGCGCGGGATCCTGAGGAACCGGGTCGTGGGAGACGGCGTGGCTTATGGAAATGCGGAATTCAGATGGAAGTTCGTGCGGTTCCATTTGATCAAACAGAATTTTTATCTTGCCCTGAATGCCTTTGCCGATGCCGGGATGGTGGTCCAGCGTATCCCCATCGATAAAAGCGGTATTCCTGCGGATATCGATCAATCCCAGTATTTCAGCACGGACAAAGAGTCCCCGCACCTAGCGATTGGCGCAGGCTTCCGTATCGTAATGAACCAGAACTTCATCGTTTGTGCCGATTTCGGGATGGCTATGGATAAAAGAGACGGTTCGAACGGCATCTACGTTGGGCTGGGTTATTTGTTCTAAAAATCATGGAAATGCAGAAATCAAAAATTCCTTTTACCCTGAATGGAATTCTCTTCCTGGTGACACTTTTCCTGAGTCTTATCACCGATTGGAACCCGCCACAATGGAAAAACTTCAATGACCCCAGTGATTACCTTCACCAATCGACACTTCCACTAAACAGCCGGGAGTTTTATGCGCCGCATCCAGAAGGGTATTTTTTCCCCAGGCCTTTTACCATCCCGCTTTTCTATAAACTGGCGGGCAGTAACCCGGAAGTGATCGTTCAAATGCAGAAGTTCATTCATTCGCTGGCCACCCTGTTTCTAGCATACGCTCTCCTGCTGATCATAAACCGGGTCTGGATCCGATACCTGGTGCTGTTCTCCGTTTATCTCCTGATGTCATGGTGGAATATCCTTGGGTGGACTGCACAGTTACTTTCCGAATCATTAACCATGTCTCTTCTTTTTATCTGGATCGCTTCCTTCCTCCTGGTGTGGAAGAAGAAAAATCTCCTGTTCCTTCTTTTTCATATCCTGGTGATGATCCTTTTCTCCTTTTCCCGCGATACCTGGCCTTACATCCTCATCTTGTTCTACTTCCTGGTAACCGTTTATACGATATTTTCGCATCGATCAATCTTCCCCAAAGCATTTTTCCTCCTTTCCTTCGCCGTGATCCTGTTTTTTGTCCAGTTAAATACCGCGAAGGTGGGCCAGCGGCACCGTCTTCCCCTCATGAATACCCTTGCAGTCCGTATCCTTAACAATCCTGATTTTACTGCCTGGTTTGAAGTTCGCGGGATGCCGGAGGTAAAGATTTTACATCCGGTCTACCGGAAAGTGGATGTAAGTATCGACAGCGACCGCCATAAGGTATGGAATCTATACTGGAACAAGGATTACAAAGCCTTCAGTGACTGGACGATCAGGGATGGACGACAGGTATATATGAAGTTCCTCCTGTCACATCCCGGGTATTTCTTTCTTTTGCATGAATCTAAACCGCAACTGCGGAGGATCCTGGCTTATAACCTTTGGTATACCCCCTCTCTCAGGGGTTACAGCCGGATAACAGAGCCAATATTCCCGTTTTTCGGAATCATTTCAGTATCCGTATTTTGTCTCTTGCTGATTTTCCTGTTTTACCGTAAACGTGACCCGGTCCTGTTATTTCCTGTCCTGCTGTGGCTGATCTTTGTCGCGAATGTATTCCTGAGTTACAATGCGGATGCCCTGGAAGTGGAGCGTCATCTTTTTATCACGATGATCGCTATCCAGCTGATCGGATTTATCTCCCTTGCCTTGTTTCTGGATCATGTAAAGACGGAATCCCCGTCGCCATCCTGGAAAGCAGGCAACTGAATGTTCAGGGATTTGGGAAATACATAGGGGCGTATTATTTTCCTGCGAAAGGCGAATGGCGAAGAGCTCTTCCAAAGTTGTTTCACCAGGGATCCGTTAAAT